>ERZ857972.951-NODE-951-length-20577-cov-8.392701_pt1 | contig 20577 bp, 20 predicted proteins | sample MGYA00519757_ERZ857972 | MGnify/ENA primary metagenome ERZ857972 (study PRJEB31778, sample SAMEA3449383) | human gut metagenome | biome: human gut; feature: human-associated habitat; material: faeces | place: United Kingdom | collected 2010/2012 ...
ATGATGCGGATAAGGACGAGGAAAAGTCCCTCCGTGCTGCTATTACTTTGTATACTATCCGAAATACGGATCTGTATGATGTCTTTTCATTGCAGGTGGAAAATAAAGGGATTATTGAGAATTTGCTTGAGAAGTATCTGAATGGGGATGGTATACCATTACCATTGAAGAAAGAGGCGAATTCTCCTTCCTATTCTTGGCGGAATTTACTTTAAATAGAAGAAGTTCAAAATGCTATAATACAACTGCTATTTTGAACTTCTTCCGTTTAGAACATGATTATGTCTTATAAATCCAGCTTTTCTTGTAGTCCGGGAGCTTTAATTTCATAATTAATTGATCTGAAAGTTGTTTTAATCCTCATATCAGGTATTGAAGAAGGGATAGCTATTGCTAAAAAATGCTTTGCTCTTGAACATGCAACATATATCATTCGCTGTTTTTCTGTCATGTCTACAATCGGACGTTTAGGAAAATCATTCAATGAGATATTTTGCCCACAGCTGTTTTCAGACAGGAATAGTAGAATAGCATCAAGAGAAGCGCCTTTGACTGCATGGATAGTATTTACGCTTTTATGATATTCACTATTTGTTTCCCGACTGCCGTAGTATTTTTCTACAGGTTCTAGACTCATAAGATGCATATTATATCCTTTTTGTCTTTTATACTTAGCAAAATCAGGTAAATCTGTAAGTTGCCAATAGGTTTGTAAAAGCTTTTGCGTCTGTTGTGTCCATTGTGAAAAATCTAATTTCAATGAAGGCAAAATTCGAAGGAGCTTGATAAACTTTACATTATAATCAATATCTTGTTCTATGCTATGTATAAAATGTTTTTTTTCTATGTGTTGATATTGGGAAAACTTCAACTCGGCTAAAATGATGCGCATTTTATGGAGTGCTTTATCTATTTCATCAGATTCGAATAATAGTTTGGCTTCGATGATTATATTGGGTAAATTTGATTTCCAAAATTTGAACTCATTATCATCAACACCGGCCAATCTACGACAAGCCGTATCTCCACGTGCTAATAGTGTTCGACTATCCAAATTAGACGCATCACAAACTGAATAAAAGTGTCGTATTACATCTTTGATATTTCTATTATTATATCGATATACTATAATGGGGATTCCTGTATCTTTTACTCCATGAGCATAGATTGTGGGAATATGAACTGGTTTGAATTTACTATAAACATTAATGATACGTTGATTAGACCTTCGGCACTCTGTTAAATGTAAAACATTCCATTCTCCGCTGTTCATTAAGGAGTTTAGGATTTCTGGACGCGCATTCCGAAAATCATATATGGATTGACAAATATCCCCTACAAATTCAAGATTTTTCAACCCTGATTCTTTTAACAGATTAAAGAAACAAAATTGTAACTCTGAATTATCTTGGGATTCATCAACTATGATATAGGGGAAACGTTGGACTAATGCCGATGTAATGTTTCGATGTTTGTTTAAGATATTACATGCAATCCAGAGCGCATCTTGGCTTGTTATATATCCAAGTTTTAGTCTATATTTAAAGGCCGTTGCGCAATAACTCTTTAAGGTTTCATCTTCTGCTTTCTTTCTGTTGATTGTATACCCAATTGATTCTTTAACTATATTTTCGGGAGAATAAGTATAAAACATTTTTCCAAATGTTCTAAATTCTATTGCCGGAAATTCATTAACTTTACCATTAATAATCACTCCGTTATAATAGATTTTTGCCAATACGCTTTTATCATTGATAATAATAGGTTTAGTCTTACAATAATCACATAAATACCAGAATGGCAATACAACGTTTTGAGTTATGAAACTATCTATTGTTGCTACAAGGTTAGGATATTTTAATGTTTCATTATGCATATTTTTATATTTCTCCATCAACTCGCCACATGCTTTATTTGTGAATGAAAGACAAGCAAAACCGGTATGTTTTCCATACTGTTCTGTACAATAGCGTGAAACGGCATAAAGCTTATTCACAATACTTGTTGTTTTACCACTACCAGGACAAGCTGATAATATTGTATAACCTCTAGCATTATAATATGCTTGACGCTGATCTGTCATTTCATATTTCATGGCTATGATAATAAGTGATTAATTGCGTCCTGCAAGTATTGGGGTAAAGTGAATTTTCTGTTACCTTCAGTCTCCAACTTATCGCAGAGGAAGGCGTTGAAATCTTGTGCAAAACCAGCCTTTTCTGTAATACATTTCCATAAAAGTAATGCAATATTCTGCTTTTCCTCCGTATTGAGTGATTCTTCAGGTATAGTATCCATATAAGTACAAACTTTAGCGACTCCATTTGGGTTAGATTTATTTAGATATTCATAGAGCCAAGTTTCTTTAGTCGTAGCTTTTGTTTCTTTTACATTTGCTTCTGAAATTTGATACTCTAAAGTTTTTTTTCCTGAAGCAATAAGTATTTCAGGCCGTCCGTTAGACATGGCAACCATATTGCTTATTCTGCCATTTACTGGTGCGCTGTTGATTGCGCTCCTCAACTCGTACAATTTCTCATAATTGTTAGCAACAAGATTATCAAGCTGATATTTGGCTTGTTTGGAATCTGTATATTGATCCTCATCTGTCACAAAAACAGCTTTTAATGGTAGGCGTTTTTTTATATCAGAAGAGTTGAATAGCATTATAAATTGATAAAATGCAATTCCATCGGTATTTATAATTTCTACTTGATTGTCGATTAGTGATTTATCCATAATACGTGAAAAAGTTTCGATCATTTGGCACTCTGATATTCCTTCAATAAACAAACATCCTGTAGAGAAGAACATTTGTGAGCGAGTCACATCGATATATCTTGATAACATTTTTTTATAGTATATTACGTCTTCTTCCTTCAACATTGTACTATGATTTGCATCTCGTATTATATTTTCATCTGTTCTACCTTCGAAACAATTACCTATATTGTATGCCTCGTTATCATTTAATAGTATCATGTGTTCCAATGGTATCTTAGAGGTTAATGTTGGGGAATGTGTTGTAATAAACGTTTGGCTATTTTCATTTAAATCAGCTTTCTTTAGAAAATTGTAAAGGTTTACTTGTAACTGAGGATGCAAATGGGCCTCTGGCTCTTCTATTAACAATGAATACACCGACACAGGATCTTCTTCATGGCAATCTTTTATATCACTGAGTACTGTCGCTATATAAATGAGGTTGTTGAAACCTAAGCTATTCTGAGTTAACCTAAAACCTTCATTGCTTGGTAGTGATCCAAAGGGTAAATAAGGTTTTATCACGTTGACTATATATTCAACTCTACTTTCTTCGATATGCAAACTGACATTTGTAAGAGCTGTTCGGTTGATAGCACTTAAATTTTCATTAATTCCGTCTTGTGTTGTTTTGACTTCGTCGCGTTCAAGAAGTTTACTATTAGCTTCTTTTATTATATTTTTAATTTCAGTTTCTGTATCGGCTTTATCAATTTTGCGTTTGATGACTTTTCCTAAAAGATTGTTTCGGGTATTCAAAAGATCACGGGTACTGTCGCGAAGAGCGCCGAGATAATAAGCACGGAAATATTGGAAAGTATTCCAATCAGCCTTCTGACCATTTTCAGGTTTACCTGTAGTGTACGAACACATTATTCTTCCTCGTTCATTTATTTCGTATGTCAACCCGATACGTGCATAAGTCACACCATCAGAATTAGTTATAAGATATTGATAGTATGCACCTTCCTGATCAGGTGTTAAGTCATTAAACTTATATGCTATTTCAATTTTATTATAATCAATTACAGATGTAGTTCCGTCATCATTGTGTACAATTTTCTTGTAAAAATCTTCTTTTGTGACTTCTAAATCGCGATTAGGTTCTCCCCAAATATAAAATAAACGAATAGCATCAATAAGAGCTGTTTTGCAATGAGCATTAGCAGCAATTATAACATTGAGTGTTTTTGAGAAATTCACGGTCATATTTTCAATTCCTCGAAAATTTCTAATACAAATTGAACTTAAATACATAGCAATTATAATTTTTATATTGAGGTATTATTGTTTGAGTGATTTTTTAACTATACAGACCATGATAGTTCTGCTGTTTGTAAACAAAGACAAAGATAATAAAAAATAGTTATTATCTTTAACATAAATATAAAAAACATCTAGGACTTTAGATTACACTTTTATTAGATTAGTGATAAATAACTTGCGGATATGACATCTGCTGACATTTGCTGCTACCTGATGAAATGTTTGTATCATGGTCTTTTGTCCCCTCCTATATTTGCGTTCGAATTCAAATTTATGTCTCACCTTAAACGATTCTACAATGAGAAAGAGAATCCTTTTTTCAGTGCTTTTCGCGTTTTTTGCGGCTGCTTCTTTTGCGCAGGGGCAGGGGCTTGCGGGCATCAATGAAGCCACGAGCATGCTGACCTCGTATTTCGATCCGGCAACCAAACTGTGCTATGCCATCGGCGCGGTGCTTGGGCTGGTCGGGGGTATCAAGACCTACAGCAAGTTTTCAAGCGGCGATCCCGATACCAGCAAGACGGCAGCCAGCTGGTTTTTCGCCTGTATATTTTTGATTGTGGCCGCCACTATTCTGCGTTCCTTCTTCCTCTAGAGGCTATGGAATATGAGATAAACAAAGGCGCGGGTAATCCTTTGGAGTTCAAGGGTCTGAAATCACAGTACCTTTTTATTTTTGCGGGCGGGCTTGTCGCGGTGCTGCTTGTGGTGGTCATCCTTTATATAGCCGGTGTGAACCAGTGGATATGCATTCCTTTCGGACTCCTGTCCGGTTCGCAGCTGGTCTGGCTGACCTTCCGCCTGAATGCCCGGTATGGTGAACACGGCCTTATGAAGCTGTTGTCGGGGAAACGCCATCCTCGTTATCTGATCCACCGCAGGAGATTATTCCGATTACTGACCAAAAGAAGAAAGAAATGAGAAATGTATTGAAAGCTGAAACGCTTGAACGTAAGTTCCCTCTGCTGTCTGTGGAGAACGGCTGCATTGTCAGCAAGGACGCCGACCTGACCGTGGCCTTTGAGGTGGAACTTCCCGAACTGTTTACTATGACTGCGGCCGAATACGAGGCTGTCCACTCTTCCTGGGTAAAAGCTGTCAAAGTGCTGCCGGATTTTTCGGTTGTCTGCAAGCAGGACTGGTTCACGAAGGAGACCTACCGTCCTGATTTCCGGGACGGTGAACAGAGTTTCCTGTCGAAAAGCTATGAGCGCCATTTCAACGAGCGCCCGTACCTGAACCACAAATGCTACCTGTATCTGACGAAGACCACGCGTGAGCGCAGCCGGCAGAGGAGTGACTTTAACAGCCTCTGCCGCGGCTCCCTTCTGCCCAAGGAGATGGTTGACAAGGATACGGCGGTCCGGTTTCTGGAAGCTGTGGAACAGTTCGAGCGTATCATGAACGATTCCGGCCATGTCAGCCTGCGCAGGCTGGAGGCGGACGAGATTACCGGCACTGAGGGACGTCCCGGACTGGTGGAGAAATATTTCTCCCTGTCGCTGGAGGATGAAACCGCCGTGCTTCAGGACATCTGTCTTAATCCCGGCGGCATGCGTGTGGGTGACAAGCGGCTGTGTGTGCATACCCTTTCTGATACGGAGGACCTTCCCGGCAGGGTGTCCACCGATATGCGTTATGAGCGTATGTCCACCGACCGCAGTGACTGCCGCCTCTCGTTCGCCGCTCCCGTCGGCCTGTTGCTTCCCTGTAACCATATCTATTCGCAGTATGTGTTTATAGACGACGCGCAGGAGATTCTCCGTACGATGGAAAAAACTTCGCGCAACATGCTCTCCCTCTCGAAATACAGCCGGAGTAATGCGGTAAACCGGGAGTGGACGGAGATGTATCTGGATGAAGCCCATACGAAGGACGTATTGCCCGTCCGCTGCCACTGCAACGTGACGGCGTGGGCTGAAGACAGGGAGGAACTCAGACGTGTGAAGAACGATACCGGCAGCCAGCTTGCCATGATGGAATGCACGCCGAGGCACAATACGGTGGATGCCCCGGTGCTCTACTGGGCTGGCATTCCCGGCAATGCGGGTGATTTTCCGGCAGAGGAGTCGTTCTACACTTTTCTGGAACAGGCCGTCTGTCTCTTTACGGCTGAAACCAATTACCGGAGTTCTCCCAGCCCGTTCGGCATCCGTATGGCTGACCGCCGGAACGGCATCCCCCTGCATGTTGACATCAGCGACCTGCCGATGAAATGCGGTATCATCACGAACCGCAACAAGTTTGTTCTCGGTCCCAGCGGTAGCGGCAAATCCTTTTTTACCAACCACCTGGTCAGACAATATTATGAACAGGGCACGCATATCCTGCTGGTGGACACGGGCAACAGCTACCAGGGACTGTGCCGTATGATCCATGACCGTACGCACGGTGAGGACGGCATCTATATAACGTATGAGGAGGATAATCCGATAGCTTTTAATCCTTTTTATACGGATTCCGGACAGTTTGACGTTGAAAAACGTGAGAGTATCAAGACGCTGATCCTGACTTTGTGGAAACGGGAGGACGAAGCCCCGAAACGTTCGGAGGAGGTGGCCCTGTCGGGTGCGGTGAATGCCTATATCCGCCGGATTACGGATGACAGGGCGTCCAGGCCGGATTTTAACGGCTTCTATGAGTTTGTCCGTGATGACTACCGCCGTATGATCGAGCAAAAGAAGGTGCGTGAAAAGGACTTTGATGTTGACGGCTTTCTGAATGTGCTGGAACCGTTTTACAGGGGCGGGGACTATGACTTCCTGCTGAACTCGGACAGGGAGCTGGACCTGACGAACAAACGGTTCATTGTCTTTGAACTGGACAACATCTCCTCCAACAAGGTCCTGCTTCCGGTGGTTACGCTTATTATCATGGAAACCTTTATTTCCAAGATGAGAAAGCTCAGGGGAATCCGCAAGATGATATTGATTGAGGAATGTTGGAAAGCCCTGATGTCCGCCAACATGAGTGAATACATCAAGTATCTCTTTAAAACCGTCAGAAAGTATTTCGGTGAGGCCGTGGTAGTGACACAGGAGGTGGACGACATCATCTCCTCGGATATTGTCAAGGAGGCGATCATCAACAACTCGGACTGCAAGATACTGCTCGACCAGCGTAAATATATGAACAAGTTCGAACATATCCAGAAACTTCTGGGACTGACGGAGAAGGAGAGGGGGCAGATCCTTTCCATCAACCGTGCGAACCGTCCCGGACCTTTCTACCGTGAAGTCTGGATCGGGCTGGGCGGAACACACTCCGCCGTTTATGCGACGGAGGTCAGCGCGGAGGAGTATGCGGTGCGCCCGTAAAGGGAATTTGACGAATGTCGCTTTGGCAAGCGACTGGGCAAGTGTTTAAAATGCCCATTAACAACCGCTAACCGGAGGGGAAAACCCCACAAGGGAACATAGCACGTTGGTAAAGCCATAAGTCAGCCAACTGTCAGGCTGCGACCGAATGGCAAGTTAAAATGATAGATATGAGGATAAAGCCTGCATTGGTTGAACGATAGTCCGAGCAGTCGTATCCTTGAGCAATGACGGAAGACAGTTGAATAATTCTTCGGAATTATACCGTTATGTTGCGGTACTACACTGATGACACGTAGCAGGAGTAGCATAAACTTACCGCAAGGCAACTACCATAAGTAGTAAAGGACGAAAGTCGTATCCGACAATCTATCGAGCCAAATAGTCGTCAAATTTCTAAACGGGGATTGCCTAAACCGGAAAGCCAGTTGTAGGGCTATGGGGTCTGCCCCTGAATATCCGGCATGGCAACGGAGCTTCCATAGTAGTCTGAGCAGGGTAACGCCCTGTACATGGCGAAGGGGAGCAGCTAATTAAGTTTAACAATTTAAAGGAAGATGTGAGAGACATGAGAAATCCAGAAAATGTGTTGAACAGTCTGAGTAAACACAGCGGTAACTTGAACTATAAGTTTGAGCGGCTGTATAGAGTGCTGTTTAACGAGGAAATGTTTTATGTAGCCTATCAGAATATTTACAGCAAGACAGGCAACATGACGGCAGGAGCCGATGGTAAAACCATTGACGGAATGAGCATTGACCGAGTTGAACAACTGATTGGCAGTCTTAAAAATGAGACTTATCAGCCTAATCCGTCCAAAAGGACGTACATACCTAAGAAAAACGGGAAAAAACGTCCGCTTGGCATACCCTCTTTTGATGATAAGCTGGTACAGGAGGTAGTCAGAATGATACTTGAAGCAATCTATGAAGGTAGTTTTGAACATACTTCACATGGGTTTCGTCCCAAACGAAGTTGTCATACTGCTCTTATAGATATACAAAAGACATTCACTGCCGTGAAATGGTTTATTGAAGGCGATATTAAAGGATTCTTCGACAATATCAATCATGACGTACTGATTAATATTCTTCGGGAACGTATCGCCGACGAGAGATTTTTGCGGCTTATCAGAAAATTCCTGAATGCCGGATATGTGGAAGACTGGGTATTTCATAGAACGTACAGTGGAACTCCGCAAGGCGGGATTATCAGCCCAATACTGGCTAACATCTACCTTGACAAGTTCGACAAGTACATCAAGGAATACATCAATCGGTTCAATAAAGGGGTAACAAGAAAAGGCGACGCTCGATACAAGCTCTACGAACAGCGAAGATACCGACTGGCAAAGAAACTAAAGAATGAGAAAGATGTAAAGGTAAGGAAACAGATGACCGCCGAAATTAAGCGGCTACGAGAAGAACGGAACAACTATCCGGCACGTAATGAAATGGACAGCAGTATCAAACGGTTAAAATACGTGAGATACGCAGATGACTTTCTGATTGGAATTACCGGTAATCTTGAAGACTGCAAAACAGTAAAAGAGGATATTAAGAATTATTTGAATGAAGCTCTTAAACTGGAACTGTCAGACGAAAAGACACTGATAACCAATGCGCAGAAACCAGCGAAATTTCTCGGATATGACGTATTTATACGTAGGTGTGACGATTTACGTAAGGATAAGTACGGTAAAACGGTTCGTGCATTCGGACACAAGCCTGTATTGTACCTGAATTTTGAAACGATGCGGAAGAAACTCTTTGATTATAAAGCCGCAAGAATCGCGGTCGTCAATGGCAAAGAGGTTTGGAAATCCATCGTCAGAACGTACATGCTGAACTTGGATGACTTGGAAATAGTCAGTCAGTTCAATGCCGAAATCCGAGGGTTCTATAATTACTACTCAATAGCCAATAACAGCTATGTCATCAATTCTTTCTATCACATTATGTCATACAGCATGTATAAGGTATTTGCGAACAAATACAAATCATCTGTAAAGAAAATACTTCTGAAATATAAAAAGAACAAGGTTTTCCAAGTGGCATATGAAAATAGTAAGGGTAAGACACTTTACCAATCATTTTATCATGATGGTTTCAAACGCAAAAAGGTTGCAGGGAATATTTACTGTGACACTATTCCACGGACAGTTTCCATAACAGGTGGACGTAACAGCCTTATGGAAAGGCTGAAGCTCCAAGTCTGCGAATTATGCGGTGCTACCGATAAACTCGAAATGCATCACGTTCGCAAACTTAAAGACCTGAAAGGTAAATCCGACTGGGAAAAGAAAATGATAGCTCGAAGACGAAAAACTTTGGCTGTCTGCCCAAAGTGTCATGCAAAAATAGACCCCGACCGAAGAATCAGACTGAATTAATTAGTGGAGAGCCGGATACAGGGAGACTTGTAAGTCCGGTTCGGAGGCGAGTACTCGGAAACCTACCATAGAAATATGACAAGGCGCTGGGTGCTTAGCCTACGTGTACACGACCGAGGAATCCGAGAAGCTGGAACTCCATGAACTGACGCGGGAACTGGGCGGCAATCTGGAGCTTGCCGTCCGGCGGCTGGCTGAAAGGAAAAGAGAGGAACAAAAACAAGTATCAACCCCTAAATGAACGAAGTTATGAGAAACAGACAATTGGTGAGGCTGGCGGTATGCCTGGTCGGCATGGCCGCCATGGTATTGCAAAGTTGTATGGAAGCAAACGGAACGGACTGTGACAGACTCTGCGGTTCGTGGAGCAGCGTGGAGGGTAAGCCTGACGTGCTGGTCTACAAGGAAGGCGGAGCCTATAAGGTGACGGTCTTTTCCCGCAGCGGAAAGACGCGTGTCCTGAAACCGCGGACCTACCTGCTGGTCGAGGAGAACGGCAACCTTTTCATCAACACCGGATACCGTATTGACGTGTCCTATAATGAAGCGACCGACGTGCTGACTTTTTCCCCTCACGGTGATTATGTACGTAATGAAAACAGACGATGAGAACGGGAGGCATATGGAAAAAGGCAAGCCTTGTTTGTACGGTGTTTCTGCTGGCAACCGTACAGTCAAGCGCTCAGTGGGTGGTTACCGATCCCGGAAACCTGGCCCAGGGTATCATCAACATGTCGGACAATATTGCGCATACCTCCAAGACGGCCACGAACACCGCGCAGAGCTTTTCTGAAACGGTCAAGATCTATGAGCAGTCAAAAAAATACTATGACGCCCTTAAATCCGTGAACAACCTGGTGAGGGACGCCCGCAAGGTGCGTGAGATCATTCTGATGGTGGGTGACGTGTCGGATATCTATGTCACCGGCTTCGGCAGGATGATGAAGGATGAGAATTTCTCGGCAAAGGAACTGGATGCCATCGCTTCCGGTTATACGAAACTTCTGGAGGAGAGCAACGGCGTATTGCAGGATCTGAAGCAGGTAATCGATGTCAGCACCCTCTCCATGACGGACAAGGAGCGCATGGATGTGGTGGATGAGTGTTACCGTGACATGCGCCGTTACCGGAACCTTGTCAGTTATTATACGAACAGGAATATCGCCGTGAGCTACCTGCGTGCCAGGAAGAGGAACGACATGGACCGCGTAATGAGGCTCTATGGTGATGAAACTTCCAGATACTGGTAGCCTATGGTATTGTTGTCGATAGATTTTGCCAGCCTCCATACGATACTGGAGAGTCTGTACAATGAGATGATGCCTCTTTGCGAGGACATGCTGGGTGTGGCGAAGGGCGTTGCAGGACTGGGTGCCCTGTTTTATGTCGCCCTCCGCGTCTGGCAGTCGATGGTCCGTGCCGAACCGGTGGACGTCTATCCGCTGCTTCGCCCTTTTGCACTGGGTATCTGTATCCTGCTGTTTCCGACACTGGTGCTGGGAACGATGAACAGTATTTTAAGTCCCATTGTGCAGGGGACCCACAGGATGCTGGAAGGGCAGACACTGGACATGCAGCAGTACAGGGCACAGAAAGACCGGCTGGAGAGGGAGGCCATGATGCGCAATCCCGAAACCGCCTATCTGGTCAGCGATGAGGAGTTTGACCGCCAGCTGGACGAGCTCGGCTGGTCTCCGGGAGACGCCGCCACCCGTCTGGGAATGTATATGGAAGTAGGCATGTATAATCTGGAGAAGAGTATCCGTGACGCTTTCCGCAGCCTGCTGGAACTGCTCTTTGCAGCCGCTTCGTTGCTGATAGATACGGTAAGGACCTTTTTCCTGGTGGTACTTTCCGTGCTGGGTCCGATAGCCTTCGCCATCTCGGTGTGGGACGGTTTGCAGTCCACGCTCGGGCAGTGGTTCACAAGATATATATCGGTCTACCTGTGGCTTCCTGTCAGCGACCTGTTCAGTTGCATGCTTGCCAAGATACAGGTGCTCATGCTTCAGAACGATATTGCCGAACTGCAGGGAAATCCCGATTATTCACTGGACAATTCGAACTGCGTGTATATCATTTTCATGTTGATCGGGATTGTCGGTTATTTTACCGTTCCGACCGTTTCCGGCTGGATTGTCCAGGCGGGAGGTGGCGGCAACTATTCCCGCAATCTGAATCGTACGGCGACTAAAGCCGGTGGTTTCACTGCCGGTGCCGGCGGTGCGGCACTGGGTAATATCGGAGGGCGTATACGTGGAAAATAAACAATCAAAAACGATTCACAGATGGAATTCAAGTCATTGACCAATATTGAAAGCAGCTTCAGGCGCATCCGCCTGATGCTGGCAGCCTTTGTATGCTGCTGTACGCTCATTACCGGCTATTCGTTGTGGAGCTCCTACAGCTTTGCCGAGAAGCAGCGTGAAAAGATCTATGTGCTGGACGGCGGCAAGTCGCTGATGCTTGCGCTCTCGCAGGACCTTTCGCAGAACCGTCCGGCGGAAGCCAGGGAGCACGTGAGGCGCTTCCATGAACTCTTCTTCAACCTTTCACCGCAGAAGGACGCCATCGAGCACAATATTCACCGGGCTCTGCTGCTGGCTGACAAGAGCGCCTACCATTATTATGTGGACCTTGCCGAGAAAGGGTATTACAACCGTCTGATTTCGGGTAACATCAACCAGGTTGTCCAGGTGGACAGCGTGTCTTGCGACTTCAACAGTTATCCCTATAAGGCGAGGACGTACGCCCGGCAGATGATCATCCGTGAGAGCAATGTGACGGAACGCAGCCTGGTGACGGAGTGCCGGCTTCAGAATGCTGTCAGGTCGGATGATAATCCAAACGGGTTTATTATCGAGCATTTTACCATTATGGAAAACAAGGATTTAAGGAGTGCCGACCGATGAGAAGAAGAAAATACCCGTGGAAACAGGCGGACATCCTGATACACCGATACTGCCGCAGACTGACGACAGGGCAGCGGTTGGCTGTCATCGCCGTTGCATTTGCCCAGTTTATGGCAGGCTGCCTGTATATGATCCTCTCTTCCCTTTTGGGTTTCGGAGAACCGGGCGGGGGATTGCAAATTGAGCATATCCGCCCTTTGGATATAAAGCCGGAGAAAGATACAACCATTCACTTTAAAGACTATTATGATTATGGACATTCAGAAAATCAGGACACTGTTAGGCTTGTCTGCTGACAGACCTTTGAGTCCGGAGGAAAAACGCAGGCGTACCAGGTATATTGTCTATCCCGCCATGTGCCTGCTCTTTGCAGGTTCGTTATGGCTGATTTATTCGCCGTCTGAGAAGGAGAGGGCGGCGGAGGAGAAAAAGAAGGGATTCAATACGGATATTCCCTCCCCCGGACAGCAAAGGATGGACGGCAACAAGGTGGACGCTTATGAGCGTGAAGAATTGGAGAAAAAGGATAAGTACCGTAAAAATGCATTTCAGGAGATGGTCTCGCTGTTCGGCAGTTCCGGTAAGGATACGGTGCACCTGCCTGAAGGCATGGCGGAATTACCGGTGGAAGAGGCGGATAACCCCTCTACAGGTTCCCATAATACTGTCCGTTCTTCTGCCGGTGCCTACCGTAACATGAACCGTACGCTGGATAATTTTTATACCCGTGCGGAGAACTCTGAAAGGAATGAACTGCTCCGGCGTATCGAAGAGCTGGAGCATGAACGGCAGAATGAAAAGCCGTCGCAGGAGACTACGATGGAAGAGAAAATGGCGCTGATGGAGAAATCTTATGAACTGGCTGCCCGCTACAACGGGAAACAGGCGGCGACGACTTCTCCGGCAATGGATAAAAGGCAACGGACGGCTGTCAAACCGGTAAAACAGGTCCGGCACCAGGTGGTGTCTTCCCTGTCACAACCCGCGAGCAACGGGGAATCAGGGAACGGATTTGCGGGGGAAAGGAATGTAGGGTTCAATACTCCTGTGGGGAAAGTGCTGACTTCCGACAGGAATACCATTCCTGCCTGCATACACGGTACACAGACTGTTTCGGACGGTCAGGCGCTGCGTATCCGCCTGCTGGAACCGATGGTGGTCGATGACCGGTTTATTCCTAAGGGGACGATCCTGACCGGCGGAGCCCGTATGGAAGGTGAACGGCTTGATATCCTTGTTCAGGCGGTTGAATATAAAGGTACGGTTATTCCTGTAGAACTGGAGGTTTACGATGCGGACGGCCAGCGGGGAATACCGGTCCCCAACTCGATGGAGTATGATGCGGCACGTGAGATAGCGGCAAATATGGGAACCTCCATGAACGGCAGTATCAATATCTCTACGGATGCCGGGGCGCAGATCGCTTCGGACCTGGGAAAAGGAGTGATACAGGGCGTGTCGGGATATGTCGCTAAAAAGATGCGGACGGTGAAGGTCACTCTGAAAGCAGGGCACAGGCTGTTGCTTCATTCTCCCGAACAGTGAGACACAAAAGCAGTAAAAGAAAATCAATCATTAACCAACCAATCAAGATGCAATCGGATATGAAAAAGATTCTGATGATGTTTTTTGCCCTGATGACGGGTGTGACGGCTGCCAGTGCGCAGTTGAGTAGCGGGGATTTTTTTGAGGGGCTGAGCCGCAAGATCGGCTTTAGCCGGATGATAGCCCCGCACGGGCTGGAAATCACTTATGATAAAACGGTACATGTCATATTTCCTTCCCCGATCAAGTATGTGGACCTGGGGTCCACCAATCTGATAGCCGGAAAGGCGGATGCGGCGGAGAACGTGATCCGTGTGAAAGCTGCTAAAAAGCATTTCCGGGATGAGACGAACATGAGCGTGATCACTGAAGATGGAAATTTTTACACGTTCAATGTCAGGTATGCGGATGAACCGCTCCTGCTGAACGTGGAGATGTGCGATTTCATCCATGACGGTGAAACGGTGAACCGTCCGAACAATGCCATGGAAATCTATTTGCAGGAACTGGGCAATGAGTCCCCGCGTCTGGTACGCCTGATTATGAAGTCCGTGCACAGGCAGGACAAAAGACGGGTCAGACATATCGGCTGTAAACGTTTCGGGGTCCAGTTCCTGCTTAGGGGACTTTATACCCATAATGACCTGCTGTACTTTCATACACAGCTAAGGAATGAGACGAATGTCCCGTTTGATGTTGATTTCGTGACCTTCAAGATTGTCGACAAAAAGATCGTGAAACGTACCGCCATGCAGGAACAGGTGATCTATCCCTTGCGTGCCTGCAACTATGTGACCCGTGTGGATGGAAAGTCCTCGGAACGTACGGTGTTCGCGTTACCCAAATTTACGATACCGGAGGACAAGAAACTGATGGTGGAGATGTATGAGAAACAGGGAGGACGCCATCAGGTGTTTGAGGTGGATAATGAGGACCTTGTGCGTGCTGAACCCGTCAACGAATTGAAGGTACGATGAGAATGACCGGAAAATTTGTGTTGCTGCTTGCGGCTATGCTTGCCCTGTTTTTGGGGCAGGCGCAGGCCCAACGCTGCCTGCCGGGTATGAAAGGTGTGCAGCTAATGGCGGATATGGTTGACGGTTTTTATTGCGGGAAGGACCGTAATGATACGGGATTCGCTTTCGGACTTGCCGTTTCTACCTATGCCGAGGGAGGAAACAAATGGGTATCGGGTATTGAAATCATGCGGCGGTATTATCCCTACCGTAATACACGTATCCCTTTGGAGCAGTATACTGCGGAAGGCGGCTACTATTACAATTTCTTTTCCGACCCGGGGAAAAATGTATTTCTGAATATTGGTGCTTCAGGATTGATGGGGTATGAAACTGTAAACGGTGGAAAGGGATTGCTCTTTGACGGTGCCGTCCTGAAAAAACATGAATCGTTCATTTATGGCGGTGCAGTGACACTGGAAGCGGAAACTTATCTTTCAGACAAGGTCGTCCTATTACTGCGTCTTCGTGAACGTGTTCTTTGGGGGAGTGCCGCAAAGCACTTCCATACCCAATATGGCTTGGGCATCAAATACATTTTATAATGACTAAATCCATACGAAAAATGAAAAAGATACTTGATCAGATAATGATATTGTGCTGCATGGCAGCCTCCTTGTTTTGTTTTACCTCTTGTAGTGATGACCTGGATATTCAGCAGGAATATCCGTTCACGGTAGTGGCGATGCCCGTAGCGGACAAGATAGCAGGCGGCCAGACGGTGGAAATCCGTCTGGAAATTACTGAGGAGGGCAATTTTTCCGGAACGCTTTATACTCTCCGCTATTTCCAGCCTGACGGGAACGGATTGTTGAAGCTGGAAGACGGTACGGTTCTGAAACCCAATGACCGCTATTTATTGAGTGAGAAGAAGTTCCGGTTGTATTACACTTCAAGGAGTACGAATGAGGCACAAACGATTGATTTGTATTTTGAAAATAACTGGCAGGATGTCCGGCAGCTGAGTTTCAGTTTCAATAACAGGAATGACGGGGTGGAGAAAACGGAAGGAGGAGCCCGTGCCCAGTAAATTGAGCAGGCTGTTCTTGAACTGCAGTGACGAGAAATACACTCCGGGATACGGAGTGGCTCCCATCATCAAGTATCTGCCTGAGGGGAAGATCATATGGTGCCCTTTTGACACGTGCCACAGCGAGTTCGTGCTTCATCTGCAGGAAGCCGGATTTCAGGTAAAATACTCGCATATAAGTACCGGACAGGATTTTTTGCTTACGAGCCTGTTGGGATATTATTGTATCTAATCCGCCTTTCAGCAGAAAAATGGACGTTTTTGAACGCTGCCTGCAACTGGACAAGCCGTTCGCCCTGCTGATGTCCAATTTTGGGCTGAACAGTGTCGGTCCGTGTCGGTTGTTCAAGTACAGGGAGCTTCAATTGTTGATGTTTGACAAATGCATCCAGTATGACAAAGGGGGAGGTGTCCCATTTGGCAGCAGCTATTATTGTCACCGTCTTTTGCCTAAACAAATCGTGTTTGAGGAGCTGGCAGTCCGCCGGAATGATTACAGTCATATGCATCGGGATGTGGATAACTTGAATCGGAATATCGCGGAAGAAGACACCGGACTTTCCTTAGGCGTTGTTTGAAAGCACAAACGGAAAAATGAATTATGGGAAAAAACTTTTTTGTTTTTATCGTTCTTTCGATTTCCGCCTTTTCCGCCCGTGCCGGAAATCCATCTTCCATGATTGACAAGGCGGTCGCCTGCAGGAAGGGTGGCATAGGGGACAGCTGCCTTATATCGGCTACGGACACCGCATATTTCCGAGGGAAACGCTTACGGAGAATCTGAGTGAGGCATAGGCTGATTCGCTTTTGAGATTTGAACTGGGAAGTTATGAAAAAATGTAATTTATTGGAAATGAGTATAGATTAATAGGTCATGATAGTAATAAGGTTACGATTTAGTTAGCTATCTACAACATTATACTTCTGTGCGTTGCGTAACCTTCAAAAAACTCTTCTTATGCAAAAGGAGCAATTTAATCTGATATTTTGAAATAATCTCCATAATTTTTTATTTCCTAATTCATAAGATTTTTCTGTAAGAACGGTTTTATTCATAAGCACATGTTTGTTCAAAACTCATTTTGAACAAACATGTGCCGACTATTGCAATGCCCTTTTCTTTTGTGCCTATGCCAAGTGGTGCTTTTACGAATCTTCAGATGATTTTTCTTTTTCGTTGTCTTTTTGTGCTGGAAGCGAAGAGTCGTGTCCAATTCGTAAATAATACAAGTCGCCCCTTGTGGTATATAAATTAGGTATAGTGTATTCCAATTGTCTAACAGATTTAATCAATCAAACATAGAACAACAACACTTTTTATCATACATATTCGATAGCTGAGATTTGGTATCAAACCTTATTGTTTTTTCTTTAAAGGAGTCGCAGGATTATTAACTGGATATGATGTATGATTTAGATCTCCACTCTTATGTGTAGAATAGACATTGCAATGATTGCTGAGGCAATGAACAATTCCTCTGCTGGGATGTTTTCGAGAACCTTTTGCAGAAATAATCGCACAACTTGGTGATAATTTATCAATTAGGACTGATGTCAGATTGTGCTTGCTTCCATGATGTGGAACTTTTATCCTACAACCTGACAAATTTGCATTATTTGAAATTGCATCTGCGATAGCTGCCCGATTTGCATCACCCAACAATAAGAACTTACGACCAACAATTGGTTCAAACAAGAGAATTATACTCCCAGCGTTTGTTGGCGAACAATCATCTGGCTCATTGTCAATAGATGATTTAGCTTGAAATGATGAAAAATAACCTACATCTTCGTATAATGAGTTATCCTCATCCTTTTTCTTTCTATTATTTTTAAGAATCTCTATCGCAAGTGGATAATAAAAAAACTTGGTAGGGCCTACAACCGAAAGTGGAATTTGAGAATGGCTTTTCCCTTTATATGCGGATTGAACATTTTTGCACTTTTTTTGGGCTAATGACACAAGATCGGGAGATTGTGTGTCTGTCGGATGAGCATAACATTCACGACAATGAGACAACCAATTTCGTCTCGAGTACAGTCGATAATACTCATCTTCCTTAATGACATCATCTGGCGTGTTAAGCCAAAATTCATTAATAATTACATTTGTATCATTTAATAATCCAAAAAATCCTCCTTTATGGTCAGAATCTGGATGAGTACATATTGCTAAATCAATAGTATAAGTTTTCCAGTGATTCCAAATATAGTTTTTGATTTTGTTCGCATCGCCAATGTTTCCAGCATCTATTAATACAATATATTTATTTAGACTATCTTCATATCGTATTATGATTGCATCGGCATCTGAAACGTTAAGATAATGAACTTCATAATTTGGCATATATGTAATAATTATTATTGGTTGTTCAATCGAGATATACGTGACGTTATATAAAATACCTGCTTCCTATATGAACAAAGGAATAACAGTACACCTAAAACTAAGATAAGCCAACAGACATTATCTGTTACAAAATCCTTGGCACTTGAGGAAATGAAAGTTAGCTTAAGAATAAGAACTATAGCAAATACAGATATGTAGCTTCTATATTCATTATTCATTCTACTCAACTGTGTTAGTTTTCCAGATGTGTCCTTCAATTCGGCATCCGTAAAATCCTTATGTGATGCACACTTTACTATTTTGAGACTTTTTATTAGAGGCTCAAATACTAAAGAACTTATCCGGGAGTTTATTACACCAAGAAAATAAAGTATAACGGCAAGTATCCATATATTATTTGTAAAAGAGAATATATCACAACCTTCCACACAAAACTTTAGCAAAGTAGCCAGCACTGTACCTGGAATTAAATTTGTAAGCAAATTATAAACTGGTATTGATGATATTATTTTTTCCATTTATATGAATATTTATTATAGTATTTCATTAAAATATGCCTGAAAACAGAATGTTTAATCTCTATAATCCAAACAACAGCACAAAATTAACAAAATATTTTCATTGTTTTGTGATTCAGCATAAATTTTGCGATTGACACAAATTAAATACAATTCTTATACAACACATAAATAATTTTCCGCTAGACCTCTTTTGCCAAAGAGGTATTTTTACGGCTTTTCAGATGATTTTTCCGTTTTCGCTGTTCCTTTGAGCCTGAAGCGGAAAGCCGTGTATGACCGCCCGATCCATATATGGAACAAGCCGTCACTTGCGGCAGGTAAACCGGGAAGAATTATTTTATCTGTCCGACCGGACACGTCTGGTCGGACAGATAAAGTTATACTTCCTTGCAGGTGGGGGCCGATTTCATGCTACCGGCTATGTCCTTTTTTTATTGGGGATTTCTTTTTTCACGGATTTCTCTTTTGAAGTATTCATCCTAATCTACCTCTATTTCTGTTTACCTCCATTTTCGTGCCTTTTAGTGAACTACATCAGGCAGTCATTTTCGTTCTGGGTGTAAAGGTAATTCTGGAATTTGACGGGAAAGCAAGGTCGAACCTCCTGTTTTCGGCAAAAATTTCCAGCTCTGTGGGTAGTATCTTTCTTAAAAAACTTGTATACCCTTTTTAAAGCACCCGAAACGAAAATAACCGATGCGACAGAAAGACGAATTAAAAAAATGTTGGATAAACGAGAGGCAAATAAGATAGTTTGAAACTTAACTCCCTCAACTCTTGAATCCGCATTAAAAATCAAAAACAGCGAAGATAATGGCACAATATATGGGATTTGCGATATACGGTTTAATCATGCGCACCGCCTTTGGCGTGTTTGACATCCTTTGGGGCATCGTCAGAGAAATAGTAAACGGAGTGTACCAAGTGGTGATAGGCATAATCGTGGCTATCCTTTCCGCAATCGCTTTCTTCGGCTTCATTCTTTGGTTATTCATTTAATCCTTACTAACATGGTAAAGAGAAGCTACAAAACGACAGCGCAACAGTGCAGATACTACGAGATGGACAATATCCTTGAGTACATGGTAGAAACGTATTTCAACGATAACATATGTATATGCTACGAAAAACTATGTCGGACTCACCATCCAGTTATTCCCTGACATGACAAAAAACGGAGATGCTGTAAAGGCTATATTCCCAAACATCGATACACCATGAAAATAGAAACAGACTTCGGTAAATATGAACATTATTCTTCACGCAGTATCTTGTTGGTGAACCTTAAACCAAGTGACATCTTCTTTGAATCTCCGGCACATGTAACACTCTTTGGTAACGGAACCTTACACATGTTTTTGAGGGGTGGGCAGCAAAGCCGCCTACTTTCTTTCATGAGCATAATGGCGGGTAACCATACTATTTTCCGCCACGCCAATTTTATCGGCTGTCTTTCAGCCGATAA
>ERZ857972.953-NODE-953-length-20567-cov-3.892209_pt1 | contig 20567 bp, 10 predicted proteins | sample MGYA00519757_ERZ857972 | MGnify/ENA primary metagenome ERZ857972 (study PRJEB31778, sample SAMEA3449383) | human gut metagenome | biome: human gut; feature: human-associated habitat; material: faeces | place: United Kingdom | collected 2010/2012 ...
CGCTCGGCAATGTTCAAATAAATTTGACATTGCCCTCGCTTATTCGTATCTTTGTCCTATTGTTTTATCCGGCGGAGCCTCGCCGGCCGGTGCCGGCGGAAGGGGATGCCGTTCAATGAAATCGAACGATGCGTAAAGGAGTGATAGTGTTGATCGCGGCGCTGGGCTGCCTCTGGTGCGGGGCGGATGCGTCGGTGCTGACGTCCGGCGGCCGGGCCCATTTCGATCGGGGGCGCGAGCTCTATGCGTTGGGGCGCTGGGCCGATGCCAGGGAGGAGTTCGCCGCAGTCTGCGGTGCGGTTCCGCAGACGGAATCGTCGCTGTGTGTCGAGGCCGACTATTACATGGCGATGTGCGCCATGGAGTTGAAAGAGGCGGGGGCCGAGGCGCGGCTCGCCGAGTTCCTGCGGCGGAATCCCGAATCGGTCCATGTCAACGACGTGGAATTCGCCCTCGCGTCGCTTCTGTGTACGGCGGGGCGTTACGACGAGGCGCAGCGGGCTTTCGGCAAGGTCGACTACGCAACCTTGTCGCCCGAACACCGCCAGCAGTACGACATCCGCATGGGGTACATCCGTTTCCAGCAGGGCGATTACGACGATGCGCTGCGCTATTTCCGCCGCATCCCCTCGCCGAGCGAATATTCGGATCATGCGCTCTACTACATCTCCTATATCGCCTATGTCCGGGGCGACAACGCTACGGCCAGAGCCGGATTTACGGAGTTGAGCCGTTCGGCGGCCTACGGCGCCGTGGCGCCGTTCTATCTGTTGCAGATCGAGTTCAACGAGGGCAATTACCGCTATGTGGTCACGACGGGCGGCTCGCTCATCGACCGTGCGGCGGGCGAACGCCGCACCGAGTTGGAGCGTATCGTGGCCGAGGGATGGTTTCATCTGGGCGATTACGGGCGTACGGAGGAGTTCCTCGACGCCTATCGGCGCAGCGGCGGTGAGATGGGGCGCAACGAAAACTACCTGCTGGGTTACAGTCTCTATCGGCAGGCGCGTTACGACGAGGCGCGGCCCTGTTTGCAGCAGGTCTGCGGAGCGGACGACGCGCTGACGCAGAACGCCTCCTATCATCTGGCCGACTGCTATCTGCGCGGCGGCGACAAGCAGCGCGCCATGCAGTCGTTCGCCATGGCGGCCAACGAGGCGTTCGACGCCGCGATCGCCGAGGACGCTCTGTTCAACTACGGCAAGTTGCAGTACGAACTGGGCGGCGGCCTCTTCAACGAGGCGATCCACGTGCTGAACCGTTATATCGCGCAGTATCCGACGTCGGAACGCGCCGTGCAGGCACGCGAGCTGCTGATCGCCGCCTACTACAATTCGCGCAATTACGAAGCGGCCTACACGGCGCTCAAACACTATCCTTCGCCCGACGGCAACCTGCGTGCGGCGTTGCAGAAAATCGCCTACTTCCGCGGACTGGAAGCCTATTCGCGCGGCGATCTGGACGGCGCGGCGCAAAGCCTCACGGAGTCGGCCGCGATCAACGTCAGCCCCAAGTACGGCGCGCTGGCCCGGTTCTGGCTGGGCGAGATCGCCTTCGCACGCGGCGACTACGCCGAGGCCGAACGCCGCTACAAGGAGTATCTGCACCGTGCGCCTCGCACCGAGGACGAATACGCCAAGGCGCATTACAACTTGGGTTATTGCTATTTCGATCGGGGCGACATGTCGAACGCCTATGCCTCGTTCGCTCGGTTCAACCAGCTCTATTCCGCGGCCGACCGTTATAAGGCCGATGCGCTCAACCGCGAGGCTGATGCACGTTACTCGCTGCGGCAGTTCTCCGCAGCGCTGGCGACCTACGAAAAGGCGGCGGCCGTCGGCACGAACGAGAAATATTACGCCGATTTCCAGCGTGCCGTGACGCTGGGCATTCTCGACCGCAGGCCGCAGAAGATCGAGGCGCTCCAACGAATCATCGCCGCCGACCGGGGCGACTACGTCGACGACGCCACCTACGAACTGGGACGCACCTACATCGCGTCGGAGCGCTACGACGACGGTGCGAAGGTGTTGTCGAAGTTCGTCGAGGAGAATCCCCATTCGCCCTTCTTCACGCCGGCGCTCTCCGATCTGGGATTGGCTTACCTCAATCTGGGTCAGCCGGAGCTGTCGCGCCGCTGCTACGAGCGCGTCGTCGAGTCGGCGCCCGGTTCGGCCACGGCGCGCGACGCCTTGCAGGGCATCCGCGAGATTTACGTGGCCGACGGCAATGTCGACGGCTACTTCGCCTACGCCGAGAAGGCCGGCGTGGAGTGCGATACGAGCGTCATGGCGCGCGATTCGCTGTCGTTCGCCGCAGCGCGCAGGATCTACCTTTCGGGCGATACCGCTACCGCCGAGAAGTCGTTGAGAAGCTACCTGCGGAACTATCCGAAGGGGTATTATACCGACGATGCGCTCTTCTATCTGAGCGATTGCCATCTTAAAGCGAAACAGACCGATGCGGCGATCGAGACGCTGAGCGAGCTGGCCGCCCGCCCGACCAACCAGTACTCGGCCAGGACGCTCGGTACGCTGTCGAAGCTGACCTCCGAGGCAGGCCGTCACGCCGAAGCCGCGAAGGCCTACCGTGCGTTGTACGACGTCGTGCAGACCGCCGACGAGCGGGCCGCCGCTGCGACGGGTTACTTCCGCTCGGTGGAGGCCGGAGGCGACGATGCGGCGACGTTGGCCGCCGCCGCGGAGGTGGAGGCGCTGCCCGATGCCGGCACGACGGCGCAGCGCGAGGCGAAATTCGCCCGTGCGACGATCCTGCGGCGCGGAGGGAGGCAGGCCGAGGCGCTGCCGCTCTACCGCGAGCTGAGCCGTGAGGTCAAGACGGCCGAGGGTGCCGAGTCGGCCTACCGCGTGATCGAGGCGACGCTGGGCGGAGGCGATGCGGCCGCGGCGGAGACGCTGATCTTCGCCTTCGCGGAGAAGGGTTCGCCCCATGCCTACTGGGTGGCGAAAGCCTATATCGCCCTGGGCGACATCTACGCCGGACGCGACGACTCGTTCCAAGCGCGAGCTACCTATCAGAGCATTGTCGACGGATATTCGCCGGCCGACGACGGCATCGTCGCCGAGGCGAAGGCGCGGATCGAAAAATTGAAGAAATAGCCATGAAAAGAGTTCTTATCCTCTCTGCCGCCGTGCTGTTTTGCGGTGTGCCGCTGCGGGCGCAGGTCACCAAGCAGGTCGAGGTGACCAAGACCTACGTTCCCGAGGTGTCGAAGGCCGTCAAGCTGCCCATCGTGCCCGATATGACCGACACGGTGCGTCTGCGGCCCGAAATCGACTATACCGTCACGCCGTCGGCGCTGGCGACCAATCTCTCGACCGAGCCGTTCCGTCCGGCTACGGTGACCTACTGGGAGTTCGACCGTCCGCGGCCGCTCTATCTGAAAGTCGGCGCCGGAGCGCCGCTCAACTCGGTGCTCGATCTCTATGCCTCGACGCAGAATCCCGGTACGGGCTACGTCGTCGGCTACCTCAATCACACCGGCGACTGGGCCGAGATCCGCAACGATTTCGGCGTGCGCCCTGTCTCGTGGCGGATGCACAACCGCATGGGCGCCGCGGCGGGCAAGTACCTCGGCCGCCGTCTGCTCGAAGGCAAACTCGACCTGACGAACCGCGTCTACCATAACTATGGGTTCGACGGGGCGGAGGCGTTGTGTACTCGTTACGGGAACGACGGTGCGGCGTCTTATTATCCCTTCACCAAGGTGTCCAACGACCGGCAGCATTACGACGACGCCATGCTCCATGTGCGCATCGGCGATGATTTCACCGACCTGAGCCGCTTCAACTTCAATGTCGAACTGCGCGGCGGATATTTTCTGAACGTATTGCAGATGCAGCCGGTTTACTATGACTGGGGAGTCGATCGAGACCGTTATCATGAATTGTCGGGCGGCGGCGGTATCCGATTGGCCAGGGCGTTCGGTCTGCACGAGTTCGAGTTCAAAGCCGATTTCGACGGTACATGGCGCAATATGCTCGGTTACGGTTCGACACAGTTGCTTTTCGGACTGCATTACGCCTATCGGCACGATAAACTCCGCTGGTCTGTCGGGTTGGATTATGTGCGCGACGGAGCGGAGCAGGAGAAGGTCGTCGGAAGCGATCTCTCCGATCCTCACGCGGTGTACAAGGAATCGCAGACCGAACATGAGAACCGGTTCCTCCCTGCCGCTTCGATCGCCTACGATCCGGCCGACGGCAAGTTCATGCTTTATGCCGAGTTGACGGGTCGGGTGCGCCGCAACGATATGCGGACGCTGAGCCGGTTGAATCCCTATGTCAATCCGGCGTCGATCGTCCCCAATACCGAGGAGCATCGCGTGGCGGGCGGTATCAAGGGTGCAGCGGGACACGGCCGCTTCTCCTATAATCTCTATGTCGGTTATACGCACGAAAAGAATGCATTGCAGTGGGTTGCCCGTTTCATCCCGAATAACGTTCGCGACGAACGGGCCGATGTCGGTTATATGTCGTTTTACATCCCCTATACGATGACCTTGAAGGATCTTTCGCTCAATGCCGAATTCGCATGGCGGCCGTCGAGCCGCTTTACGTTCGACGGTGAGCTGCATATGCATTCGTTCAAGGGGGCGGAGGATGTCTACTACAATAATAATCAGCTCTATACGCTGGCATACGGTCGTCCGCAACTGACGGCGCGTCTGCGCGGCGAGTATCGTGCACGTAAGGTGTCGTTGGAGGTGGAGGCGCAGATGCAGAGCGTGCGCCATTGGACGACTTATACATCCGTCAACGAGAAACCCTCGGAGCCGGATTCGGATTCAGGGTTGAACCTCGGTCGTCGCGTTATCGGCCTCTACGATTTCAAAGTCCCCGTCACGGTCGACCTTGCGGCGCGGTTCAACTGGTTCCTTTCGCGCAAGGTGACGCTCTTCGCCGAGGGTCGCAACCTCTGCGATGCGAAGCTCTACGACTGGGCCTATTACCGCGATTACGGCGTGGGCTTTACCGCCGGCGTGAAGTTGCAGTTCTGAGCGGCGGCGGTGCCTGCACGGGGCCGGAGAGGACGTAAAACAGGCGGTGACGTTTGGCAGCGGGCGGTTTCCCGGATACCCCGACGGTCTGCGTTGCGATTCGGGGCGGCAATCGGCGACGGAACGTCCGCAAGGGCAGGAGTGCCGTTTGCCGGACAGCGGTTGTCTTTTGGATATGAAAATCCCGCATGGACGATTCCATGCGGGATTTTCGATCGATTCGCCGGAAGGATTTACTTCGTGAAGTAGCCTTCGGCCGGCGTCGGGTCGGCCGAAACTTTCACGCCGTCGATGCAGGCGTTTCCGCCGACTTCGCCCATGTAGGGCAGTTTGGTCCACGTTGCCGACATGTAGGTGTTGTGGCCGTCGGCATCGGCGATGGTGCAGGAGCCGCCGACGGTACATTTTTCCAAATTGACGTTGTTCACGTCGCCGGCGAAGGGTGCCGAGCTGTAACAATAATGACCGGTCTCGGGATAGTATGCGGCATAGTTCGGGTCGTCTCCCCAGCAATACTGGTCTTTATGCGTGATCGAGATATTCTCGACGCTGCAATTCCGGATCGTATTGTAGCCCGCCGCAGGCTTCTGGGGCTGAATCGTACCCATGAAACCGCCGATGGCGTATCCTGCCGTGAGCGTAGCGTCCTTTACCGAACAGTTCTCGACCGTCGCCGTCGCATTCTGCCGCGAGGTATTCGTCCATACGCCGACCAGCCCGCCTATGCGATACATGCCCGGGGCGTGGATCGTCACGTTTTCGACATGGCAGTCCGAGACATTGGTATCGCCGCCCATGCAGCCGACCAGCGCTCCGACCCATTTTCCCTGAATCTCGGCATCGTCGTTCAATGGGATCGCTACGTTTTTCAGCGTCAGCTCCCTGATCGACGCCTCCTTGCCCAACGTCTTGCCGATGAATCCTTTGGCGTCGGCAACGATGTCGACGTTGAGGTTGGAGACGGTGTGGCCCGTTCCGTGGAATTCGCCGTAGAAGGCGCATTTGTCGACGCCGCTCAGTGTATAGGAGTGGTTCTGGCAGCCCATCGGTGTCCACGGCTTGTTGTTCAGGTCGATGTCGTTCATCAGGTAAACCTGTGCATAGCGCCCCTTGGCTTCGAGGTAGAGGTAATTGCCGCTGTTGATCTGGTCGGCGATCCACTTCAACTCGGCCGCTTCGTAAATGGGGTAGTCGCCGTCGGCATCGGCGGCCGGTGCGTAAACTGAGCTGCCGTCCCAGACCGTTGCCGGAAGCACTTTGGCCCCCTCTTTTCCCGATACGGTCACACCCGGATCGACGTTGACGACGTTGTCCGTCGAATTATCGTAGCAAACCATGAAGTTCAGGCGGGCGGGGTATTCCGTCGATCCAACTTCGATCAGCCGTGTGGAGCCTTTCAGCTCGACGGTGTTGTGCAGCGAGCGGATGTCGATGGAATACTGGTGGTTGGTCGCCGTCTGCGGTTTGTTGTAGGAGTAGATTTCGGAGTCGGCGACCGTCACCGTGTTGCTGTGGGACGTTGCGACGGCACGATCCAGAACGACCGTGGCGAAGTCCTCCGTCGGGCCGCCGAAATAGTTGCGGCCCACGAGTGTCGAACGGTTGACGCGGAAGATGCATTTCTGGCCGTGGACGTTGAGGGCGGCGCGGCCGTCGAGCCGCGAGTCTTCGATCTCGACGTCGACCGGTTCGGTGATTCCGGCGATATTGATGCCGTAGAAGAATCCTTCGATGCAGGAGTTGTTCCGCAGGGCGATGTTCACTTTGCCGCCCGTCGAGCCGACGGAGATGCCGCGCGGATAATAGTTGCCGTCGGCCACGCGCGAGGTGAAATATTTGATTTCATCGGCCGTGTATTCGCGGTTTCCGATCGCCGTCTGCGACGTGCGTGCCTGCGTGTTGTCGAACGTGATGTAGGACGTGTCGCTCGTCGCACGGGTGTTGACGACGCTGACGGCACGGCAGTCGGTACCCAGTGCGATGATTTCGGAGTTCGAAAGGGTTACGTCGGGATTTGCTCCGTCCAGGCAGTTTACGGCATAGGTTTTCGCTGCGTTGCAGACGAGTTTCACGCCGTCGAGCGTCAGTTTGACGTTGTCGCCGGAGACCATTACGGGGTGCTCCTTTTCGGGCGATACGATCAGGTTGGCGATCGTCACGCTGGCTTCGACGCAGACCTGCTTGGTCGTCGTTCCTCCTCCGAAATCGAGCGTTCCGGCAGGTTTCTCGATCAGGATATGGTCGCAGCGGGTGTCGGCAAGCGTGCGTTCGACCTCATCCTGGGCGTCGATGCAGCGGATGATCTTGCCCGTCCCTTCATTGACGATCTCCCCGACGGTTCCGTAGATCTTGACGTTTCCCTTTTTGACGGTCAGCGTCTCGATGACCGTATTTTTGGCTACGATCAGCGTGTTTTCGGCCGTGGTGGCTTCGACGGTCGTATAGGTGCCTTCGAGCGAAACGGTCAGGTTGGGCGTGTCGACGATCAGCGAAGCCGTGGTCTCCATCTCCACCGAGAGCGTCTCGGGAAGCTCCTTGTCCGAAGTCGTCTTCTCCGAGATCGTCAGGTCGGTCGAAACGGGTTGTTCGATCTCGACCGACGTGGAGGTTCCGTGTCCGAACGCATTGGGAATTTCGAGGGTCGAAGGTGCCGTCAGGTCGGTCGTGGAGGTGATCGTCACTCCCGACGTTCCCTTAGACAACGCTTCGTTGGCTTCCTCGATCGAAGTGACGGGAACCGAATAGGTGAACGCTTTGACCGTTACGAGCTTGTTGGGGCGTGTCGTGAGCGGTGAGGCGTACTCTTTGACCATCGGTTCGGCGTTGTCGTCGGTGTATACCTTTACGGTGATACCCTTCGTGAACTCGATGCCGGCCGGCAGCACGAAATAAAACTCCGTCGCCGAGGCGTCGTTCAGCGCGACCGGTTCGGAGCAGGTGAGTGTAAGCGTCGTCTCCGTACCGGAGAACTTCATTTCGGGGGTCTCTCCGACGAAATCGATCGTGTAATCGCCGGCCAGCGCTTCGCCGTCGTTGCCGGTCAGTTCGATTTTCGTCACGTTCTTCTGCCCCGTCACCTGGAATTTGAGTACGGTGCCTATCGTGCGGAATGCCAGACGGCTGTAATCGGCGCCCGACGTGGCCATCGGGCAGAGTTCGGTGGCGAAGCTTTTCGTAGCGAAGGTCTGCACAGCGGGGATCGAGAGTCCCGATACGACGCTGCCTTCCAGCACCGCATGGGCGGAATAGGGATAGTAGGCGTAGAATACCTCGGCCTCGGAACCCGAGGGATCGGTCGGATCGCCCGTGAAATCGGCCGAAGTGGTGCCGCCGGCCGCCGTCGTGAAGGGTGCGTTGACGAATTTCGTACCGCAGAACAGTCCGAGGCGGTCGTTCGATTTCCAGAGGACGTCGTTGCCGGAGAGTTCGGTTCGGGTTTCGTTGATGGATGCGGTCAGTTTGACGGAACCTTGTACGGAAGGTGCGGAGTCGGTCGTCGCGTCTTCCGAACATTGGGTAAAGGAGAGCAGCAGAGTCGCGGCTCCCAGAAATTGGACGAATCTTTTCATGACGGGAAACTTTTTTCGGTTACTCGTAAGATTCGTCTTCGAGCGGCGCGTTGGAGTTGGGTTCCGTGGCCGCGAATCCTTTTTCAATCGATACGGTTGCGATTGTCAGCTCCGGGGCTTCGTAATTTCCCCCCCCCTGCTGAAACGGGGTTTTGTAATTATTAGTAGTCATGTGTGTAGAAATTAAAGTGTTGTATACGACTGCGAAGTTACTGAAAAAGTCGTTTCGTTCGCTCCGAATTTCGACTTTTTTCTTGTCGAATGCTTCGAAAACCGTACTGATTGTTAAAAATCTATGGGGATGAACGGTCTTCTCGGCCGAAAAACGAAAAAACCGGAAGCTGGAAGGCTTCCGGTTCGGTTGACGTCGGACGTCGGGAGTTACAGCTCCTCGATGTCCTTGTAGCTGCTGACGAGCAGCTGGTAGGTGATGAACCCGCCCGTGCGGGACGAGTATTTCGTGTAAATGGCCGTAATGTTCACCATGGCGTTGTCGGCGGGCAGCTCTTTGAGGGCGAACCGTGCATAGCCGCTGACGCGGACGACGTAGCTGCCCGATTCGAGCGACGTGGGCGTCGTCTCGTAGGTGAAGAGCGACGAGCCGTAGTACTTGGTGTTGTCGTAATTGTAGGCCCACGTGATCGGCAGCCCCTCGTCCTGATAGTACTTGTTGGTGTAGACGCCGTTGACGTTTTCCAGATAGTTGGGGTAGGTGTTGCTGTCGACGGTCGTATAGCTGCTGCGAAGCCCCTCGAAACGGATCAGACAGCCCAGCAGGTCGTCGTTGAGTACGGTCTTGTAGTTGTCCTTGTCGACGACCGTGACGTCGGCCTCCGTGATCGTGTCGAGTTCGCCGCGGTAGACATACTGCTGAACCATCTCCGTGGTGGGGATGTTCGAGTTGCCCGAAGCCGAGAAATCGTGCTCGCTTGGAGTGTCGTTGGGGAAGGTGCCGTCCGGTTCGAGCGCGGGCGCGGCACCCAGACTCAGCATATAGCGGTAACTGGCCAGCGAAAGCCCCTGCGCCTTGACGTAGACGATCTGTCCCAGCGGATAGTTGACGTAGTTGTCGTTCATGAGGCGCAGCTCGATGGCCTGTTCGCCGTCGTAGATGTAGAGCGACTTGTAGACGTTGCCCTCGGCGTCGGACGAGATGACCTTGCCCTTGATGACGACGTCGTCCTCGATCACCACGCGGCGGCCGAGACCGTTGGCGTCATGGCCCCATTTCTCGTAGAATTTCGCTTTCAGGTCCTTGATCGAAATGATCTCGGCGCCCGTCTCCGTGAAGTCCTTGTCCGTGTAGACCTTTGCCGGCGCCGGATTGTCGAAATCGTTGTAGCAACCGGCCAGAACGATTCCGACGGCGAGCGTCAGGGCTATTTTCAGGATGTTGTTCATAATTCTTGCTCTTTAATTCGTTTGTTTTCATGTACCATTTCCCGCCTCGGCATATCCCGGACTTCGTTCGGCTCTGCGCTCGGCTTGACGAAATGGTCAGCCGTTAGAAACGGAAATAGACGTTCAGGTAATAGGTCGTCCCGAACATGTAGAAATATTTCGGATCGAACCGTTCGTAGGAGGTCACCAGACTGGTGTTCGACTCGTCGGCCTTGATCTTGTTCAGACGCATCTGCTCGTAGCCGCCCGTCTTGATATCCTGATTGTTGAGGATGTTCTTCACTTCGAGGCTGAAACCGAGCGTGTAGTTGCGCTTGATGTACCAGTTCTTGCCGAGGCTGGCATTGAGCACGAAGGCCGAGTCGAATTTCTCCTGTGCGCGCATCGTGCGGATCATCTCGGCAGTCTCGGCGTTGGTCGCTCCGGCGCGCAGTACCTCGTCGGTGCGGAACAGCGGGTTCATCGACAGGTAGTTGTTGTCGTAGAAATTCAGGTCGGCCGATGCGAACCAGTTGTTGTCGCTGCGGTACGACAGGCCGACGTTGACGGCCGTCTGCGGCGTGCTCTCCACGCGCATGTCCTTCCAGTAGACGATGCTGCTGTCGACATCCGAGAGGATTTTCGAACTGTTGTCGGCCAGCTGAACGAACGTGGGGTTCGAGTCGTAGGTGTACTGCCCGACGCTTACCGCCCCGTTCAGGCTGAGACCCATGTAGAGCGGAACGGTCATACCGAATTCCAGACCGAAGAACTTCTTGTCGATGCCGCTGATGGCGAAGTTGACGAACGTCGATTGCAGGTCGTCGTAGTAGGAGATGATGTCGGTCTGGTCGTGGATCATGGTGTAGTAACCCGACAGACGCGCCTTGATGCCGCGGTAGCTGAGGTTGTACGATGCGTCGACGCCCCAGATTTTCTCGGCTTTGAGACCCGGCGTCACCTCGTTGCGCGTACGCGGCGAGATGAAGGAGTTCTGGAACGTGGGGGCATTCTGCAACGCCACGGCATTGAATTCCACGGAATGCGCCGCCGAGAAGCGGTAAGCGAGGTTCAGTTTGGCCTGATAGGTGAAGTAGTCGAGCGCCTCGGAGTTGCCGAACGAGTTGGAGGGGTAGGTGCCCTTCATGTAGCGGCCGTCGCGCCACATCGTCACCTGGCCCACTTCTCCGCCGATCGTGCCGTCCAGTCCGGCGATGTTGAAGTTGTACATCGCCCACAGTTTGGCCTGACGGATGTTGGCGTAGTAGTCGTAACCGAACTTGTCGCCCTCCTCCACGCGGCGGGCGTGGCCGTGCTCGTAGTAGTAGTGGAGGTCGTTCTGCTTCTCTTCCTCACCCACGAAGTCGCGCTCGGCGAACTTGTCGATGTCCACCCAGTAGTCGCCGCCCAGCAGGTCTTTCACCTTGTCGTAGTATTCGGTGCGGTTCCAGCGGTAGAGGATGCCTGCGACGAGGCGCGAATTGTCGCGGAACGTGCGGGCGATCTGCGCCGTGAGGTTCAGGTCGAGCTGGTCGGTGTGGCGCTCCTCGATCATGTAGTTCGAGCGGTGTCCGGCGCCGTAGGTCCCTTCGTCGATCTCGCCGCGGTAGTTGGTATCGTAGAGCCGGTCCCAGTTGATCTGACGGGTGTCGTAGCTCGTACGCCACAGCTCGGCGATCTGGGCCGCATTCGAGAACTGGTTGTTGGCCATGTAGTAGCTGGGCAGGTTGCGGTAGTAGTCGGGACGCGGGTCGGCACCGCCCTTCCACGTGAGGGCCGAGTAACCGTTCGTACCGAAGCGGAACGAGGCCGCTGCGTCGATCTTCGTGCGGTCGTCGGGCGTGTTGGTGTAGTTGACGACCATCAGCGGCTCGTGGTTGTTGCGCACGCGGGCGTTGCGTTTCTTGCCGTCCTGATAACCCCAGTTGGGATTGTAGTAGTTGTTGCCGACCAGGTCGTAGACCTCCTGCGTCGAAGCCTGCTGCGCGCCGCGCTCGGTCGGAGCGCCGAGGATCGTGAACGCCAGCCGGTTGCGCTCGTTGAAGCGTTTCTCCACCGATCCGTAGTAGCCGAAGCAGTTGTAGTAGATGCCGTTGACCCAGTCGTTGCCGCCCTGTCGCGTCGATACGGAGAAGGCATACGACCAGCCGTTGTCGAGCAGACCGGAGGCGTAGGAGACCATCGCACGGAAACGGTACATCGAATTGCCGTTGACCAGGCTCACGCGCAGACCCTTGCGGATCTGCGAGGCCGTGGCGTTGATGTTGGTCGTCCCGCCGATGCCGCCCAGTCCGTAGTCGGCGGCCTGCAAACCGGTGGTATTCTCCTGATTGCGCGTGGCGTCGTTCAGACCGCTCCATAGCGACCACGGCGTGTAGCCCGTCAGGGCGTCGTTGAGGCGGATGCCGTTGAAATAGACGTTGGTGTACTGCGAATCGTAACCGCGCAGGTTGAAACGCATCTCGCCGAACTTGTAGGAGGCGATGTTGTTGAAGACGTCTTTCGACGAGGAGAGCGACGAGGGCAGCGACTGCGTGTCGTTGGCCGTCTCGGTGTCGAACTCCGCGAAGATCGAGTCGTCGAACGCCTCGGTATAGACGGGTACCAGCGCGATCGAACGGACGTCTTTCGTGAGCTTGTCCACGCGAACCTTGATTTCGAGCGGTTCGTAGTCGTCGGCTTCGAACGTGAGGGTGTAGTCGCCCGAAGCCACGTCGTCGAACCGGAACCGCCCCTCGGCGTCGGAGGTCGCCTGTCGTTCGCCGGGGGTGAGGGTGATCTTCACCTGCTCGATGGCCGCGCGGTCGCCGCGAGAGACGACTTTTCCCTTGATGCCGCTGCCTTGTGCGAGGGCAGGGAGCGTCGCCATCGTCAGAAGCAATGTGAGTAAATGCTTTATTTTCATAATGAATCGATTTATTTGGCAATGTAGATGAATACCGGCAGGTGGTCCGAGAATCCGCCCTGGAAATTGTTGCCTACGAAGGTCCGCAGCGGATAACCCTTATACTGCCCCTCCTGCTGGATGAGGTAGGAGGGTTTGAAGATATTGCCGTAGAATTTGGTCTTTTTGTACGGGTCCTTGACGAGTTTCAGTTTGCCGGCGGAGCCGGTAGCGAGGTTCTCCGAAACGACGATATTGTCGAAGAGGTTCCATGCGTCGCGGTAGGCGAGCGTTCCCAGACCGGCTTTGAACATGTCGGCGAAGGGCGTGTAGAAATCGCCCGGCTGCAACTCCTTGATCTTGGCCTTGGCGCCCAGATGGACTTCGACGCTCTCGTCGGTCGGATCGTCGTTGAAGTCGCCCATGGCCACGATCTTGGTGGCGGGGTTGACTTTGAGCACCGAGTCGGCGATCGCACGCATCTGTTCGGCCGCGGCGTTGCGCTTGAAGGCCGATGCCGCCTGTCCGCCCAGCCGCGAGGGCCAGTGCGCGACCATGAAGAGGAAGGGCTCGTCGTCGATCGTTCCCCACATCGTCACGATGCCGCGCGTGCGCCAGTTGGGCAGCGAGGCGATCCGCACGGGGATGTCGGCGCTGCCTTCGAGTTTGAAGACATCCGGACGGTAGAGGAACGCCACGTCCACGCCGCGCAGGTCGGGCGAGTCGTAGTGGCAGATCGCATAACGTGCCGGAAGGAGCTTGCGCGTCGATGCGATGTCTTCCAGGATCGAGCGGTTCTCGATCTCCGAGACGCCGATCACCGCCGGATAGTTGCGGTCGATGGCGGCGATGTCGAACAACACGCGCTCCATGTTGCGGAGTTTCTTGTCGTACTTGGCCGTATTCCACCGCTTCGCACCGTCGGGAAGGAACTCTTCGTCGTTGGTTTCGGGGTCGTCGATGGTGTCGAAGAAGTTCTCCATGTTGTAGAACATGATCTTGTGGGGCTTCTGCGCGAAGCACATCACCATGACCGACGCCAGCACCGCTGTGATTATCAGTTTCTTTCTCATGATTCGAATTGTTGAATTTCATTCTTCGTTTTCTCGTCCCGGCATGGCTCGGACGGCGTCCGGCTCTGCGCTCGGCTTGTCGAAAACGCGGTTAAAATCCCCATTGTTCGGGGCTGTTCTGTGCCTTGACCGAGGCGTCGGCGTCGGGGAAGAAGGTAAATCCCGTCTCTTTCTCGATCTCCGCCACGCTGCGGCAAAGTTGCCTGCCGAGCTGCTGTCCGTTTTCGTTGGCGACCCAGAATCCGATGGCTTTCAGTTCCGAGGCCTTGCAGTCGGCGATCCGCTTGCCGGTCGCGCCGTCGCGCGTGCGCAACAGCACCTTGAAGTAGTTCGTGGGAACCGGACAGACGTTTCCGGCCTTGTCTTTCGTCGATTCGTCGAGGTTGGCGAAATAACATCCCGTGACGACGTAGAGCGTATCCGGGCAGACGTAACTGCGGACTTTCGCTTCGAGCGCTGCCCACATGTTCTGGTTGAACTGGCCGCGCTGCGGCGTCATGTTCGATGCGTAGAACGTCTGCTTGTTCATCTCCTCGACGGTCGTGCGGTCTTTCGACGGAATCTGGTGACCGCGGTTGTAGACGTTGCCGTTCTGATAACCGCCCAGCCAGAGTGCAGGCTGGTACTGCTGCGGAATCTTCGGATCGGGCGCCCATGCTTCGCTGCGATCCAGTGATCCGATGTACGAAGCGTGCAGCGGATAGGCCACCCAATGCGCCACGCGCAGTTTCTTGTCGAAGCAGAGCGAGTAGTTGCGCACGGTTTTCAGGTTCATCTTGGCATAGTGGGCCGCATAGATATAGTCTGCCTCCTCCTTGCCGGCAGGCAGCTCGGGCCACTGTTTCGGCGTGTCGTAGGGATTGTCGGTCGCATTGGGCGCCAGCTGCGTCAGCTCGAAGTCGTAGGGTGCCGAACCGTCGTCGAAAGCGATCGTGAAGGTCGCTATGCGGCTTTGCGCCGAGGCGTTGGCCTTGTAGTAGAAGAACAGCAGGTTCTCGCCGCTGTCGACCGTCCCTTGCCGTTGCCGGCCTGCGGCCGAAAAGTCGCGGGCGCTCAGCGAAAGCCAGTCGCCGCTGGTGATCGTAGCCGTGTAGTTCAGCTGTCCGCTGCCGGAGACCTCGACGATCACGCGCAGCGAAGCGGTCTCCTCGCCGCTTGCGATCTGGCCGCCGACGATCGACGACCGTTCCAGTTCGCACGACTCCACACGGGCTGTCGCCGCATCGCCGTCGCTGTCGCCGCAGGCGGCGAAAAATACTGCGACGGCCGCGACCGCGAGTCGGAGCCACTGTCGGAGGAGGTGTGGCTGCATAGTCATTCGAAACGGATAGAAATCGCCGGCGGCGTTACCCGCCGGCGATCGTTGTCAACTCAGTTTTTCTTGAAGAAGCAGAATCCTTTGCCGTAGGATGCTTGTACATAAGGGCGCAGGAACCGGCTCGATGCACTGTTTGCGCACATCATATAGATGGCGGGGTAGTTGAATGCCTGTCCGTCTACCGTTCCCGATGCGCTCGTCGTGGCGATTACGCCACTGGCATCCTCCGTGAATGTCCGGGGCTGTGCCGGAGCATCGGCCAAAACGAGTCCCTGTTTGGGCTTTCCGTTGTCGATAATGCCCGTACCGATCAGGTATTTGTCGCCCTGCTTGATGTTGAATCCGTCGGCTACGGCTTCGAACGTGAATTCGATAGCTGTATAATTACCGCTTGTCAGCGACAGTGTCTTTTTGGTTTCGTCATACGTGTAAGCGGCGGTGAATCCTTGACCGTAAGCGGCGAATCCCGTAACCAGTTGAAGACCGTAAGTTCCGCCCGGCTCGCAGCCGATGAAACCCGTCATGCCGTTGACGAGCTCGGCCACTTTCGTGATCTTGTCGTAGGTATCGCCTGCTGGTTCCGAACCGCCGGCGGCAGCCTGCGTGACGGCGACGGTCTTCGCTGCGACTTTGGTCGCGCCGCCGTCGTTGGTCAGATAGACCGTGACCGTGGCGTTGCGTGCGCTGCCGGTGTTCTCGGTCGGGGTGACCGTGACGGTCGTGCCCGCTGCCGATGCGGCGAAGTTGGCCGGGTCGGAGGACGAGGCGCCTACCGTGTAACCGTCGGCGTTAGCCACGGTGCAGGCGATCGTCTTGGCCTGATCCTTCGCCGCGAACGACAGCGAGGTCGGGTTGACGCTCAGCGTCGGTTCGGTCGGCGTGCTGCCGCCTCCCTCGCCGTAGAAGAGTTCGATCTTGGCGAACTGGCAGTTTTTCTTCGTGACGGTGATGCGGTAGGAGGTGTTGGCTACCGTGCCGCTCAGGTCGTAGGTTGCTTCGCCCTTGCCGACTACTTGCGACAGGCCGCCGGCGATGTCGGCGCCTGCCGTGTCCGTGATCGCGGCTTCGCTGTCGCCCGAAGCACCGCTGGCGCCGGTCAGGATGACCTTCGAGAGCGCCTTGCCGCTGATGGCGGGCAGTTCGATGTAGGCGCCGGTCGTGCCGATGAAGAAGGCTTCGTAAACCGTTTCGGGTTTTGTCTCGGCGTTGTAGTTGTTGTAGAACCAGTAGAACTTGCCGTCGGCGCTGGCCTTGATATGATAGGTGTAGCCGTCGATGGTATAGGTGCCCTCCGTTGCGGACGAGGAGTCGTCCTTGTCGTGGTAGGGGAATGCGGGTGTCGCCATGTCCTTTCCGCGCGAGAAATCGAGCACGATGTGCGCCGGATCGACGGGTTCGGGATCCGTGCCGCCCTCGGCGAAGGCGGCTGCATCGGTCATGTTGCGCGGACAAAGCTGTACGGCGCCTTTATAGTTATAGAGGGAGACATAACCGGTCAGATCGCCCGTTTTCGAAGCCGCGTATTGCTTGCCTGCGAATCCGGCGGCGTCCTGTGTCACGTAGACGGTCAGATCGGACGAACCGACCTTGAACGTGGTGGTACCCACAGCCCAATTACCGGCCGTTGCGGGCGAAGTGACGTTCTTGACCGTGACGAGCATGCCCTGATAATCGATCAGATTGTCGATCGATGTGAGCGGGACAGGGGTGAGTTGCGCCTTGCCGATTACTTCGGCCGTCAGCCACGTGGCTGCATCGCTCGATTCGCAGGTTACCTCGTAGCAGTTCGAGAAATTAGCCACTTTGGCCAATCCTTTCACAAGCGTGAAACGAACCTTGTCGCCCGACTTGAACGGGAATGCGGGATCTTTGGGATTGGTGTATTGGCCGCTGCTGAACAGCAGGATACCGTTCTTGGCTTGTGTCGCGCCTTCGGTCATTACCATCAGGTTATTGGCCGAAACATTGCCGCCGTCGACGTCGGTTACGACGACCGCTTCGAGCGTGCGATTGTTTTCGGCGTCGATCACGAGCTTGTCCTTGCCCGTAACCGTTTCGGCGAGCCGGTAGAGTTCGTTCACCGTGATCGCTTCGCCCGGCGTGGGTTCGGGTTCTTCGCCGCCTTCGCCCAGATCGACTTCGGTGCCGCCTTCGCCTTCGGCGAGCGTCACGTCGTCGATAGCGAATACCGATGCTTCATCGACTGCATATTTCACGTAGAGATAGGCCGCTTTGTTTTTCAGCTTGAATTTCGAGGTGGCGAACACCCAGAACTCGTCGGCCTGTGCATAGGTGTACTCGACTGTCGTCCAGCTGGTGCCGTCGGCACTCAGAGCGAGGTGGAATTTCTCCGGTTTGAACTCGTTGTCGTAGAGACCGGCATCATAGTCGATCGTTTTCGAATATTGTGCGCCGAAAGTAAGTTGCAGATCCTGTGCTCCGTCGAGTTTGATCTTGTTGATGATTAAGGCGGGATTGTTCGTTCCGAAGAACGCTTTGTTCTTGCCCGAAGCACCGTCGTAGCCGGCGCTGAGTTTTCCGCTGGTGCGGATCGACATATTGCCCTCGCCGGTGTAGGAGACTTCGCCTGCACCCGAACCGGTTTTCGCCCAGCCCGTATAGTCGGCGATAAGCGGTTTGTCCGATACGTCGGCCGTACCGAAGGATTCATAGTAGATCGCGTCGCCCGGCGTCGGGTCGGGATCCGTACCCCCCCCCTGATCCGTGCTTAGAGCCGCGATATCGGCCTTTTTGGTCGGGATGAGCTGTGCGTTTTCGCGATAGGTTTCGGCCACGCCGTAGATCGTGCCGGTCTTGTCGGCCACGTACATGTCGGCGAATCCGGTGGCGAACTGCGCCTTGTTCATGTAGACGGTCAGTGTCTTGCCCGAAGCGTCGTTGAGCGTTACCGACTGGCTTTCGGTTGCCGTCCACGGCTTGCCGACGAACGACTGGGCGGGCGTCATGTTGTTCAGTTTCACGTACTGCGCCTGATAGTCGCCCGTATTGAATTTTTCGACCGAAAGCGACGGAACGACCAGCTCGACCTCTTCGTCGCCTACGGTGACGACGACGTCGGTCAGCTGGCGCACGTTGTTGAATGCGTAGTATTTCGCGTTTTCGAGATTGAGCGTGACCTTACGGCCTGCGGGATACTTCGTTACGGGGTCGTTGGCCATGGCGAAATCGGCACCGTAGAGAACGATGGCCGACCGTTCGAGGCCGTTGTTGTCGCCCACGTAGAGTTTGCGGTTGTTGTTGCCCGCCGCGTCGTTGGCCAGGATGACCGCCTCGATCGTCGACTCGCTGTATTGGAGCGGCATGGCCTTGTCCGAGCCGACGGCGCCGCTCAGGTCGCTGTTGCCCAGAATGTACTCGACCAGTTTGCCGACGGCGCCGACCGTCGGGGGAACGTAGTTGCCCTGCGTGACGGTCAGGTATTTCCGGTAGAGTTCGCCGTAGCTGTTGCTCAGCGTGAAAATCAGACGGCCCATGTGGGGCTGCGCCGATTCGCCGACGGTGATCTTGACCGTACCGTCGCCGTTGTAGATGCCCTCGGAGACCTCGTTGCCGGAGACTTTGAAATACATCCACTCCTTTTGGGTCTCTTCGTCCTCGTAGGCGACCGTCCATTGACGGTTGCTCCTCACCGTAACGGTCGCGTCTTCGGTAGCCGTTCCGGTGAAGGCGACGGCCTCCTCCGATAGTTCCAGCGTGGGAGCCTGTTTGTCGACATCGTCGTCCACACATGCCGTGAACGCCCCGGCGGCGATCGCCAGCATCGTGTAAAACGATGTTTTCCAAATGTTTAATTGCTTCATAATGAATTTGAATTAAGTGTGAATATGATTTTATGGCTTTGCGTATCCGTTTTATAAAGTGGATTTTCAATCAAAGTTATGGTCTTTTATCGGAATAACCAATTAAAAATCGATATATTTTTAGCTGAAAGTATGAAAAAGTGTAATGTTTTTTTGGCTCTTTCCGGACGGATTTTTCTTTTCAGGCGGAAACAAAGCGAATGCCGACCCGTCGGGAAAGGGGTCGGCATCGCAGACGGCCGTATATTTTCTTAGCGGATGCGGTCCATCGAACGGATCATCAGTTCGTCCCGGAAAATGGCACGGACGGCCAGATAGGTGAAGATCATGGCGATGAGCGGCAGCACCAGTGGCAGTTTGACGCTCTGGGCGTGGAATTCGAACGAAGAGAAGAGGCGGTAGCTGAGAAAATAGTAGATGCCCATTACGATCTGTGCGCCCAGCAGCAGGATCATCTCCACCACGCCGAGCCGGAATTGCAGCATACGGCGCTTGAACAGGAAGATCGTCGTCAGCGGCAGCACCAACGCCAATGCCAGCAGGATGCCCATGTAGAGGGTCGATTGCACGGTTTCGCCGTCCGCCGTCCGCAGTCCGAAGGCGTAAAGGCGGAACTCTTCGCCGCCGCTGGCGAACGAGGCCAGGGGCAGGAACGCGGCGCAGGCTACCAGTCCTGCGGCCAGAAGCAGATAGAGTGTCTGAATACGTTGTATCATAATCGTCTGTTTGTCAGATATTCTTGTCGATCAGGTATTTGTTGCGGTCGGAGGCGTTGCGGTCGATCAGCTCGCCCAGGAAACCGGCCAGGAAAAACTGCACGCCGAGGATGACCAGAAGCATCGAAAGGTAGAAGAGCGGCTGCTCGGTGACGGCCCGCAGCGGCAGGCCGTGCGCCTGCTTGTAGAGCTTGGCGGCGATGATCCAGATCGTCGAGCAGCCGCCCAGCAGGAACATGAGCGTCCCCAACCCGCCGAAAAAGTACATCGGCGACCGGCCGAAATGCGAAAGGAACGAGACCGTAATCAGGTCCAGGTAGCCCTTGACCATGCGTTCCATGCCGAACTTCGAGGAGCCGTATTTGCGCGCCCTGTGGCAGACTACCTTCTCGCCGATGCGACGGAATCCGGCCTCCTTGGCCAGGATCGGGATGTAGCGGTGCATCTCGCCGTAGACTTCGATCGACTTGACCACCTTGCGGCGGTAGGCTTTCAGTCCGCAGTTGAAGTCGTGGAGTTTGATGCCCGAGACGGTGCGCGCCGTCCAGTTGAAGAATTTGCTGGGCCAGCGTTTGCCGATCGGGTCGTGACGTTTGAGTTTCCATCCCGAAACCATGTCGTAGCCCTCTTCGAGGATCATGCGGCGCATGTCGGGAATTTCGTCGGGCGAGTCCTGCAAGTCGGCGTCCATCGTGAAGACCACGTCGCCTTCGGCGGCGGCGAATCCGCAGTAGAGTGCGGCCGACTTGCCGTAGTTGCGGGCGAACCCGACCGCCCGCAGGGCGG
>ERZ857972.994-NODE-994-length-19636-cov-2.821766_pt1 | contig 19636 bp, 18 predicted proteins | sample MGYA00519757_ERZ857972 | MGnify/ENA primary metagenome ERZ857972 (study PRJEB31778, sample SAMEA3449383) | human gut metagenome | biome: human gut; feature: human-associated habitat; material: faeces | place: United Kingdom | collected 2010/2012 ...
CGCCATGGAGGAAGGCCTCCGCTTCGCTATCCGCGAGGGTGGCCGCACCGTTGGCTCCGGCCGTGTGACCAAGATCATCAAATAACTCTTTTAAGAGCCATTTGATTACTGGTTAGCTTGTGAGTGGAGCTCGAGCAATCGAGCTCCACTTCTTCAGCTGAGTGCTTTGTTGTATGTGTACAGATTCAAACTGAATTTCGATTTTTCTTAAAGGAGAGTTCATGCGTACGTTGGTCACCCTGGCCTGCACCGAGTGCAAGCGCCGCAACTACACGACCAAAAAGAACAAGCAGAATAATCCGGATCGACTCGAGATGAAGAAATATTGCAAGTGGTGCAAAAAGCACACCTTGCATAAGGAAACTCGATAAGATAGGGAACACAGGCCAGTAGCTCCAAGTGGTAGAGCGGCGGTCTCCAAAACCGCATGTTGTGGGTTCGAGTCCTACCTGGCCTGCCAGCTTGTTCAAGCAGCTTAAGTACGTAAGCTGCTTGTTTTGGTGTTTGGGGAAATTTAATTTCCAAGGATGTTTCGGCGGTTTCTTCCCAAAGAAGCCGTATGAGAGAAAAAGAGACTATGGCGAAAAAGTCTAAAACGCAGAGGGCGAAAGCTTCCGCAGCGCGCCAAGCGCGCAAAGTGCAAGCTGCCGAGCTCGAAGCCAAAGGCATCTCCGCTGAAGAGGTTGAAGCTCAGAAAAAGGCCGAAGCTGCTAAGCAGGAGAAGAAGGCCGTCGAGAAAGCGAAGCCCAAAAAGCAGCGCTTTAAGTTCCTCAAAGAGGTTCGCTCTGAGCTTAAACGCGTTACGTGGCCCACGCGAAACGAAGTCCTTCGTTGGACGGGTGTTGTCGTGGGTGCGTTGCTGTTCTTCGGCATCTTCGTCGCCGTGCTCGATAACCTCATTGTTACGCCGATCGTCGTAGGCATCTCGAGCATTGGAGCAGGTGTCTAGTATGGCAAGAAAATGGTATGTCCTTCACACCTATTCCGGTTACGAGAATAAAGTGAAGACGAATCTCGAAAGTCGCATCGAAACGATGGGCCTCGAGAACAACGTATTCGGGATTGAGATTCCCACCGAGACGGTTACCGAAATTAAAGAAGGCGGCCGTCGCGTTGAGAGTGAAAAGAAAGTATTCCCGGGCTATGTTTTGGTTCGCATGGATCTTGACGATCGCAGCTGGGCTGCGGTTCGCAATACCCCAGGTGTTACCGGGTTCGTGGGAAGCCTCGGCAAACCCGAACCGTTGACTCGTGAAGAGTTCAACAAAATCATGAAACGCTCGTCTGTTGTTGCTCCCAAGAAGACCGTGTCGTCTTCTCTGGAAGTTGGGCAGGTTGTCAAAGTTACGAGCGGTCCTTTTGCCGAGTTTGATGGCACGATTTCTGAAGTCATGCCTGAGGCTGGCAAAGTCAAGGTCATGGTATCCATGTTTGGCCGCGAAACTCCTGTCGAGCTTACGTTCGACCAGGTTGCGACCATCTAATTTTGGCTATTCCCAGCCGCTGTGAGCCTGGGTGGACAGGGCTTCTCTTGCAGTGGCTGTGTATGGGAAATAACAAAACGGCAAGGTAAGGAAACAACGACAATGGCTGAGAAGAAAGTCACCGGCTTCGTTAAGCTGCAAATTCCGGCTGGCGCTGCTAACCCGGCTCCTCCGGTCGGCCCCGCTCTGGGTGCTCAGGGTGTCAACATCATGCAATTCTGCCAGGCGTTCAACGCCGCTACGCAGGAGCAGTCCGGCACCATCATCCCTGTTGAAATCACCATCTATGAGGACAAAACCTTCACCTTCGTGTGCAAGACTCCTCCGGCGGCTGTTCTCATCAAGGAAAAGCTCGGTATTAAGAGCGGCTCTGGCATTCCGCAGCTGAAGACCGTGGGCACGCTGTCCCTCGATCAGCTCCGCGAAATCGCCGAGATCAAGATGCCCGACCTCAACGCTAACGACATTGAGGCCGCCATGGAGATCGTTGCTGGCACCGCCCGTTCCATGGGCGTTCGCATCGAGGGCCGCGAGATGAAGAAGGTTTATGTGCCTTCCAAGAAGCTCGCTGCTGCGCTCGCTGGCCGCGAAGAGTAATCTTCGCATCGCGTTTATTTGAACGCACTGTAAGTGGAAGGGTCTCACGACCCGCCATCACCACGTAAGTGGAAGGGTTTGAAGAAAACCCGCCATTACCACGAAAGGATAGAAAGACATGTCTCTTTCCAAGAATCGCAAAGCTGCCCTCGCTAAGGTCGAGAAGGACAAGCTTTACGTTCCCGTCGAGGCCATGAACCTCGTCAAGGAATGCTCTTCTGCGAAGTTCGACGAGACCGTCGAAGTTCACTTCCGTCTCGGCATTGACACTCGTCAGGCCGACCAGCAGCTGCGCGGCATGGTTTCCCTGCCGAACGGCTCTGGCAAAACTGTCCGCGTTGCCGTCTTCGCTGAGGGCGCGCAGGCTGACGCCGCCCGTGAGGCTGGCGCGGATATCGTTGGCTCCGATGACCTCGTGGCCGACATCCAGGCTGGCAACATTAACTTCGATGCTGCTGTGGCTACCCCGAACCTCATGGGCAAGGTTGGCCGCCTGGGCAAAATTCTTGGCCCCCGTGGCTTGATGCCGAACCCCAAGCTCGGCACCGTGACCATGGACGTTGCCAAGGCCATTTCTGAGCTCAAGGGCGGCAAGGTCGAGTACCGCGCCGACCGCTACGGCATTGCTCACGTCATCATTGGCAAGGCGAGCTTCACCGCTGAGCAGCTGGCCCAGAACTATGGCACCGTGTACGACGAGATTGTTCGCATGAAGCCGTCTTCGGCCAAGGGCAAGTACATCAAGTCGATTACGGTTTCTTCCACCATGGGCGTTGGCATTTCTGTTGACCCTGCCGTTTCTCGCAACTTCGATCAGGCTGCTGAGTAGTCTTCATTGAATTGCAACCGTCGTATCCACCATGCGATGGTTTAAAGCCCGCTCTTCGGAGCGGGCTTTTCTTTTGTGGTAGCATGGCGTGCGTTATGTGTTGAAAGAAGGCTTTTCATGAGGCTGGACATCATTAAGAAATCACCTGCAGAAATTGAGGCGATGAAAGAGGCGGGACGGCTTTCCGCCTATGTGCTCCGCAAAGTGGGCGAGGCGGCAAAGCCAGGCGTGTCGACGCTCGAGCTCGATGAATTGGCTGAAACGCTCATTCGTGCTGAAGGCGGAATCCCGGCCTTCAAGGGCTATGGCGGCTTTCCTGGTTCCATTTGCGCCTCGGTGAATGATCAAATCGTGCATGGCATTCCCTCGTCTAAGGCAATTCTTCGCGAAGGCGATATTCTTTCGATTGATACGGGCGCCACAGTTGATGGCTGGGTTGGAGATAATGCCTGGACGTATCCCATCGGTAAAGTATCGAGTGATGTTGCCATGCTGCTCGAGACTACTGAGAAATGCATGTGGGCGGGCCTCTCGGCTGCGCGTGCTGGCAATCATCTCGGTGACATTGGCCATGCCGTTCAGAGCATCGCCGAGGCGCAAGGATATGGCGTTGTTCGCGATTATGTGGGCCATGGCATTGGTCGTCATATGCACGAAGACCCCAATGTGCCTAATTATGGTCGCCCTCATAGCGGCATAGAGCTCGAGGTTGGCATGGTGCTGGCAATTGAGCCTATGATTAACATGGGGACTCGTAAAACGCGCGTGGGCCGTGATGGCTGGCTTGTGACGACGCGCGACCATAAGCCAAGCGCCCATTTTGAAAAAACGGTCGCCATTACCGAAGATGGCCCGCTGGTTCTCACGACCGAGCCTGGCTTTACGCGACCCGTTTCAAAAACCTGTTAAATGCTCGTAGCGTTAAACAGTTTTTACTCGCGATAAAGCCCGGCGGCATTGTGATGCTGTCGGGCTTTATCGGTAATTACCCTTTGCAATCTGCGGCTCGGCCTGTTGAACGCTCTGCGCATTGAGCACGCGAGCATTGAACGCGGCATTTTTTTTTGAAGCTGTCGGCTCTTTGCAGTTATTCCCTTATGCAATCTAATGGCTCAACCTGTTAAATGCTACGAGCATTTAACAGGTCTTAGCATTCGAGGGGGTCGACGGCGTTATGGAGTCGCTGACTTTCTGTTGGTATTTACTCCATGTGCCCTGGGGGATTCGGCCTGCTAAACGCTACGAGCATTTAGCAGGTTGGGGAAGTGCTCTCGTCTTGCGAATGAGGGTTGATTTGGCTCTTATCGGCGAAGCTTGCCTGCGATTTTGTTCGCGATGTTCGCCACAAAGCTCGCTTCTTCAAGGTGGAGCTTCAAGGCGATGCCGAAGGTCACGACAAGCGCTGTGACGCCGCCTGCGACGATGCTGATAAGGGCGTTGACGATGGAGCCATTCATGGGTGCCACCACCATGCATGCTTGCATCACGAGCCAGCCCGCGAAAGCTCCTGCAGCGCCGAGCGCGAACGAACGAACGGCTGATGCAACCATACCGCCAAAGCCAAACGCGCCAAGTCGATGGCGCAGGCATGCGAAGCATGCTGCATCGAGCACGACGTAGAAGACCGTTTCGCTTAAGGCGACGGCGGTGATGCCGAGGTTGAGAGAGCCTGCGGCCGGCGTTGAAAATACCATGATGAACACAATCTGCAAAACGGACGCGCACAGCATAAGGCCTGAATAGGGCTTCATTGCGCGCAACGCGGAAAACGCCTTCTGCAAATAGGTGTTCACTGCGTAGAACGGCAGCGAAATCGAAAGCACGATGAGATAGCTTGCAATTTGCCAGATGTTTTCCTGCGTGAAGGCGCCGATGTGATAAAGCGTGACCAGGGGCTCCGCAAACACAATGAGGTAGAGCATGAACGGCAGCATGAAAAACAAGATCTGCTTGCTGCCCGAGACCACGCCGCGTTTGAAGGAATCGGTGTCGCCCCTTGCGATTATGTGCGAGATTTCGGTGAACATGGTCGTGGTGATGGGCACCGTGAGGAAGGCGTAGGGGAGGGTGAACCACAGGCGCGCATACGCAATGATGGAAGGCCCGTTGTCGAGGCAGCCGTAGGCGGCCGAGTTCTGAACGGAGACGATCACGAGACCGGCGGTCATAACCACGACGGCGGGCACGCCAATCGAAAGCGTTTCCTTGAGCGCCGGGTCATGCAAATCGACATGCGGGCGCAATTTGATGCCGTTTCGGCGCAGCGCCGGCAGCTGAATGGCCATTTGCATGAACACGCCAAGCGGGTTGCCTATGGCGATGATGAACTTCGCGAGCTCGGGATTGCTCGGAGCCACAAAGGCGTAGGCGACGAAAGTTACGGTTACGATGATGTTGTTGAAGATGGGCGCGGCCGACGACCACAGGTAATCACGCGATGCGTTGAGCAGGCCACTTACGATGGTCGAGATGCCGTAGAACACAATTTGCATTGCGAAGAACCGGAAGAAGAAGATGGCGTCGCCCATTGTCGACTGGTCGTTCATGAAGCTTTGGGTGTAAATGAGCGCCGGCGCGAAAATGGTGCAGAGCAGCGCGACGAAACCAAGCACAATGAACGTGAGCGAAAGCAGGTTCGACGCGTATTCGTTGCCGCCCTTAACGCCGAGCCTGTCTTTTACCGAAACGTAGACGGGCAGAAATGCGGTTACCAGCATGCCGCCCACGACAAGCTCATAGAGCATGTTGGGCAGGTTGTTCGCCACTTGATAGGAGCTTGCGAGCATGGTGGAGCCCAGGGCGAATGCCATCGCCCACGTGCGCATGAAACCAGTGATACGCGAAATAATGACGAAGAATGAAATAAGAGCAGCGGACGATCCGACGTTTGCGACGTCTGAGGCAGCGCCTTCCGCGCTTTCGTTGGGTTCGTTCGTTATGGAATTGTTCGTAGTAGTCATGTTGCCCTTAATGTTTGGGTATACTAATGCAGTTAAAGTCGATTGCAAATCAACCGCAATCATAGCGCGAGCGGTACAAATCGTGAAACGAGGCACCATGAACATCCTGATTATCCGCAACAACTCCAACGCCGAGGCCATCGATGCGTCGATGATGCTTGCGACGTATTTGGAGTCGCAGGGAATTGGGCATACCGAACTCGATTCCATGCCGCTTTCCATCGAGTCGGTCATTGACATGTGCGACGACATCGATGTGAAGTCGTTCGACATGGTTGTTTCCCTTGGCGGCGACGGAACCATGCTTCGCGCTGCCCGTCTCGTGGGCAAGCATCGCGTGCCTATTTTGGGTATCAATTTTGGTCACTTGGGCTTCCTCGTGAATTCCTCCAAAGATGGCGTGATTCCCATTGTCGCGGCTGCGCTTGCGGGCGATGTGGTGCGCGAAGAGCGCTCGAGCCTGCATATTGAGCTGTGGAGCGGTGAGACTCAGGTCGCAAGCCGTTTCGCGCTGAATGAGTTCTCGGTCACACGCGGCGAGTTGGGCCGCATCATCGATTTTGGCATCAACATCGCCGGCACGCATGTGGTTGATATGCGCGGCGACGGCCTGGTCGTTTCGTCGGCGACGGGCTCTACCGCTTATGCGCTTTCTGCGGGCGGTCCTTTGTGCTCGCCTGAGTTCCGCGGCTTGGTTGTTGTGCCCCTGGCGCCGCATACGCTGCTTTCTCGTTCGGTTATTACCGGTCCGAGCGACATTGTGGAAATCGACCTGTCGAAGAATCCCGAAAGCCGCGAGGCGAGCTACTTCGTCGATGGCGAGATCGTGATTCTCGATGAGCCTATCGATCGCGTTCTGGTGCGCAAGAGCAACAATCCCACCATTCTGCTGCGCTATAAGAGCGATGGATTCTACGCCGAAGCGTCGAGGGTGTTCTTCCGCGACGATCGCAAACAGTAAAACAAAATGCCCGCAGCGATGCGGGCATTTTTTTGTGGCTCGATATGGCTTTGGGCGGGTAAGCGTCCGCTCGGGCGCGAAAGTTTGGGAAATAAAGTGCCACTGGCAAAAAAGCCCGGCCTCGGCTTGCGCCGAGCCGGGCGGCGCCCGCTCGGGCGCAGAAATTGGGGAAGTAAATTGCCACTGGCAATTTACTTATGGAAGAAGCGGCGCTTTTCGTATTTTGGCTCGCAGCACACGTTGATGCCGAGCGTGCGGTAGAGCCTCTCGTCGGTTTCCGAAATAATCACGCTGAAGAATGCGTCGCAGCCGCGCAGGTCGCCGGCGTGGTCGATGAGCTCTTTGGCCACGGGGTCGGTTGCGGAGCTCACGGAAAGCGCAAGCAGCGTTTCGTCGGAATGCAGGCGAGGGTTGTTCGCGTGCAAGGTATTTTTCTTCAGCTTGCAAATGGGCTCGATGACCTCGTCGGAAATGACGAACAGGTCTTCGTCAACGCCTGAAACGCCCTTCAGGGCATTCATGAGCAGGGAAGATGCCGCGCCAAGCAGGTTGGAGGTTTTGCCGGTGACCACGCGGCCATCGGGCAGCACCATGGCGCCTGCGGGTGCCCCGGTCGCCTCTTCCTTCAGAAGCGCCGCTTTGCGCGCAGGCGAGAAGTTCGCGTCAACCCCCACCTGGTTCATAAGCAGCTCGAGGCGTTGCACCTGGTCGAGATGCGTGCCCGTGCGGCGCTGGTCAACGGCGGCGGTGAAATAGCGGCGCACGATTTCCATCTTCGCGGCATCGCGGCATGCGTCGTCGTCGCAAATGGCGAGGCCGGCCATATTCACGCCCATATCGGTGGGCGACTGGTAGGGGCTTTCGCCCAAAATGCCCTCGAGCATGCTCTTCAGAACGGGGAAAATCTCGATGTCGCGGTTGTAGTTCACGGTTGTGATGCCGTACGCCTCCAAATGGAACGGGTCAATCGCATTCGCGTCGTCCAAATCGACCGTTGCGGCTTCGTAGGCGACGTTCACGGGGTGCTTTAGCGGCAGGTTCCAAATGGGGAACGTCTCGTATTTAGCATAGCCGGCCTCAACGCCGCGCTTGTGCTCATGGTAGAGCTGCGACAGGGCGGTGGCCATCTTGCCCGAGCCCGGGCCAGGTGCGGTTACCACGACGAGCGGGCGCGTGGTTTCCACGAATTCGTTTTTGCCGAAACCGTCATCGGAATTAATGCGTGCGATATCGTAGGGGTAGCCAGCGATAGGGTAGTGCAGATAGCTCTTCACGCCGAGCGACGAGAGCTTCTGACGGAATGCTGCGGCAGAAGGCTGGTTCTCGTAGCGCGTAATAACGACGCCGGCCGTGGCAAAGCCCATGTTCGCGAAAATATCGAGCAGGCGCAGCACGTCTTCGTCATAGGTGATGCCCAAGTCGCCGCGCATCTTGTTTTTCTCGATGTCGTTCGCGTTGATTGCGACGATGATTTCCACGTCGTCGGCGAACTGCTTGAGCATGCGAATTTTGCTGTCGGGCTGAAAGCCTGGCAAAACGCGGCTTGCGTGATGGTCGTCGAAGAGCTTTCCGCCGAACTCGAGGTACAGCTTTCCGCCGAACTGGCCGATGCGCTCACGAATATGCTCCGCCTGCAGGGCGATATATTTGTCATTGTCGAAACCGATGCGCATAAAGCCTCCTGGTAATCTGGACGTGGCACGCGAAGCGTGCGTATGCATGAACGACTTATTTTAGCGCTCTGCGCAACGCGTGTGGGCGACTGTGTTTCCGCCATGTAAAAACACCGCATTCCTTTGTAATTGGGCGTGGCTCTTGGCGCCGCGCGCGTAAAATAGAACAACGTTTGAGTGAGGCATGTGCTTGCGCGCAAGCGTATTTTGGGTGCAGCGCATGTCGTAAAAAGAAGGCACGACAAGCGCAAAGGAGCATCATGGCCAAGCACATTTTCGTGACGGGCGGCGTGGTTTCGTCGTTGGGCAAGGGCATTACGGCGGCATCGCTCGGGCATCTTTTGAAAGCCCGCGGGTACCATGTGACCATGCAGAAAATCGACCCGTACCTCAACGTTGACCCGGGCACGATGAGCCCGTTTCAGCATGGCGAGGTGTTCGTGACCGACGATGGCCATGAAGGCGACCTTGACCTGGGCCATTACGAGCGCTTTATCGACGAAAGCCTCACGCGCGACTCCAACTTCACCCAAGGCTCTATCTATCAAAGCCTCATCGCCCGCGAGCGTCGCGGCGATTTCCTGGGTGGCACCGTGCAGGTTATTCCTCATGTGACCAACGCTATTAAAGAGCGTCTCTATCGCATCGCGAGCCAAACGAACGCCGATATCGTTATTTCCGAAATCGGCGGCACGGTGGGCGACATCGAGAGCCAACCGTTCATCGAGGCTGCTCGCCAGTTCAAGAAGGAAAAAGAACCCGGCGACGTGATTTTCGTGCATGTGACGCTGGTTCCTTACATCGCCGCGGCCCACGAGGTGAAAACCAAGCCCACGCAGCATTCCGTCAAAGAGCTGCGCAGCGTTGGCGTGCAGCCCGACTTCATCGTATGCCGCAGCGACCATGAGATTTCCTCGAGCGTTCGCGACAAAATCGCCCTGTTCTGCGACGTTGACCCGGGCAATGTGCTCGCGTGCATTGACGCGCCGAGTATTTATTCGGTGCCCCTCGCGCTGCATGACCAGCATTTCGACGAGAAGGTGCTCGCGAAGCTGGGCCTTCCCGTGGAAGATGTCGACCTCACTCCGTTGCGCAAGTTCCTCTCGGCGCAGGCCGATTGCGAGGGCGAAGTGAACATTGCCATCGTGGGCAAATACGTGAAGCTTCCCGATGCGTATCTCTCCATTATGGAAGCGCTCCATCATTCGGGCGTGGCAAATGGCGTGAACGTGAACCTGAACCTCATTGATGCGGAAAAGGTCGACGACGAAACTGCCGAAGAGCTGCTTGGCGCCATGGACGGCATTTTGGTGCCGGGCGGTTTTGGCCAGCGCGCTTTTGAGGGCAAAATCGCGGCTGCACGTTACGCCCGCACGCACAACGTGCCCTACTTCGGCATTTGCTTGGGCCTGCAGGCTGCCGTGTGCGAGTTCGCGCGCGACGTTGTCGGCCTGTCGGGTGCGACGTCTTCGGAGTTCGATGAGAACGCCGAGTATCAGGTCATTTCGATTATGCCCGATCAGAAAGATATCGACGAAAAGGGCGGCACCATGCGTTTGGGCGCGTACCCGTGCAAGCTCGAAAAGGGCACCAAGGCATTCGATATCTATGGTGAGGAAGTCATCTACGAGCGCCATCGCCATCGTTACGAGGTGAACAACGAGTATCGCGGCAAGCTCCAAGAGGCCGGCATGGTGATTTCCGGCGTCTCGCCCGATGGCCGTCTTACCGAGATGATCGAGCTGCCGAACCATCCGTGGTTCGTGGCGAGCCAGGCCCACCCCGAATTCAAGAGCCGTCCAACCAAGCCCCATCCGCTGTTCAACGGTTTCGTTGCCGCCGCGCTCAAACATCGCGACGAGGAATAAAAACCTGAGGCCTAAAAAGAATGAGGAGCGATCGCTTGGCGCGGCGCTCCTCTTTTTTTAGGGCGGAGGATAGAAATCGTGTTTGCCTCAGAAGGCATCGATTCGGGTCGATGCTTTTTTTGCATTCGTAGGGTTCGTCGGGCCCATGGAAATGTTCGGGCAAAATGCGAGCCTGCGTAGTCGCCGTTGCGGTGCTTTGGCCGAGAAAGGTGCGAATCGATTTCGCAAATCGTGCGTGTGCCAGCATTTTTGATGGGCCCCTTGTCTTTCGCGGAGTTGGGCGGGCGATGGGCGATGGGCGATGGGCTTGTGCTATGACCGACGAGTCTGCCGTATACTCTGTCTATGCCAAAGGAATCTTTCATATATAGTCTCGATGACACGGATGCGGCAGCGCGCCCCTTTCTTCAATACGCCCGCGACTATGTGGCGCATTTGGGCGTTGAGCGCGGGTCGTCTCGCCTCACGCTTGCGGCGTATGAGTCTGATTTGCGCGATTACTTCGCGTTTCTTCTTGGTCGCGGCGTGCTTGCGCCATGCGACGTATCGCGATCCGATATCGTCGCCTATGAGTCCGACTTGGTCGAACGGGGGTATGCCGCGTCGACTATCTCCCGCCGCGTTTCGGCGGTGAAGGGCTTCCATCGCTTTCTTGTTTCAGATGAGCTGGTGCAAACGAACCCGGCAGAATCGATTTCTCTGCCCCAAAGGCCCGATCGTTTGCCCGATGCGCTTTCTGTCAACCAAATCAATGCGTTGCTCGATCAACCTTTCGGTGAGGGTCCCCGAGCGCAGCGCGACAAGGCGATGCTCGAGATTCTGTATGGCTGCGGTTTGCGTGCAAGCGAACTCGTGAGCCTCGATATGGGCTGCATTGATTTCGCCGGCGGGGTGGTGCGCGTGCTCGGCAAGGGCTCGCGCGAGCGCTTCGTGCCAATTTCGGGAACGGCCGAGACGGCGCTGAAAGCGTACGCATACGGCGGTTCTCGTGCGGAGCTTTCCATGAAGGGCAAAGGCTCGCCGGCGGTGTTCCTGAATGCCCGAGGCGCGCGCATGACGCGCCAGGCGGTGTATCGCATTGTGGCGCATGCGGGTGAAGCGGTGGGCATCGCCGATCTGCATCCGCATATGCTTCGCCATAGCTTCGCGACCCATATGCTCGAGGGCGGCGCCGATTTGCGCGCCATTCAAGAAATGCTTGGGCATTCCGATATTTCAACCACGCAAATCTACACGCATGTCAGCCGCGCTCACATTCGCGAGGAATACCTTTCGGCACATCCTCGAGCATAGCCCCAATGTGCGGTGCGTCACGAGGAAAGAGCGCTTTTCGCCGGCCACTATATATGGTGGACGTTTCATTCCTTACACAAGTCACTTCGACCTCGATTTGGCCTCAAGCGCCTTCTGCGCCCACATGTTCGTCACATTCGCACTCGTTTTTTCGGAATTCGGGTGCATCCGGTAAAAATTTTCCCCACTTTCTCCCACTGACTTTTTTCGTCGTTCGCGCAAAGCGGAGCACAAGATGTTGTGCTCCGCTTTTTATTTTGCGCGAAATAGCTTTGAGGTCCTGCGCCGGTGGAGGAAAAGGGGGTGGAAGTGGAGGGGAAGGAAGGGGGCGATAGGGGAGGAATTGGGGGCGAATTTGTTGTGGAGTGGGACAAAGTGGGATAAAATGGCGGCACCGGTTACGAAACGCGCGAATAACAACGAACAAAGGAGGTGTCCATGGCTGGGCTCAATGGCGAATATCGTCATAAGCTCGATGCCAAGGGGCGTCTGTCTTTGCCGTCGTCTATTCGCAAGCTTCTGACCGAGGAAACCCAAATGGTCGTTGTTCCCGATGCGCGAAACGAGTTTCTGTCGGTGTATACCAACGAAGCTTTCGACGTATGGATCGACACCTTGTTTGAAAAACGCGGTGGCTTTGACCCCAACAAGCGTGAGCACATGTTGCTGAATAGCATCCTTCGTGGCAATGCGACTCCGGTGACCATGGACTCCGCGGGCCGCATCACCTTGCCGCAGAGCTTGCGCGAGCGCGCGGGCATCGACAAGGAAGTCACCCTGGTTGGCGCTGGCAGCCACTTCGACATTTGGGATACCACGCGTCGTGAAAACCTGCTGGCGAGCATCGATCTTGATGCCCTGCTCTATTCGTAGGAGTTCTGACGTGGAAGAAATGACAAACCAATACAGGCATACACCGGTCCTGCTTGCCGAGTGCCTCGAGCACTTGAACCTTAAACCGCAGCACACGTTCGTGGATTCAACGCTCGGCGGAGCAGGGCATTCTTCCGAAGTCGCCAAACGGCTTGGGGAGGGCGGCCTTCTTATCGGCATCGACCAGGACGAAATGGCCTTGGCTGCCGCCAAGAAGCGCCTCTCTTCGGCTTCCACCGAAAACGCATGCGAGGTCATGCTGCTTCGCGGAAACTTCGGCGACTTGGATGAATTGCTAGTGGAAGCGCAGGTCCCTGGAATCGATGCGATTCTATTCGACCTCGGCGTTTCCTCACCGCAACTCGACCTCCCGCAGCGTGGCTTCTCGTTCAGGGAAGACGCCTTGCTGGACATGCGAATGGACCCGGGTAGACAAACCATAACCGCAGCAGAGCTCGTCAACACCTTATCCGCAGCAGAGCTCACCCGGATCATTCGCGACTACTCCGACGAGAAGTGGGCGAGTCGCATTGCGCAATTCATCGTGGAGCGCCGCGAGAGCCACCCCATCGAAACGACGGGCGAACTCGTGGACATTATTAAAGCGGCCATTCCCGCTTCGGCGCGTCGCGCTGGCGGGCATCCCGCCAAGCGAACGTTCCAGGCGCTTCGCATCGAAGTGAACGGCGAGCTTACCGTGCTCCGTCGAGGTCTTGATGCCGCCATTCGGTGGTTGAATCCCGGCGGTCGCATCGCGGTCATCAGCTATCACTCCCTGGAAGATAGGGCGGTGAAGGAAGCTTTCGCCGAGCATTCGAAGAAATGCACATGCCCTCCCGGTTTTCCGGTGTGCGTGTGCGGCGCGAATCCCGCGTTGAAAGTGATTACTCGCAAACCCATTCTGCCCACCGAGGCGGAAATTGAAGTTAACCCCCGCGCCCGCAGCGCCAAGCTGCGCGTTGCGGAAAAGATCAGATAGGCGCTCTGGTGCCTAGATGGTCGATACGCCGACTGTAAACGCAGCTTAAACACAGAAAGGAGGCAGGCATGAGACAATACGATTCATACCGCGCCTCCCAGCCGGCCTATGTCCATGGTTCTGCCGCGCCCGATTTGCGCAGGCAGGGCAACCCCGATGTCAATGTCATGCCCGGACGCCGCAATGGCGTCAATCATGCCGGTGTGCCCGAGAGCATTTTTGGCGTGGTGGGCGTTGTATTCGCCGTGGCGATCGTTATCGCGATTTTCGCGTGCGCTCGTGTGCTTCTTTCCGCGGCGAGCGTAACCACGACTATTGCAACCGATGAGCTTTCCACGCAAATCGCCAACGAGCGCACGCTCGGCAACGATCTTGAGGTGCAGCAGAGCCAGCTTTCCAACTCCACTCACATTCGCTCCGCGGCTGAGGGCCTCGGAATGGCGGCGCCTGCCGCTACCGAAAGCATCGAGCTTGGCGCCGACGTCGTTGCAACCGACGCTTCGGGCAACCTTTCGCTTTCCGGAAGCTTGTCTTCTATGGCAAGCCAAGGCTAGGTGCGCTTCGTGTCTCGCGACGCGCGCCGTCAGGCGCCGAAATATCCCTTCGGCTCAAATCGCTTTAGGGTGCTCCTGGTTTTTTTTGGAATCGTCCTTTTGTTGCTCGTAGGACGTCTTGTCCAGCTTCAGATTATTCTTGCCGACGATTACAGCACCCAGGCTGCCAATTCGCGCACGGTGTCGGTTGAGCTCTCGCCTCGCCGCGGCACGATCTACGACCGCAATGGCAAAGTGCTCGCCTCTGACGTGCAGGCGACGACCATCTATTGCAATCCGAAAGAAATCACCGACGTGAAAAGCACGGCCGAGAAGCTTGCCGGCGTGCTTGGCGGCGACGCGTCCATCTACGAAGGCGCCCTTTCGACCGAAAACACCACGTTCGCATACGTGAAGCGCAAGGTCGACCAAGATAAAGGCGAAGAGGTACAAGCCCTCGGCCTCGATGGCATTTATTTCCTTGACGACATGAAGCGCGTGTATCCGTATGGCAGCATCGCGGGCCAAATTCTTGGTTTGGTCGATGTCGACGGCAACGGCCAAACCGGTCTTGAACTGTATTACGACAGCATTTTGAAAGGCGAGCCGGGCAAGCTCGTGCTGCAGCAGGGCGCATACGGCATGCCTATTCCAGACGGCACCGAAGTTGACGAGCCCGCCAAAGATGGCCAAGACATCATTCTTTCTATCGATATCGACATGCAGCAATATGTCGAAGAGCGCCTTGCGAAGGGCGTGAGCGACATTGGCGGTGAAGACGGTTCAGCCGTGCTTTACGACGCCGATTCGGGCGACATTATCGCCATCGCCTCAACGCCTTATTTGGACCCCTCCGACCGCAGCAACATCGAAGAGGGCGCTACGTCGGTGAAAGCTATTACCACGCAGTTCGAGCCGGGCTCCATTTTCAAGACCGCGTCATTCTGCGCGATGCTTGAGGCGGGCGGCATTACCGCCCAAACTACGGTGGACTGCCCGGTGTATCTTGAGGCGGACGAGTACAAAATCTCTGACGCCCACGAACGCGCTGCAACTATGATGACCGCGGCCGAGGTGCTCGCTCAATCGTCGAACGTCGGCACGTCGCTTCTCGTGCAACAGCATCTGGGCTTCAACGGCTTGTATGACAAGATTCGCAAATACGGCCTCAATGATGCTACGGGCGTAGACTACCCCGGCGAAGCTGAAGGCTATTTGACCAACGTGAGCACGTGGTCGCTCATTCAGTCATACAACGTAACGTTCGGCCAGGGCATTTCGCTGAGTCCTCTTATGATCACGCGCTTTTATGGGGCCATCGCGAGTGGCGCGGGCGTTGCCCATACGCCGCATTTCCTTATCTCGAAGCCCTCTTCGGGAGAGGAGGTCACGTGGGATAGCGAGCAGATCATCGACAACACCGATGCCATCGCGCCGCTTACCGACATGCTGGTAGGCGTTGTGGAAAACGGCACGGGCAAAACGGCTGCCGTCGAAGGCTATACGACGGCGGGCAAAACCGGTACGGCAGAATACGCCGACGATACGGGCTCCTACGTGAAGAACATGTATAACCTCGACTTTGTGGGTTTCCTGCCAAACGCGACTTCGAATCTGGTGTGTTTTGTCGGTGTGAACCATGTGCCTTACGATCGAAATACGTGCGAGGTGTTTAAAGATATAATGACCGAAGCAAGTAGCCGATATAAAATCGCGCAGAAGTAAACGCCGCCTTCGTGCGGCGTTTTGCCTGATTAAGCGATTCCGTTGAGGTGGATTGAATGGAACTCGAAATAGGACGTGTAATTGAGGCATGCGATGCTCGCGTGCTCGTGGAGCCCGAGAGCCGCGATGGTGCGGTCTTGGGCCTTACGTGGGACTCTCGCGAGGTGAAACCGGGCTTCGTGTACGCGGCCATCGTTGGCGAGCGCGTCGATGGTCACGCCTTTGCGGCTTCCGCGATCGAGGCGGGCGCCGTGGCGGTGCTGTGCACGCGTGAGCTTGATGATGCGGCGCTTGAGGCGGCCCATGCTGCCGGCGCTTGCGTGCTCAAGGTTGCTGATACGGCGGAAGCGATTGCCGAAATCGCCGCCGCATGGCGTGCAACGCTTTGCGCCACGGTGATTGGAGTCACCGGCTCGGTGGGGAAGACCACCACCAAAGGCCTCGTGCGCGACATCCTCTCTACGAAATATGAAACCTGGGCGACGAAGGGCAACTTCAACAACGAGCTCGGTGCCCCCTACACGGTGCTCACGGCGCCCGCGTCGACCCAGATGCTCGTCGTTGAGATGGGCATGGATCGCCCGGGCCAAATCGCGCACCTCGCCGCCATGGCGAAGCCGAGCTTGGGCGTCGTGTCCATCGTGGGCACATCCCATTTGGAATATCTGAAAACGCGTGACAACATCGCGCTCGCGAAAGCGGAGCTGCTCGATGCGCTGCCCGAGGGCGGCTGGGCGTTTTTGAATGCCGGCTGCGATAAATCGGCGTTTATGGCCGAGCATGCGCGCCTTGTCGAGCGTGGCGTGAATGTATGCGCGTTTTCCGCGCTCGGCGAACCCGATGCCTCTTTGGGCGCATGGGCTGCCGACAGCGCCGTGTGGGCCGAAAATGTCACGATTGACCCCGAAGGCCGTCCGCGATTCGAATTGTGCGCGCGTGGCGCGCTTGTGGGCGGTGAGCGTTGCCGCGAGCAGGTGGCGCTTTCTTTGCGCGGCGCGCAAAACGTTTCGAACGCATGTGGCGCCGCGGCGGTATGCATAGCGGCGGGCATGGAGTTTTCCGAAGTCGCAACAGCCCTTGCTCAGGCTCAGCCCGAATCGGGTCGCGCCGAACTCGTGCGCGCGAAGTGCGGAGCCGTGGTGTTCAACGACGCCTACAATGCCGCTCCCGAATCGATGTGCGCCGCTCTTGCCACGCTTGCGTCGTATGAGACCGTGGGCCGTCGCATTGCCGTGCTCGGCGATATGGGCGAACTCGGCGTATCGAGCGTCGAGGGCCACGCGAAGGTCGGTCGCGTCGCGGCCGAGGCGGGCATCGATGTGCTCGTGTGCACGGGCGACCTGTCGCGGGGCATGGCCCGCGCCGCCGAAGAGGCTGGCATGCCGCGTGAGCATATCGTGTGCGTGAACGACGCCGACGAGGCGCTCGCCTACGTTTCGAAAACCATTTCCGAAGGCGACGCCGTATTGGTGAAAGCCTCGCACTATATGGGCCTTGATCGAGTCGTTGAAGGGATCATCGAATAATGCTGAGCTCGCTGTTTTCCGCATACCCGTCGTTTCTGGTGTTTCTGGGCTTCATCGTCGCCACGGCTTTGACCATGGCGCTCATGCCGGCCTGGATTCGCCTCCTCACCCGCACGCATATTGGTCAGCAGGTGCGCGCCGACGGCCCGCAAAGCCATTTGGTGAAGCAAGGCACGCCTACCATGGGCGGCGTCATTATGCTCATCGCCATTGTGATTACCGTGCTTTTGGTGGTGCCTCCTTCGTGGAGCTTCGTCGCGGCGCTTCTTGCGACGCTGTGCACCGCGGCTTTGGGTTTGTTTGACGATGCCGAAAAGGTTATCCATGAGCGCTCCTTGGGCTTGACGCCTAAAGGCAAGCTCATCGGCCAGTTCGCCATCGCCACGCTGTTCACGCTCTATGTCGTCAATTGGCTCGGCATCGCCCCCACTGTGCAAATCCCGTTTTTGCAGCCGTGGAATTTCGGCGTGCTCACCACGTCTATTCCGTGTCCCATCTGCCCCGATGGCTCGCTTGATATCCCCTGGCTGTACCTCGTGTTCTGCTATTTGCTTATCATCGGCATGTCTAATGCGGTGAATTTGACCGATGGCCTCGATGGTTTGGCCGCCGGAACGGTCATGGTCGTCATGATTGTCATGGCCGCTATCGCGTATCGCGAGAATATGCTTCCTATGGCCGTGTTCGCCGCCACCATGGCGGGCGCATGCGTGGGCTTTTTGTGGTTCAACGCGTATCCGGCCGACATTTTCATGGGTGACACGGGGTCGCTCGCGCTGGGTTCGGCGCTTGCCTGCATCGCCATCATTACGAAAACCGAAGTGTTCTCGCTCATCATCGGCGGTCTGTTCGTTGCTGAGGCGTGTTCGGTTATTCTGCAGGTCGTGCATTACAAGCGCACGAAAAAGCGCTTGTTCCTTATGGCGCCTTTGCACCACCACTTCGAGAAGAAGGGCTGGAGCGAAACGAAGGTCGTCATTCGATTTTGGATCGTTTCGGGCGCGCTTGCCGGTTTCGGCTTCGTGCTGTTCTTCATTCAGCCCATCGTCATGGGCATGGTCGCTTAAACGCCGACGGAAAGGGATAGTGTCATGGGCGCTTCTATCATCGAAGGAACCAAGGCCGCGCCAACGTGCTGGGGCGACGTGCTTATTCTGGGTTTGGGCAAAAGCGGCAAGGCCGCTGCGTCGTATTGCCTGAATTTGCTCGGCGGCCGCGTGAAGAGCGTGACCATTGCGGCTGGCGAGAAAAACGATGCCGCGCTTGAGTTCGCCGCGCGCTGCGAGGCGCTTGGCGCGCATGTGGTGTTTGACATGTATACGTTCAAAGACACCTATGACGTGTGCATCGTGAGCCCGGGCATTTCCCAGTTCTCCCGTTTTTACGAAAATGCGAAGGCAGCTTCGACTGAGGTCATTTCCGAGGTGGAATTCGCTTGGCGCGAGAGCCCCGCGGATACCCGCTGGGTTGCCGTGACAGGAACCAATGGCAAAACCACCACCACGTCGCTTATCACGCATATTTTGAAGTGCGCCGGCGAGCGCGTTGCCGCCGTGGGCAACATCGGCAATACGTGCATCGAAGCCGTGGGCAACGGCGAGGCCGATGTGTATGTGTGCGAGGCGAGCTCGTTCCAGCTGGCGAGCTGCCAGGCGTTTGCGCCCGAGGTCGCCGTGCTGCTCAACATCACGCCCGACCATCTGTATTGGCACATGACGTTCGAGGCGTATGCCGAGGCGAAAAAGCAGGTGTATGCGAATCTGAGCAAGAACCAGGGCACGCTTGTCATCGACGCCGTGTGCGATGTGACGCGTGACTGCGTGAAAGAATTCAAGAACGACCCCAAGCGAGCTTTCGACTACATTCCCGTAGGGTGCGCCGCGGGCATCGACCATTCCATGAAGGAGGCTTGCGGGTCTGAAAACGCCGCATTCCTCGATGGCAATATGCTGCGCGTCGATTTCAAGGGCGAAGAAGTGGAGCTCGTGGGCGAAGGCGATCTTCTGATTAAGGGCGAGCATAACGTGTCCAACGCGCTCGCGGCGGCTGCGGCCGCGCTTGCGTGCGGCGTTGGCGCCGCTCAGGTGCGCGAGGGCCTCGTGTCCTTTAAGCCGCTCGAGCATCGCCTGGAGCCGTGCGGCGAAATCGGCGGCGTGAAGTTCGTGAATGATTCCAAGGCGACCAACGTGGACGCCACGCTGAAGGCGCTTTCGGCGTTTGCCCCTCACACTGCCATTTTCTTGCTCGGCGGCAACGACAAGGGAACCGACCTTGACGAGCTCGTTGAGGCGTGCGACGCGAAATGCAAGGCTGTGGTGTGCTTTGGCGCGGCGGG
>ERZ857972.995-NODE-995-length-19633-cov-3.768209_pt1 | contig 19633 bp, 16 predicted proteins | sample MGYA00519757_ERZ857972 | MGnify/ENA primary metagenome ERZ857972 (study PRJEB31778, sample SAMEA3449383) | human gut metagenome | biome: human gut; feature: human-associated habitat; material: faeces | place: United Kingdom | collected 2010/2012 ...
GGAACACAAAGATACGAATAAACGAGGGTAATGTCAAATTTATTTGAACATTGCCGAGCAGGAGTATCTAAGACGGAGTCAAAGATAGGGAAAGTCGAGTGCAGAAGCAACCTTTTTGATTATGCCGGGACGAAGGGAAGCATTTCTTACGAAAAATCTCCTCGCGGCGGCGGTTTTCGGTTGAATTTCTTTCGTCTATTCCTCGCCTCGGCATAGTCCGAACTTCGTTCGGCTCTGCACTCGGCTTAACGAAATGGTTCGCGGAGGCGTGATTCGCCGGTTCCGCTCCGGTCGCGGCATGGGCTTTGCGGCGTTTGCGACGGGCGAAACGACTGTGAAATAAGTTTGTTAGTTCGGGAAAAAGTCCTACCTTTGTGATCCGTAGGCGGAGCGTTCCGAGGCGCGCTTTGAAAAAGCGCGTGAAAGAAGTATGACGCCGTCCGCTTCCGGAGCGGCAGGGATGCCGTACTCCGGCGAATGTATTTAAGTTAAGTTGCAAACGACAGCGAAACCGATTCATATTCATGTTTTTCTCTTTGGTTAAAAGGCTGCATCTGGACGGCAGTTATATCCGGTCGTGGTTGATTTTGGCCATTGATCTCGCGGTATCCGCCACGGCGACGTTGGTCGCTTTTCTGGGTATCGATTATTTCGTCAGGAATTCCGGCTTTTCCCTGCTTCATTATCTGTTTTTGCTGGTGTCGGCGTTCTTTTGCAGCGCCGTCGCATTCTATATTTTCCGTACCTACCGTACCGTCATCCGCCATTCGTCGCTGCGCGAAGTATGGAAGCTCGGGGCCGCTACCCTGCTCAAAGAGCTGCTGATGCTCCTCATACTGTGGTTCTGGCCCGACGGGATGACCTTCAAGGCGATCGGTCTCTGCGTGGTGCTGGATCTGTTCGTGACGGTTTGTATGCTCATTACGGTGCGCGTGCTGATGATTCTGCTTTACGATGCGATCATCCTCTCGCACATCCGGCGGACGAACCGTATCCGCACGCTGGTCTACGGTGTCGAGTCGAAGGAGGTGGCGCTCGTCATGCGGTTGCAGAACTCGCCGCATTACGACATGTGCGGATTCATCACCTACGGCCGCCGGCTCAAATATTACGAGATCGCCGAACGGCCGGTTTATTATTTCGAGACGGAGGAGAATATCGAATACGTGCTCGACAAGTTCGGAATCGAAGCCATTCTTTTCGGCAACTACGCCAATGCGAAGGCCGAGTCGGACCGCCTGATCAAATATTGCGTGACGCACGGCGTCAAGGTGTTGATCGCCCCGCCGATCGACGAGATCGTCGACGGGAAACTGGCGCATCAGGGCGGCATTCGCGACATCAAGATCGAAGACCTGCTGGGACGCGAGGAGATAAAGATTTCGCTGGGCGAGATCATGGACAATTTCCGCGACAAAACCGTGCTGGTGACGGGTGCTGCCGGTTCGATCGGATCGGAGCTGTGCCGCCAATTGGCGACGTTCGGCATCCGGCAGCTGATCCTGTTCGACAACGCCGAGACGCCGATGCACGAGATACGCCTCGAAATGGAGGATCGTTTTCCCGATCTGAAATTCGTCCCCGTGATCGGCGACGTGCGGATTCCGAAACGGCTGGATTTCGTCTTCCGTACCTATCGGCCCCAGGTGGTATTCCATGCCGCGGCCTACAAGCACGTGCCGCTCATGGAGGAGAATCCCTGCGAAGCGGTGCTGGTCAACGTCGTCGGATCGCGCAACGTGGCGGACCGTTGCATTCGCTACGGCGTGGAGAAGATGGTGATGATTTCGACGGACAAGGCCGTGAATCCGACCAACGTCATGGGCTGTACCAAACGGTTGGCCGAAATCTATGTACAGAGTCTCGGACAGGCGATCGTAAGCGGGCGGATCGAAGGGCGCACGCAGTTCATCACCACCCGCTTCGGCAACGTGCTGGGGTCGAACGGGTCGGTCATCCCGCGTTTCCGCGAGCAGATCGAACACGGCGGCCCCGTGACGGTGACGCATCCCGAGATCCGGCGCTACTTCATGACGATTCCCGAGGCGTGCCGGCTGGTGATGGAGGCCGCGACGATCGGCCGCGGCAATACGATCTTCGTCTTCGATATGGGCGAGTGCGTCAAGATCGCCGAACTGGCCCGGCGGATGATTGCACTGGCGGGTTTCCGGGTCGATCAGGACATCCGGATCGTCTACACGGGACTGCGTCCGGGCGAGAAACTCTACGAAGAGGTGCTGAGCAATACGGAAAATACCCTGCCGACCGCACACGAGAAGATCCGCATCGCCAAGGTGCGCGAATACGATTACGAGGAGGCGTGCCGCGACGTCGAGGAGCTGGAACGGCTGGCGCGCGAGTTCGATATTCCGAACGTCGTGCGGCTGATGAAACGCATCGTTCCGGAGTATCATTCGCAGAACTCCCGCTTCGAGGTATACGACCGGGAACTGGAAGAGGAGAGAACAGCTTGACAGAGACGTAAAACCCATACCTGAATGAAAGGAATCGTATTGGCGGGAGGATCGGGCACCCGATTGTATCCCATTACCAAAGGAGTCAGCAAACAACTGCTGCCGATCTACGACAAACCGATGGTCTACTACCCTATTTCGGTGCTGATGCTGGCCGGAATCAGGGATATTCTGGTGATCTCCACCCCGCAGGATCTGCCGGGATTCCGGCGGTTGCTGGGCGACGGTTCGGACTACGGCATCCGTTTGGAATATGCCGAACAACCCTCGCCCGACGGGCTGGCGCAGGCGTTCCTGATCGGTGAACGATTCATCGGCGACGATACGGCCTGTCTGGTGCTGGGAGACAATATCTTCTACGGCGCGGGCTTCTCCGAAATGCTCCGCGAGGCTGTCCGCACCGCCGAAGGGGGGAAGGCTACGGTATTCGGATATTGGGTGAAAGACCCCGAGCGTTACGGCGTGGCCGAATTCGACAGGAAGGGCAATTGCCTGTCGATCGAGGAGAAGCCCAAGGAGCCGAAATCGAACTATGCTGTCGTGGGGCTCTATTTCTATCCGAACAAGGTGGTCGACGTCGCCAAGCGGATCAAGCCGTCGGCGCGCGGTGAGTTGGAAATCACTACCGTTAACCAGGAGTTCCTGCAAGCCGGCGAGTTGAAAGTGCAGACGCTTTCGCAGGGCTTCGCATGGCTCGATACGGGGACGCACGACTCGCTGGCCGAGGCGTCGATCTTCGTGGAGGTCATCGAGAAGCGGCAGGGATTGAAGATCGCCTGCCTGGAAGATATCGCCTTCCGCCAGGGGTGGATCACGGCCGAAAAGATGCGCGAGCTGGCGCAGCCCATGGCGAAAAACCCCTACGGGCAGTATCTTCTGAAACAGCTGGAACAGATAGACCGTTGAACCGGATGCGGCCCTTGCGGCCGTATCGTCAGTTTAGATAGAACGTGAAAGTCATTCAAACAGAGATCGAAGGAGTGGTGATTATCGAGCCGGACGTATTCGGCGATGATCGGGGTTACTTTTTCGAAAGTTACAATCAGGCGCGCTTCGACGCCGCCGTGCGTCCCGTGCGTTTCGTACAGGACAACGAATCGAAATCGAAATTCGGCGTGTTGCGGGGGCTGCACTTCCAGTGCGGCCGCGCCGCTCAGTCGAAACTGGTGCGAGTGGTGAAGGGTAAGGTGCTGGACGTGGCGGTCGACATTCGCCGCGGCTCGCCCACCTTCGGCCGTCATGTCGCCGTGGAGCTGACGGCAGAGAACAAACGTCAGTTCTTCGTTCCGCGCGGGTTCGCCCACGGTTTTTCGGTGCTGAGCGACGAGGCGGTATTCCAATACAAATGCGACAACCTCTATGCTCCCGAAAGCGAGGGGGCGATCGCCTGGAACGACCCCGCGATCGGGATCGACTGGCGGCTGCGCCCCGAGGAGGTGATCCTCTCGCCGAAGGACAGCCGTCATCCGACGCTGGCCGAGTGCAAGGAGTTGTTCGATTATAATACGGACTATTATGCGTAGGATTCTCGTAACGGGTGCCAACGGACAGTTGGGGAGCGCCATGCGGCTGTTGGGAGCGACGTCGCGGAACGAATATCGTTTTACGGATGTGGCGGAGCTGGATATTACCGACGAGGAAGCCGTCCGGCGGGCGGTGTGCGACGGGCGGATCGACGTGATCGTCAACTGCGCCGCCTACACCAACGTCGACCGGGCCGAGGAGGACGAGGCGACAGCCGATCGGATCAACCGGCTGGCGGTGGGTAATCTGGCACGTGCGGCTGCGGCTGCGGACGCCACGCTGATCCACGTTTCGACCGACTACGTCTTTTCGGGCGACGCCAACCGGCCCTACGACGAGACGTGCGAAACGCACCCGCTCGGCGTTTACGGCCGGACGAAGCTGGCGGGTGAAGCGGAGGTCGAACAAAGCGGATGTAAATCGCTTATTATCAGAACAGCATGGCTTTATTCGGAGTTCGGACACAACTTTCTCAAAACGATGCTGCGCCTTACGGCCGAACGCGACCGTCTGACGGTGGTGTTCGATCAGGCGGGGACGCCGACCTATGCCGGCGATCTGGCGCGGACGATCTTCGACATCGTCGAGAGCGGGGCCTATGCCGGCCGCGAAGGTATCTACCACTTTTCGAACGAGGGGGTCTGCTCGTGGTACGACTTCGCCCACGCCATTGCCGCCGAGGCGGGCCACACGCAATGCACGATCGAACCCTGCCACTCGTCGGAATATCCGTCGAAAGTCGAGCGCCCGGCCTATTCGGTGCTTGACAAGAGCAAGATCAAGGCGACGTTCGGGGTGAGGATACCCCATTGGACGGAGTCGCTCAAAGTATGTATGAAAAACCTTAAAAACTTATAGATCATGAAAGTAGTTATGATGAGCCTGCTGATGCTGTTGCTGGCAGGCGGCAATGCCGAAGCCAAGAAGTACAAACCTGCGCCCCGCACGGCCAAGAACATCGTGATCGCGCACCGCGGATACTGGAATACGCCGGGGGCGTTCGAAAACTCGATCAAGGCGATCGACAACGCCATGAATTTCGGTATCTACGGCAGCGAGTTCGACATCAACTTTACGGCCGACGATTCGATCGTGGTGGTACACGGTTCGAAGCATCCCGTGGTGAAGGATCTCGTCATCCAGGAATCGACCTTCGACAAGGTGCGCAATACGCTGCTGGGCAACGGCGAGAAGGTGCCGACGCTGCGCGAATATCTGCTTGCAGGAAAGAGCGATCCGTCGACGCAGCTGATTTTGGAGATCAAGAAACATCCCACGCCCGAACGCGAAAACGAGATCGTGGCCAAGACGATGGCAGTGGTCGAGGAGCTGGGGCTGGAAAAACGCGTGGAGTACATCTCGTTCAGCTGGAACATCTGCGAGCAGATCCGCAAGGCCGACCGCAAGGCCGTAGTCTACTACCTCAACGGAGAAAAGTCGCCCGCCGAGTTGAAGAAGGCCGGCATGAACGGATTGGATTACAGCCTGAAAGTCATCAAAAAGCACCCCGAATGGGTGAAGCAGGCGCACGACCTCGGGTTGAAGGTCAACGTCTGGACCGTCAACAAGGAGGAGGATATGCAGGCGATGCTCGACCTGGGCGTGGATTTCATTACGACGAACAATCCCGTCGAGTTGAAAGCGCTGATCGGCAAATAAACGGAGTGCTATTTCGCCCGGAGAGATTTCCCGCCGATGGGGAATCTCTTCGGGCGGACTCGTACAAAACAGGATTTTTATGTCACGGAACATTTTGATAACGGGCGGCGCCGGTTTTATCGGGAGCCATGTCGTGCGGCTTTTCGTCACCAAATACCCCGACTACCGTATCGTCAATCTCGACAAGTTGACTTATGCGGGGAATCTGGCCAACCTGAAAGACATCGAGCAGGCCGAGAACTACAGTTTCGAGCGGTGCGACATCTGCGATTACGAGCAGGTGCTCGCCATTTTCCGCAAGTACCGGATCGACGGCGTGATCCATCTGGCCGCCGAGTCGCACGTCGACCGTTCGATCAAGGATCCCTTTACCTTCGCGCGCACCAACGTCATGGGTACGCTCTCGCTGTTGCAGGCGGCCCGGGTCTGCTGGAACGGCGATTGGGCGGGGAAACTCTTCTACCATATCTCGACCGACGAGGTTTACGGCGCATTGCAGTTCGACGGCACGCTCTTTACGGAGACGACCAAATACGATCCGCATTCGCCCTACTCGGCATCGAAAGCTTCGTCCGACCATTTCGTGCGGGCGTTCCACGATACCTACGGAATGCCGACGCTGGTGACGAACTGTTCCAACAACTACGGGCCCTACCAGTTCCCCGAAAAACTGATTCCGCTGTTCATCAACAATATCCGCCACGGAAAGCCGCTGCCCGTCTACGGCAGGGGTGAAAACGTCCGCGACTGGCTTTACGTGGTCGACCACGCACGTGCCATCGATACGATTTTCCATCGCGGAAAGGTCGGCGATACCTATAATATCGGAGGGTTCAACGAGTGGCGCAACATCGACCTGATCCACGTGGTGATCCGCACGGTCGACCGGCTGCTGGGGCGTTCGGAAGGTGCGTCGGAGCATTTGATTACCTACGTGACCGACCGCGCGGGACACGATCTGCGCTATGCGATCGACTCGCGCAAGTTGAAGGATGAATTGGGCTGGGAACCCTCGCTGCAATTCGAGGAGGGAATCGAGAAGACGGTACGCTGGTATCTCGACAACCAGGAGTGGATGGACAACATCACCTCCGGCGAGTACGAAAAATACTATGAGGAGATGTACCGCAACCGTTGACGCCGGATTTCGGTGAGGTTGCGGCCGGAACGCCGTATCGGAGGGGCTGCCTGCAAATCGTCGGGCAGCCCCGACCCGTTGTACGGGGAGACTGCGATTTTTCGTTTGGAAGCAGCCTTTTCGTTCTGGGCCGTATTGCGGGGATACGTGCTGCCCCCCCCCCTCCTTGGGGGAGAAGGCGGACCCGGATTTCTGTTGCGGGTGCGGGGCTTCGTTTTGCCGAACCGTCGCAGTCCGGACGGCGGTTGTGCTGCAAGGCATCTTGTCCGAATGCTTCTCTGCATTCCTATCCCGACGATGTTTCGAGGCGGCGGTTCGATGCGTTGTGCGATGCCGGCAGGCAAGCCCCACTCCGCGGCGGAGTGCCGCTCGCCGAAGTTCGTACAGTTCCGCCGCCGATGGACGCTGTCGTCTTCGGAGCGTCCGTTAAAATATATTAAGGGGTATTTGGGATAGAAATATATTATCCGGCGGAGACTGAAAATTCGCCCGCATCCGGTTCGATCCGGCTCGATTTCTCGATTGCAGCGGGTACGAAAAATTGCCGCGTTGTATCGATGCGGCGAAGAGTATCGTTTATTTTGCATATATTTTCCATTGGAAATTTGTTTTGTTGGAAAATTGTTGTATCTTTGCAGTGGAAAGGAGGAGAGATGCACCTTCAAGAACGGGAGGTACGAGTTTGCACTCTCTTTGCAACGAATCGGCAGGGATCGTCTGCAAAGAGGACGATCTCCGCGAATCGATAAAAAATGAAAAGTATGTTGAAAGCAATGAGTTTGGTGGCCGCACTGACCCTTATGGCGGGTGCGGCGCATGCAGAGAAACCGAGAGAACAATCAAAATCGAAAAAAGTTATGGTACAGGAATTAACGCTGGATCAGTTCCAGCAAAAAGTCTACAATCTGTCCGACGCCAATGCGTCGTCGTCGCTGACGTATCTGGGCGACAAACCCGCGATCGTCGATTTCTACGCTTCGTGGTGCGGCCCCTGCCGCATGGTGGCTCCGATTCTCGAAGAGCTTGCCGGTGAGTACGAAAGCAAGATCGTCGTCTATAAGGTCAATACCGAGAAGGAGCCCGACCTGGCGGCAGCATTCGGCATCCGCAGCATCCCGTCGATTCTCTTCATTCCGATGAGCGGCAAACCGCAGATGTTGCAGGGCGCGATGCCCAAGGATGCGTTCAAAAAGGCGATCGAGGAGTATCTGTTGAAATAGTCCGATGAATACGCTCTGCCGCATACGCGAAGTATCGCGCGCGATCGCCGAGTTCGAACAGTGTTTCGAGCGGGAATATCGCCTGTCGATGAACGAAGGGGTGTTGCTCTGCTGCCTCGCACGGCATGGGGAACTCTCGTCGGGCGAGATTGCGGAGATGCTCCGGCTGACCTGTTCGAATACGTCGAAGGTGATCCGGTCGGTGGAGGGCAAGGGATTCGTGATACGAAAATTGGGCGAAGAGGACAAACGCCAGATGTACTTTTCGCTGACCGAAGCGGGCCGTGCGGAGCTCGAAAGGCTGCAACCGTGCCGTGTCGCGCTGCCGGAGCTGCTGGCGCGGTTCCTGACCGAGGAATAAACGCAAGGAGAGGGTCGGATTGAAATTCCGACCCTCTCTTCTTTTCGGAACCTGCGTTTCCGTGCAGAAACGTTCCGGCGGAGTGCAGTCCGTATCGTCGGGATGCGCGAGTTGCGTTTCGGGACATTGCGTGAAATGCTTCTCCGGAAACGCATCCCGATTTTCGTCGTGTCATTCGCCGTTCGCGGCAGCGTCAGGGGGCTACCCTCTCCATGCTGCGATTTTCCTGCCGGCATCGCCAGCGATGTCGAAATGGAGGCACCGGATAGGAGAGATATTTTTTCGAGAAGCATGTTCCCTGATCCGACGTGCAGCGGGGCGTTATTTCTGCTTTATCCGTTTTTTGCGCTGGTGTTCCAGACGTGCCTGATACCGTGCTTTCTGACGGTTGCGATACTCGGCGAGCAACGTCGGGAAGTTTTCGGCCTCTTTGAGTTTCACCAGACTGCGGAACGTATTTTCGCAGACGGCGAATTTCTTCAATATTTCATTGTAATAGATGCTTGTCTGCGAGGTGTCCCCTCTTTTCAGAATCGGGTTGGCGACCTTTTGGATTTCATAGGCGAGCCCGAGGCGCCTGAGCTGTCTCGCGATTAAATTATCTTTCATATAACTTTGATTTTAAATATATATCAAAAATCGCAAAACAAAAATTGCGCATCAATCAAAATACCAAATCTTGGTGCAGGAAATTTTGTTTGTCGGCGGCGTCCCCTCTTGCAATTTTGTATTGTATAAAATCGTCGAAGGCCGTCGTCTGCCGCGGAGAATGAAGGGGTTGGGCGAAAGTATTCGGCAGAGAGGAAATTTACGGGTGGATTCGGGTATACGGATATTACGGTCTCCGACGGAAATATTCGAGGGGGAACGGAACCGCCGATGCATGCATCCGTCAGCATGCATACGGCGTGGGCCTTGCGGATGGTTTCCGCACTGACCTCGCACACGCTCCGGCGTTACACCTCGCCCTCGTTCGTCAAGCCGGCGACGGTCGACGCCACCTCTTCCGCCGGAACATTCGGATCGGCGCGATGCTGGTAGGACGTGGAGCCGTACATGGCTTGTCGTTTTTCGAGGAAAAGATCTATAAACGAAAAAATCGTCGGAAAGCAAGGATTTGCCTGACTTTTGCACATCGTTCGAATGCCGTTGTCGGGCATTCGCTGTGTATTTATTTTTTATACGAAAATAGTTTATATTATGGGAACAAGCATCAATGTCGGGAAAAGAGGCCTCTTGGCGATATTCACCTGTATTTTAGCCTCTGCATCGTTGTCGGTCTCTTGTAGCAAAGACGACACGGAGAAAACTCTTTCCGAGGAGACGGCCTCACTGACCGTTACGCTGAACGGTCAGGCGCCCCGCACCAAAGCCGTCGTTCCGCCGGAAGATGCGGATGAGCTGGAAAAGGCCGAAAATACGGTCAAGAATGCGACGGTATTCGTGTTTAACGCCAACGGTACGCTGGACAAGCGGCAAACGCTCGCCGCACCGAGTCTCTCTGCGACGATCTCCGGATTGCTCGCCGGGGAGAAGAGAGTCGTGGTAGTGGCGAACGTTCCTTCCTCCGTCACCTTTCCGGACGGCATCAATTACAGTTGGTTCGCCGATGCGGACAATGTGATCGATCTGGACACCCAATCTCCGGAAACGAACGGACTTTTCATGAGTGGAGAGGATATGGTAACGCTCACGGCCAATTCCACCGCAACGAAAACCATATCCATCAGCCGTGTCGCCGCAAAAATCAAATTGGGGACGGTTACGATTTCTCCGGATCCCGGGCACGACCCGGATAAATTCGTGCTGAACAAGGTGATCGTCATGAAAGCTCGCGGTTCGGCCATGATGGGACTTCCTTCGGCGGCTTACACTCCGGATGTGTTTTACGGGGGAATGGCGGGAGATAAAAGTACCGTAAAGGCTTATCTGTCGGAGACCATATCGGCGAGCGACTATTCCAACCGTTATTTCTATGTCTTGCCCAGCGACAATGACGACGGTAATACCACGCTCATAACGCTCGCGGGTACCTATGACGGGCAGCCCGCCTATTTCCCGTTCCGCATCAACGACAAGGCGGGAACAGGCGAAGCATCCAGCGACGGAACTTTCATTCGCCGCAACTATGTCTATACGGTCAATGTGAAACTCAAACGTCTGGGAGGCGGTAGCTCCAATCCGGAAGTCCCGGCCGATCCGGCGTCGCTCGATATTACCGTCGAGCCGCAGGACTGGACTGCGGAACTCGTCCAGGATGTAGAGTGGTAACAGGAAATGGATGATTCCGTCCCGAAGAGTATCTTTCTTCGGGACGGGGTCAGATCGTTTGAACGACACGGTGGTGAATACGGTTCGACATCTGTTCCGCAGAGGATGGCCGCGGGGCTTTTTCCTGTCCGGTATGCTCCTTCCGCTACTTTTCGGTTGCATCCGTGAGGATCGGAGCGACTGTTTCCCGGTAGCGGAAACGAGATTTGTCGTGTTAAAGATCGTGGATGAAGCGACGGGACAGGACATCACGCAGACGGGAGAGGCCGGCAGTGCCGTATTGTACCTGTTTTCGCAGGGCGGCCGTTTCGTCGATCGAATCTCCGTAACCCGAGAGCGGATCATGAAGCGTGCGCCGATTCCGTTACCCGACGGTACGCCCGACCGTTGCCGTGCCGTTGTCTGGGCCAATGCCGGAACGGGCCAGCGGTTCCATTCTCCCGCGGCAGGAAGCCGGATCGAAGACCGGGCCGTTTCGCTGATAGAAGAGGACGATACGTTTCATCATACGCCGGACGATCTGTTTTTCGGGCGGACCCGACTCGGCCCGACAGGGGAAGCCGCCTCCGAAGAGATCACGTTGATCCGTAAGAATGCGAGGATACATATCACCGCCAGGGGATTGGACCGGAACACTCCCGAAGACCTCTATTATTTCACGGTTGAAATACCCGACGACGGTTATGATTTTGCGGGGAATCCGATCTCCGGAACGGCCCATGTACGCAGAACGGGCACGTTCCGCGACAACGGGGATTTCTCGACCGACGGAACGTTCAATCTGGTTCATACCGATGAGGCCGATTCGCAGGCGGACGAGGTGATCGTGAATCTGTATGAACGGATGTCCGCCCGTTCGGCGGATCGTCTGCTCGCTTCGGTGACAGAGGTCGATGGCGACCGGATTTCATTGCCGGCGGGCCGTACCCTCAATTTATTGATTGAGTTGAATGAAGGCGGCGGGCTCTCCATTCGCATGGAGATTACCCCTTGGAATGAAATATACCAATGGGATATTTGGTAATCACAAACGGACGAACGATGAACGAACATGGAAATAATGACGGGAATCGCCCGATCTCCGGAAGGCGGAGAGCTCGTTGTCGGTTGCAGGGGATCGCACTGTCGGTACTTTGCCTGTTCTTCGCGGCCTGTGCGCAGACGTTTCCGGATGGAGATGTGTTGGAACGTTATCCGGACGGCGGAGTACCGATACGCCTGACGGTTAGTTTGCCGCAATCGGCCTTCCCCGAGAAGCGCACGAAAGTCGAAAAGGCATCCGACGAGACGGAAAACCGGATCGAGGAGATGAGGATACTCGTATTCGAACGGAACGAAAGCGGATATGCGTATCGTTATATGGTGGAAGCGGAACAACTCCAATCGAGCGGCACCGGCGTTCTGTTTCAAGCCAAACTCCTCAGTACACCCAATCCGGTCAAACTGATGCTGGTCGGCAATTACGGCGATGCGTTTGCCGTTTACGCGCCTTCGCCGGGCGATTCGGAAGCCGATGTCAAAGCCGGAACGGGATGTTCGTTCGGAGAATCCCTACGGAGTCTGCCCATGTACGGTCAGATCGTCATTCCGTCCGGACTGGAAGCCGACAGGGAGAACCGTTACAGTGTCAAGATGCTGCGTGCGGTAGCCCGGGTCGATGTGGAGAAGGACTTGGCGGCGGATTCGCGGCCGTTACGGATCGAGAGCGTCCGCGTATACCGCGCGAACGACAAAATCCAAATCGCACCCGACGAAGCCGTCGATGAGGAATCCCCTCGGGTTGCTGCGCCGTCGGTATTTGCAGGAGCCGTAAAGTCGCAGACTCCGATCGTAACGACGGCGGGCGAACCGGATCCCGTTTCGATTGCCGGGATCTATCTTCCCGAAGCCGACGGAGAGACCGATCCGTCGGCTCAGCTGACCGAGGCGACCTGCATCGTCGTGGGCGGGTATTACGACGGAGGGTCCTCCCCTACTTATTACCGGATAGATTTCAATCCTAGCCTCGAAGGACATCCGTTCGGTCAGATATTGAGGAATTACCGGTACGTTTTCCGAATCAGGAAGGTGACCGGCCCCGGTTGGAGCGATCCTGCGCTGGCGGCCGTGAATCGGGCGGCGAGCATCGTCGCTGAGATTCGTCCGTGGGAGAATTTTACGACCGAGATGTATTTCGAGGGAGACAACTATTTCGGCTTGTCGTCCCGCAACGTGACGCTGGGCTATCAGGCGGGAAGAGTCGATACCGTGGATGTTCAGACGACGGTACCCTATGCGATCCAATGGCTGGATACTTCCGGCACTCCTGTCGGTAGCGCAGTATCCGGTGTCGGCGCTTCACTGCCGGATAACGGCGGTTTTACGGTCGCGATCGCTCGGAATTCCGATGATGCCGAGACCGTCACGCGGCTGATCTTTACCACGACAGGGGACAATCGTACGCAGAGCGAGGCGACGGCCGGATTGAGGATAACGGCCGGTCGCTGGACTTTGGATGTTTCGGTAAAGCAGGAGAGTCCGGAAAAATACCGCAAGCGTTTCATTCGGGTGTTATCTGTCACGGAGGTAGGGTCGTTCGGGACGAACAATCCCGCTGCGGCGAGCGGACAGCCGCTGCGTAGGATATTGGACAATGCGAAGAACTTTTCGCCTTCCGGTACGGTGATCGTCGGGGGATTCTCCTTCACGGAGGCATCCCGTGCGGAGATACAGGCTACGAGTACGGGTTCCGGCTCCGATATATTCCAGAACGTGAAGAATACGATCAATACTCAGGACGTCATCTATCTGACCTACAATAGCCCGATCTCGGACGAACTGGCCAAGGTCGTACTTTCATGGTTGCGAAGCAGTCCGAATCGGGTATTGATCGTCGGTACCGACACCGACGCGACCAATGCCAATCTACGCAGCTACCTGACTGCGGACGGGACGTGGAAGTACTATAACCAGAGTCCGGCCGTCGGGGGTAAGTTCAAGCGGGCGGCGCAGACGGACGGCAATAGACGGTTCTTCACTTCGCCCTTCGGTACGGTAGCCGAGAATGCGCCGATCGCGCGAGCCGACGATTATGCGGGCTATTGTTTGAATTATCCGGCGGGGGTGACTCCGTTGGTGGTCAGCGATGCGGTCGGCTATGAAAAGGCGATGATCGTCGGGGTCAACCGTCAGGATCGCATCGTATATCATGGCGACGCCAATTTGAATCAGAACGGACGATTGAGTTCTCAGGCCAATGCGAATGGATCTGTAACGTCGGATTTCGACCGGTTGACTGCCAACTTGTGGGCCTGGATCGTGGAGCAGGTATGCGAGCAGGAATGAGTGTCCACGGCGGCTGCGGCCGTTCGCCGTATGTAAACTGGGAGATAAAAAACGAAAGGATGAAGAGGTATATATTCTGTATTTCGCTGTGTTTGGGAGTCGTATCGGGAGGCAGGGCCGCTGCCCAGGAACCACCGGCCGAACCGGAGGCGGCTCTTCCCCTGCTGGAAGTCAAGACGAATGCGCTTTATTGGACTACCGCGTCCCTCAATGCAGGTTTTGAGGTGGGGTTGACTCCGAGGATTACGTTCGAGATCGATGCGGGATATAATCCCTGGACATTCAGCGACAATCGGAAATTCAAATTCTGGATGATACAACCCGAAATCCGGCATTGGTTCCGCAACCGTTTCGAAGGGCATTTTTTGGGCGTACATCTTCTGTATGCCGATTTCAATGTCGGAGGCATGAAGTTTCTGGGCATGAGCGACCGGAGATACCAGGGGGCCCTGTATGGGGCGGGTGTGGCATACGGGTACAGATGGCCCCTCGGAAAAAATTGGAGCGTCGAGGCTACGGCAGCTTTGGGCTATCTTCGTTCGGATTACGACCGCTACGTTTGGAAGAAATGCGGACGTCACCTCGGTCGGGGGCATAAGAACTACTTCGGACCGACGAAGGTAGGCGTGTCGTTCGGTTTTACGATCAGGTAACTCCGTCCGGCGACGTCGCGGAAGAAAGAGATCGGTGGACGGACGGAGTGATTCCGACGGCCCTTCCGAATGGCTTTGCATTGAATGTGCCGTACGCCTTTCCATACGCCATATTCCGAACTGAAAAAGAGAGGAGGACTTATCCGTCCTCCTCTTCTTTTATCGTCGCGCTTCGACGAAATTCGCATCGGGCAGTCGATCCCGTTTCGGGCGAGCCAGCCCCAAAAATACAGATTCCCGGCCGGAATGTTTTCCCTGTCGGTCGATAATCCGTAAAAGCATTCCGCGAAAATGAAAAAACGATATATCGTCAGCTGCCGGCGGCCTGTTCGGACGGCAGGAAGGAACCGGTCAAAAACAGCCAATATCCTACGGGACGGCACTGTATGAGACCCTATATAGCGATGGGAAAAAGGGCAGTCCGAATAGACCACAGGTAATATGCGTTTTTTTACATTTTGCGGCGTTGCGCTTGAAAACACAAAACCCTGCAAATTAATATTTTGCAGGATTTTGCACTTTTTGTTTCCGGTACTTTGGTGGAGATGGCGGGAGTCGAACCCGCGTCCAAACAAGGAACCCAACTGCTTTCTACACGTTTAGCCGACCGTTTCGTCCTTCTACTTGAGCCCGGCAGGCGGCGGCCTAACCCAAGTCCCAGCCTCTTTGTTTCGCACGGCGCCCGAGGCGTTGCACCGTACTATCTCTAAATGAACGATACCCCGTATGAAGAGCGGTTAAAGAGCGGAACTACCCTTCGGGATACTCGTCGCCGAACCTCCTTGGGCCCGGCGATTAAGCCAATTTTCTCTGAAAATTAGGCAGCGAGTGCATAGCTGTTGTTGCCATTTGTACGTTGAGCGTCGGGATTTACGAGCTGCCGCACAGCGCTCGACGTGCTTACAATCGAACTCTACCTGCTGTCAAAACCGGTCATCCCCTCTTCTCGGACGGGACTTTCGCGGGAAAGTTCCATTGAAATACAATGCAAAGATAATACAAATCGGGGACAAAAGCAAATTTATCCGCATTATCGCCGAATGCATGCCGGCCGGCACGCGGAACGAAGGCGGCGCTTTTTTTGCGGAGAAACATCCCCGATCCCGCGAAAAAACATTATCTTTGACCTTGTTTTAACTAAGGAAGCTGTTTATGAGCGGAAAACGCGTTATCGAGTTGCGGGACGTCGCGATCTATCATGCCGAAAATCCGTTCGGCAGGCAGTCGGCCGAACGGCTGGTGCGCTCGGGCGAGCTGGTACTTTCGGAGGTCGACTTCTCGGTCGAAGAGGGCGAGTTCGTCTATCTGATCGGCCGCGTGGGGAGCGGAAAGAGTACCTTGCTGAAAACATTGTATGCGGATGTCCAGCTCTTGGTCGGCGAAGGGTGCGTCGTGGGTTTCGATCTGCGGAAACTGCGCCGCCGGCAGATACCCTATCTGCGCCGGAAGATCGGCATCGTCTTCCAGGACTATCAGTTGTTGACCGACCGCAACGTGTTCCAGAACCTCTACTACGTGATGCGGGCCACAGGCTGGCGAGCCGAAGCGGAAATCCGACGCCGTATCGACGAAGTACTGCAACTGGTCGGGCTGGAAGCCAAGCACTACAAGATGCCGTTCGAACTTTCGGGCGGAGAGCAGCAACGCCTGGTGATCGCCCGCGCCCTGCTCAACAAGCCCCGCCTGCTGCTGGCCGACGAACCGACGGGAAACCTCGATCCCGTGACGGCCGACGGGATCATGCGGTTGTTCCTCACGATCGCCCGGAGCGGTTGTGCGGTGGTGATGTCGACGCACAACACGAATCTCATCGAGGAGTATCCGGCCCGCACGCTCGTCTTCGAAAAAGGGCGCGTCAAGGAGGTCGACATGCAGGCGCTTCTGGGGCGGATTTGACCCTGCGAAAAGCCTGCCGATCTTGTCCGGAGGCTTGCAGGTATCGCAAAAAAATCGTATATTTGTACGTTAATTTAACAATATAGGAATGAGTGAAGAAGTGAACAGACCGGAAAAGGAGTATTCCGCGTCGAGCATCCAGGTGCTGGAAGGGCTGGAGGCCGTGCGCAAGCGTCCGGCCATGTACATCGGCGACATCGGCGAGAAGGGACTCCATCACCTGGTATACGAGGTGGTCGACAACTCGATCGACGAGGCGTTGGCCGGCTATTGCACGGATATCGAAGTGACGATCAACGAAGATGGTTCGGTCTCCGTGCGGGACAACGGCCGCGGCATCCCGACCGACTACCACGAAAAGGAGGGCCGGTCGGCGTTGGAGGTCGTGCTGACCGTGCTCCATGCAGGCGGTAAGTTCGACAAGGGCAGTTACAAGGTGTCGGGCGGTCTGCACGGCGTCGGTGTGTCGTGCGTCAACGCCCTGTCGACGCTGCTGATCGCCGAAGTGCATCGCGACGGCAAGATATACCGCGAGACGTTCAGCAAGGGCGTGCCCACCTCCAAATTGGAGATCGTCGGCGAATGTTCGGACCGCGGTACGACGATCACTTTCAAACCCGACGGCGAGATTTTCACGCATACGACGGAGTACAAGTACGAAATTCTGTCGAACCGCCTGCGCGAACTGGCGTTCCTGAACAAGGGTATCCAGCTTACGATCACCGACAAGCGGGTGAAGGACGAGCAGGGAGGTTACCTCAGCGAGACCTTCCATTCGAAAGACGGTTTGAAGGAGTTCGTGCAATATCTCGACGCCACGCGCGGCGAGCCGATCATCGAATCGATCATCTATCTCGATACCGAAAAGAACGGCGTGCCGGTCGAAGTGGCCATGCAGTACAACGATTCGTTCTCGGAGAACGTCCATTCGTATGTCAACAACATCAATACGATCGAAGGCGGTACGCACCTCACGGGCTTCCGCCGGGCGCTGACGCGTACGCTCAAAAAGTACGCCGACGATTCGGGGATGCTCGCCAAGTTGAAGTTCGACATCAGCGGCGACGACTTCCGCGAGGGGCTTACGGCCGTCATTTCGGTGAAGGTCGCCGAGCCGCAGTTCGAGGGGCAGACCAAGACCAAACTGGGCAACGACGAGGTGGCCGCATCGGTAGATCAGGCCGTTTCGGAGGCGCTGGCCAATTACTTGGAGGAGAATCCGAAGGATGCCAAGGCGATCGTGGGCAAGGTGGTGCTGGCGGCACAGGCGCGCCATGCGGCGCGCAAGGCGCGCGAAGCCGTGCAGCGCAAGACGCCGCTGTCGGGCGCCGGTCTGCCGGGCAAGCTGGCCGACTGCTCGTCCAAGACCCCGGAGAACTCCGAACTGTTCATCGTAGAGGGCGATTCCGCAGGCGGCTCGGCCAAGCAGGCCCGCGACCGCAAGTTCCAGGCCATCCTGCCTCTGCGCGGTAAGATCCTGAATGTGGAAAAGGCAAGGCTTGACAAGGTATATGCCAATGCGGAAATAAAAGCAATGATCACGGCCTTTGGCACGGGAATCCATGACGATTTTGATATTTCCAAGCTCAGATACCATAAGATCATTATCATGACGGATGCCGATGTGGACGGAGCGCATATCTCCACCCTGCTTCTGACGCTCTTTTACCGCTTCATGCCGGAGCTCATCTACGAGGGACATGTGTATATCGCCATGCCGCCCCTCTACAAGGCTATGCCCAAAAAGGGGGAGGAGGAGTACCTCTACGATGACAAGGCGCTGGAGCGATACAGAAAGACCCACGACGGCCCCTTTACTTTGCAGAGGTACAAGGGACTGGGAGAGATGGATGCGGAGCAGCTCTGGGAGACAACGCTGAACCCTGAGACCCGGATCCTGAAGCTGGTGGAGATTGAGGACGCCAGGATGGCCTCCGGCGTGACGGAGATGCTGATGGGCAACGAGGTTCCGCCCCGCCGGGCATTTATCTACGAAAACGCGACAGAGGCGGAGCTGGATATATAGAAGGGAGTAAAGAAAGATGCCGGAAGAACAGATCATACGGACAGAATATTCCGACCTGATGAAAAAATCATATATTGACTACGCCATGAGCGTGATCATTGCCAGAGCTCTCCCGGATGTCCGGGACGGCCTGAAGCCGGTCCACCGCCGCATCCTCTACGCCATGTACGAGGACAACCTGACCTCGGACAAGCCCTTCAAAAAGTCCGCCACCTGCGTGGGCGACGTGCTGGGCCGCTACCACCCCCACGGCGACCAGTCCGTCTATGACGCCCTGGTCCGTCTGGCCCAGGACTTCTCCATGCGGTATATGCTGGTGGACGGCCACGGCAACTTCGGCTCCATCGACGGCGACGGCGCGGCGGCCATGCGTTACACCGAGTCCCGTCTGGACAAGGTGGCCATGGAGCTGCTGCGCGACCTGGACAAGGAAACGGTCGACTTCCAGCCCAACTACGACGAGAGCCTCGAAGAGCCCACGGTTCTTCCCGCGCGCTTCCCCAACCTGCTGGTGAACGGCTCGCAGGGCATCGCCGTGGGCATGGCCACGAACATCCCGCCGCACAACCTGGGCGAGACCATCGACGCCACGTGCCTCATGCTGGACAACCCCGACGTCACCACCGAAGAGCTGATGAAGGCGCTGCCCGGCCCGGACTTCCCCACTGGCGGCATAATCATGGGCAAGAAGGGCATCCGCGACGCGTACGAGACGGGCCGCGGCTCGCTGACCGTGCGCGCGAAGTGCAAGGTGGAAGAGGGCAAGAACGGCCGCAGCTCCATCGTGGTCACCGAGATCCCCTACCAGGTGAACCGCCAGCGCCTGCTGGAAAAGCTGGGCGAGCTGGTGCGCGAGAAGAAGCTGCCCGAGATCAGCAACATCCACGACGGCGCCGACCGCCACGGCATCGACATCATCATCGACCTCAAGAAGGACGCCATCCCGCAGGTGGTGCTGAACAAGCTGTACAAGCACACGCAGCTGCAGGTGGGCTTCGGCTGCAATATGCTGGCCCTGGTGAACGGCACCCCGCGCGTGCTCTCGCTGAAGGAAATTCTCTTCTACTATATCGAGCACCAGAAAGAT
>ERZ857972.1032-NODE-1032-length-18913-cov-6.502492_pt1 | contig 18913 bp, 26 predicted proteins | sample MGYA00519757_ERZ857972 | MGnify/ENA primary metagenome ERZ857972 (study PRJEB31778, sample SAMEA3449383) | human gut metagenome | biome: human gut; feature: human-associated habitat; material: faeces | place: United Kingdom | collected 2010/2012 ...
TTAACCCCAGGAGAACCCTAGGAACTCGCATATTCCAGATAATAGCTTCAAGTGGTTTGGCTATGCTTTGACTGGCAATTGGAAGCCCCAATTTACTGAAGATGACACCATAGGTATCACCTATATCTATAGTGACCGCTCCTAAAGAAACTGCTATAAAAACTGACGTTACTACTAAAAATAGAAGCAAACAAAGCAGGCTTAGGTAGCGGGAAAAAACAAGATGTTTTGTTTTTTTAAAAGGCATTAGCACCTCCTTTCCACCTGTAATGTCAGAAAATTTTGACAATACCCTTCTAGTATAACATGCCTCAAAAAGATGGGCAAGGTCATTTGAGTGGAAAAAAAGAGCAGTCACTTAACTACTCTTAGGATTTAACCTTCTCCATACTACTACCAGCAATTTTCATGGCAAGAAGAATTATCAACACCTTAATCACAAGGGATAACCAGAGGCTCTCCGCTGATGACAGTTGCGATAAAGCATTGATAAGCGCATGTGTCATCACACAAAGCCAAAGACTTCTGGTCTTTGTATAGATGGCAGATAAGATAAAACAGTTGCTTAATAAGCCTAGCAAGAAAGGCAATAAATGAATCGTGGCCAGAGACCCATCAATGTAAAAATAGAGCAAATGCCATAGTGACCAGGCTACAAAGGTACAAAGCGTGGACACTAGATAGGTTAACTTTTCTTGTAAGGCAGACTGGAAAAAATAGCGCCAACCGATTTCTTCGATACCACCAAAGACAAGGGCTTTGCAAAATAAGATAATGGGGAGATACCAAGCCTTGAAAATTATACCTCCACTCAAGACTAGTGGTAGAAAATCCAAACCTAGAAAAATGAGGACTAAGAGATAGTTACTAAGAGGCTGTTTGACTTGGAAAAAATCTCTGACAAGTTGTTTAACACTGGAGTGATGATAGCGGATGCTAACATAGCCTCCCCAAATAGCTGATGACAAGCCACCTAAGATAAGGGTAAAAAGGCCAATTGGAGTTCCATAATCAACCCTAACCCCTCCTGCTCTTAGCAGCCAAACAAGGAGACTGACCAGTAAAATCTGTCCAAGGGTCCCCACTAGATAAAGCAACAAGGCTTGTTTTCTTTTCATATCTTGCTTCCTTTTTCTTCCCTATTTAAAACCTTCTTCTCACGTTAAGCTAGTCCATATCCACCCATTTGTCATTGTCCATGATAAAGGGTTTGGCTAGACCTGGTCCGGTATAGTCCTTGTACTTGGTTGTGAGATACTTGTAGCAATCTTTCTTGTTAGCAAATTTTATGGCTTGGTAGGGCTCTTCGAAGGTCAATTTCTCGACAAATAAGTAACCATCTGTCGTAGGAACTAAGACGCCGACGTGACCGACAAAAAGGGAATTTCCATCCAGATTATCGTGGACAACGACCGATAGCATACGTGCCTTGTCATCAAAGGTAAACTGCTTGTAGTAATCCTCCATATGCGTGGCGTGAACCTTGACATCTTGGGTGGCCTCAGTCTTGACCCTTGAAAAGAGAATTTCAAAGTCTGCCTGTTCCTTGGCATCAAAGAGCTTGCCCTTGTCAATGGCATCCTTATCTTGGAAAAGGAGCTCACTATCACTTTTGACTTGTGGAATCTTAATTTTGCCTTTCAGTAGCGTATAGGTGTTAATACGACAGTTGGTACCGATAAAGTCACCATGCTTGGCTGTCCACAGGCTACTGATTTTTTCCACATCATAGTCTGTTTTGGTAAATGGTGCAAAATCCCCAGATAATCCAACAGAACCCACGGTATCATTGTAATCCCTAACCAGATTGATAAAGTTATCCACACTCCCCTTGTCCAAATGTTTCGAGAGAATGGAACGCACCTCACTAAGACTGGCCTTGCTATTAAGGTTGGAGTAGCTTGGTTTTTCCTCCTTTTTGTGGATATGTGCAAAAACTGCTAAACCAACGAGTAATAAGCTAGCAATAGATAAAAGAATTAGCGTCTGTTTTTTCAAAGTTTTCATAGGCGCCTCCTTAGCTTCATTATACCAGATTTTGACAGCTACTTAATCTCAGGATACTTTTCCACAAGAAAAAGCCTTGGCAACAAGGCTTTAGATTGAAGATAAAGGCTTTTACTTGAGACTTTCCTTAGGTGATAGCGGACGCCAGCGAACTTCTTCGAAGTTCCATGGCTAATTTTTGAGCCTATAGTCTCAATAATTCCGAACGCCTGAAATACCAATTCTTCAGGCGTTTTTATCACGGCGTAAAGTCTCAGTATAGGCTCACACCGTTTGAAGACTATGGATTTTTATCATTTTTTCTCTATTCTTTATTATTTCCAAAATAGTTGTTCAATTTTTATTATATTATCTACAACTTTCTCAGGACTTTCCGATAAATCATTATCAATCCAGGATGAGATAATGGTTTCAAAAGATGTAGAGAAGGCTTTTATCACAATTTCATCTGAAATCTTCGTCTTTTTCTTGATCTTTTCTCTAATAGCTGGGTTGTTATTTATAAGATCACAAATAAGTTGTTGAACCTTATCTTTAAATTGAACGTGAGGTGCTTTTGAAATTGCTTTAAAATGTTTATAGTCATTTTTTATTAATAGTAGAGCCTTTAAAAGCATGTCCTCTTTATCTAAATTTCCTTGAGCTAAAATCTCCCAAAATCTTTTCATTGTCTCTGTTCCGATAGAGTATGCTAAATCATCCTTATCAAGAAAATGTTGATAAAATGTTCCCCTACTAACATTTGCTCTCTGAGTTATATTTCCAATGGTTATTTTTGAGTACTCCATTTCAAGTAGGAGGTCTATCAAAGCAGACTTGAGGTTAGTAACGCTATTAGTCTTTCTTTTCTTTGTCATTTTTTCCTTAATTAAACATATTGTTTGATGTTGTCGTGGTCAATATATGGGTATTATTATATTCTTTTTATGTGAATTATAAAAGTTAAAAAAGACTGTTTTATGTTCACGAAGATAATTGATGCATCATTAATCATTTAACAAAATAATTAATGAAGGGAATAGAATTTAATGACAAAATCAAGAAAAATTCTAGGATTTATAGGTCTAGTTTTAGCACTCTTTATGGGAGCTTTAGATGCCACGATTGTTAATATCGCCCTACCAAATATTATGGAAGACTTACATACAGGATTGACTGATACAAGTTGGGTAGCAACAATCTATGTTTTAGCAATGTCTGTATTTATTATTACTGTTTCAAAACTCGCTGATATCTACGGTAGAAAATTGGTTATGCTAATTGGTGTAGTCATATTTGGCATCTTCTCATTCGCATGTATGGCGGCTGATTCATTATTACTTTTAATTATTTTTCGGTTATTCCAAGGAATTGGAGGTGCCATATTAACTCCAATTGTTCTCCCCATGGGAATTGAACTACTTGGGAAAGAGAATACCAGCCGTATTACTGCTATTATGGGTACCTTCAGTGCCTTAGCTGCAGCGGGGGGACCAGTAATTGGTGGATTAATTGTCCATTGGACAACATATCATTGGATTTTTGGTATTAATGTTCCAATCGCCATCATTGCATTTTTGATGATCCTAATAGGGACAAAAGAATCATACGATTTAACAATTTCAAAAAATATTGACTGGCTAGGTATTATTTTTCTTACTTGTACTTTAGGTGGACTTGTATTTGGTTTATTAGAAGGTCACGAATATGGTTGGGGTTCACAAACCATCATAGCTAGTTTTGTTATTAGTGTCATAGGCCTATTTTTCCTTTTTTTAACCGAAAGAAGAGTAAAATCACCTATCATTGACTTAAAATTATTCAAGGAAAGTACGTTTACATCTTCAAGTCTTATTTATATGATTTTTGGATTTGCAATTATCGTACCTTCATTGATCTTAAACTATTTCTTGCAAAATGTTCGCAACTACTCTGCTTTGCATTCAGCATATCTTATTATTCCTACTTCTTTAGCTATCGTAGTAGGTATGCCGTTAGCAACTAAGATGTACCAAAAAATTAGCGCAAGATTGCTCATTAGTATCGGTTTAGTTATTACAGCAGGTGGATTATTTATGCTTAGTCTTGTTCAGTATAATACTTCGCAAAGCATCATTGCTTGTTGTAATGTAATTATTGGTTTAGGACTAGGATTTATGGCAATGTCCTTAACATCATCAGTAAAATATTTACCAATTAATAAGGCTGGAATTGGATCAGGTATCGTTAACGCTTCTAGATATGTTGGACAGGCCATTGGTATGGCTCTCCTCGTTACCATTTTAAATAGTAATGCCAATTTTGCCAAAACACAAATTAAGGAAACAGCGTATAACCAAATTGAAAAACGGGTTTTATCAACAGGCGTAAAAAAAGTTGCTAAGAAGGAAATTGCAAAAACTTTCGATACGACTAAGAATAGTAACAGTATTTCAACCAAACAAAGTAATATGGTTGAGACAATCAAAACAGCTGCTCAAAAAACAGATAATCTTCCAGTTCCTAAAAAGGGGAGTAATTATAGAAAGATTTATGATGCGAATCAGTTATTGATCAATGGAGTTGAAACTGTTAGTTCAAGTGTCTCTCCGTTATCAAACAGTTTAAAAACTATATCTGGAGGACAAGCTAAAGTTGGTACAGCGATTAAATTATTAGCTCAAAAGGATGAATTATCATCTGCTCTTAAAGTAATTGTCAATGAAAAAAATGATCAGTTAAGCAGGGCATTTGATAATGTATTTATTGTAGGAGCAATCGTTGTATTGATATGTACTCCGTCAGCTCTGATGACAGAAAAACGAAAAGTTGAATAACTAAATTATTTTATGTTGAATAACTAAATTATTTTATAATAGGAAAAGCCAGTCTAAACTGTAGGCTGGCTCTTTTATATAATTTAAATAGTAAATAAACAGATTCGAAACATAAAAAATCTTTTGTTCACTTATATTGTATTTTTAAGACGTAAAAATTTTTCTTTCAAACCTCTCAAACCATCACTTGTCATTCACAATATTGGCAAAGGCTTCTTGGATATCCTTATTATTGGTAGGGTACATGTAATACATGTTTTCAGGATTTCCCTGATTTTGCATGGAAACTAGGACTACTGGTTGACCCTTATGGATGGTGAAATGGTAGAGTATCATGGCAGAACCCGAATACCCGTAACTGTCCACGATGAGATAGTCCGCTGTCCCTGTACCATCGTCGGAAAAGGCAACGTCTACCTTTTGTTGGTTGGTCATTGGGGCATTTTGTTCTGTCTTTTCACCTACAATGATGCGGTTATTTTTGGCAAAATACATGGCACCAAAGAAATCATCACTTCCGTTAGGTGTTAGCCTTCTATAACTTTCTTGATTCATCTTGTGGCCAAACTCTACCATGTAACTAGCAAGCTTGTCGGCCTTGTCACTATTCCAAAGGGCTGTCGTATTGGTCTGGCTAGATTGACCGGACTGGCTCTTGCTTTTCACTCTGTAATAGGATGTGTAAACGACTCCTGGCCCAGCAGACTCTGGAATTTGAACCATACGATCTGTGTCTTTGACAGAATTGTCCGGAGACGGTGCCGCTTGATTGGCTGGCACAGGCACAAAAGGATTGACCCCGTGTCCTGGACCATTATCCGCAAAATAAAACATAGGCTGACCGTTGAAATCTTTAACGACAGTCTTGCCATCTGTACTTCCTGTCTCTTCAGATTTTGTGAGCCCTGACTTGGTAATGGTCACAACATGACCGCCGTCAGAAACCCAGTCACCTTCGATGCTTGAAAAATCACCATTTCGAATGGCTTCCACATCCATAGCAGGTGTTTTTGACTCCGATGGGGCACTCTGACTTTGAGAACTAGAACTTGAAGACGACTCAGAAGCTTTAGAACTCGATTGCTTGGACTTGTCTGAGGAAGACGTTTGACCACTCTGACTACTTGACGAAGCTACCGCAAGGGATGACGTCTGTTGCGCTTGTGAATGATGAGAATGCCAAGCAAAAATAGCACCACCACCAAGAAGCGTCATACAAGAAACTGCAAGTACTGACGCTGCGACCTTATGAGTCACAATAGACTGACTTAAGGTTTGCCAAATGCTTTTCTTAGATGCTAACAATAAGCGCTCTACTTCTACTCGATTGGCCAAGAGACTGCCATTTTGTATCGCCTCGTCAACCTCTGTCATCTTTGGGCGACGTCCATAAATCTTTATAAAATAGGTTAACCATTCTTCTGCTTTCATCTCATCTCCTTTTTGAAGCGTAATACTTTTATTTTAGCATAAAACGTGGATTCTGGTTGACCAGTTAGAAAAGAAAAAAACTGCAAGCAAGTAGCCGCAGTTGGTATATAAACTTGGTCTTTATTTCTGAGTATTGCCTAGTTTTTTTAAGTAAGTATAGCCCAGATAGAAAAAGAAAAGCGCTAAAAGAATAAAGAAACCCATGACGAGTTTGATCCCACCTAATTGATATGCAATGTAAACAAAAGTATTAACCTTAATCTGACCACCCGTTTTTTCCAATAGCGAAAGGCTCTGTGAGTAATAGTGACCAAGCCAAATAGCTCCTAATCCTAATAACGGATAAATAATGACACCCAAGACAGGGTTCTTTTTTAACAAATTATCTAACATACATCCCCCAATTTTTTAATGCTGTAGTAATAGCTTACCAAAGAATGACTAGAAAAGCAAAGTGCCTCCCATTGCACAAAAATCAAAAGGAACCGAGCCAAGAAGCTGGTTCCATTGTAAATCTAAAAGACGACACGTGTTCCATGAACTTGCTCAAGACCAGATATGGCAAGAAATTGGTCACGATTAGCCACGGAGATACCACCTCCTGCTAAAATATCCAACTGACCGTCTGCTAGCTGAACCAATTCTGCATAACGTTTCAAGCGTAAGTCTAGAGCAGTCTCAGGAGTTCCAGCACGGGTGAGAAGACGCGTCACACCGTGGTCCTTAAGCCACTGAATAGCACTAGGCTGAGCTGCTTTAGGGATTTGGTCAAAGGCCATATGCATGGTGACCTCTAGGTCTCGACTAGCATCTAACAAGGTCTTTAGAGCTTCTGTATCGAGTTGGTTTTCTGAAGTCAAAGCACCTAGTGCAAAGCCGTCAACACCCAATTCACACGCACACTTGATATCTTCTAGCATGATAGCTAATTCCTGCTGGCTATAGACAAAGTCGCCCCCTCGTGGACGAATCATCACAATCACCTTAGCCTGATAATCCTTGGCCAACTCAACAGCCGCCTTTATGACACCATAAGAAGGCGTCGTACCTCCAACAGCCAGATTATCACACAACTCCACGCGTTGAGCACCGGCTTGAAAAGCTTTTTCTAAATAAGTCACATTCTCTGCACAAAATTCATATATTGGCATACTGAACCTCCAATTAGTTGTAGTAGCAAGGGGATTGACTATCAGTTTCTCTTTTGATAACCCCATAACACTATAGCAAATGATAGCAATTGCCATAGAAGGATTCTCACAATCTGCAAACTATCTGCTTCAGAATTTGAAACCACATGGACAAGATTTGAAGCAAGATTGTTGAAAAAATGATCTCCTAACCCAAACCATAAGGAACCCGTCATTTTGTAGAGTAAGGACCATTTGATACTCATCATTCCCGCTAAGATAACATAGCCAATGCCCATGGCGATGAGGTTTACGAGTGACGACTCTCCTTGAAGATAATCTCTTAAGGGCATTACCAAGTGCCATATTCCAAATAGGAAAGCTATAAAGAATAGACTCTTGCGGTAAGAAAGCCCTTCAAGAATTTTTGTGAAAAGGCCACGAAATATTCCTTCTTCCATCCAGACATTTATCAGGTTAAACAACACACTTGAGAGAATAAGTAAGATTCCTGCTTGAGATACTTTTTCGTTTGTTAAGGAAAAACCACTGGCGTAAAACGATAAGTGAACATTTCTATGAAGAAAAAAGAGAACAATGCACTCAACTGTATATGCAAAGACGGAACACACTAAGCCATAGAGTAGCCCCTTCCCTATACCACTCACTATTCCGTCAGGACTGAAACCAATATCTTTCCATCTTAAATTACAAATTGAAAGGACTCCCCATAGTAGAAGAATTCCAAAAAGTTTATGTAGAAAATTCTCAGATAAGAAGGTTTCATCCGTCCTCATATAGAAGTATTCAATTAGCCTTGCTACTGAGCAGATAACAAATATAATTGAACAACTAAAAATAGGTTTCTTTATTAGTTGATTTAGCATATCTTCCTTTCAAATAAGTCTAATTTTAATAGTTCACTCAGTCCAATTCCTTCTCTAGTTCTTTTAGAAAGGTGATTAAAAATTGATGGCGACTTTCTGCCATTTGTTTGGCAGTCTCCGTGTTCATTTCATCTTTTAAGAGGAGCAACTTGTCGTGGAAATGTTGGACGGTATCAGTAAGGGGTCTCCCTTTGTGGCCACCATAGGAAAAAGTTCGCGCAATTCCTACAGCTCCTATCGCATCCAGGCGGTCTGCATCCTGGACAATCTTGCCTTCTAACGATTCTGGATGTTTACCGCGATTTTTGCTGAAAGAAACAGCATTGATAACCCGACAAATCTGGTCGATTTGCTTTTTAGGAGCACCAATCTCTTCTAGAAACATTCGAGCATTCGCATTATTCTCTGTTTGAAACAATTTATAATCATCAGCATCGTGAAGAAGAGCTGACAAGCCCACTATCTCCAGATCACTTAGACCTTCTGCTTGTGCGATTCTCATAGCATTGGTATAGACGCGAAGGGTATGCGCCACATCATGGCCATCCGCTCGATCAGCAAATAAGGTTTTAACATACTGCTTAGCAGCAAGAATTCGTTCTTCAATCATCGTTCTTGTCCTTTGTATAATCTGTGCACAGTTCTATCTATTCATTTGAACTAGTTGCAGTTTACTTAAAAACCACCTCTAAGTGATTACTACTTCTTCTTTTGTGGAAAAAGCGGGAGACCAAGTTTGGCAATCTTTTCCGCTGGGGTCTTCATGCCATCCTTGACCCATTTGGAAATCACTGAAACAATAGCTGAGCTCCAGAAGGAATTGAGGTAACTACCGGCACCATTTGATGAGCTACCATTTCGTTTTTCCAAAAAATCATAAACAGCCTTGGTCAATACTTGCTCAAAATTATAATCAATGGCAAGACTGATGATTTTGGCTTCTTTTTTGACTTCCTTAAGGAGATAAACCCAGACTTGGTAAAGATCCGTCTTAAGATTATAGCCGTCCAAGGACTTAGTAATCTTTGCAATGCTAGACTCAAAAATAGATTTCAAAATCTCTTCCTTAGAACCATAATTGCGATAAAAGGCAGCACGAGATACACCCGCACGCTCAACCAGTTCCGATATGGTAATCTTTTTAAAGTCTTTTTTCTCCAACAATTGCAGGAGAGAAATTTCAATGGATTCTCGTGTAATTGCTTTGTTTTCTTGGTTAAATCGTTTGAGATTTTCCAAGGATTTCTCTGAGATTTTTCTTTCTGCCATAACATTCACTTTCTATCTGTCACACCTGATGAGATCTGCTTTGATAGCAATGCACTTCATGATAAAATTGTAAAAGAAGACAAATAACTTGTCAATGTACATTATGCAGATATGAGGTGTAACCTATGAAATGGAAAATTATTGCGGATTCAGGCTGTGACTACCGTTCTTTGGACAATCTAGCACCAGATACGGAGTTTGTCAGTGTTCCTTTGACTATCCAAGTGGGCGAGACCATTTACAGGGATGATGCCCAACTCAATATTGATCAAATGATGGAGGAAATGTATGCGACTACGACTGCTTCTAAGTCTGCCTGTCCGAGTCCTGATGATTATATGAAATCCTTTGAAGGAGCGGACAATATCGTCGTCGTGACGATCACTGGAACCCTTTCTGGTAGCTACAATAGTGCTGAAATCGCTAAGAAAATTTATCTGGAAGAGCATCCTGATACTAAGATTCACGTGATTGATAGCCTGTCAGCTGGTGGCGAGGTCGACCTTATCGTTCGTAAACTCAATCACTTAGTCGCTGAAGGCCTTGATTTTGACCAAGTCGTTAATGCTATCACAAGCTACAAGTCTAAAACCAAGTTGCTCTTTGTTTTAGCCAAAGTTGATAATTTGGTGAAGAATGGTCGTCTAAGTAAACTAGTTGGCACCGTTGTTGGACTCCTCAATATCCGTATGGTCGGTGAAGCTAGTAAGAGAGGTACTCTTGAGTTGCTTCAAAAAGCCAGAGGTCAAAAGAAAGCTATCAAAGCTGCCTTTGATGAACTGATCAAGGCAGGTTATGCTGGAGGCCACATTACGATTGCCCACCGCAACAATGACAAATTTATCGAGCAATTCTCTGAATTGGTTCGTGAAAAATTTGCCCAAGCAAGCATCGAAGTCCTTCCTACTTCTGGACTCTGTAGCTTTTATGCTGAAGAAGGCGGACTCCTTATGGGGTATGAAATTTAAGACGACATTGAAAAGAGGCTGGACTACATGTTCGGTCTTTTAAAAATCAGATTATGCTATTTGATAATCAGCAGAACAGGATTTTAAAACTAAAAATTCTTCCTTGACAATCCAACGTAATCGCTTTCATCACCCCCTTCATTTATGGTAAGATGGAAGTGACGCATTAGTGTCATATTCTTAAAAATTAAAATACCCTTATTAAACATGGAGACGCTTTATGAAACAGAAACATTCACATTTTCTAATCCCTGGAATCCTTCTTCTAGGGATCGTTTTGCGGGCCCCGTTCACAACCTTGTCTACGGTCTTATCAGACATTGCTTCTGGTCTAGGCGTTGAGGTCAGTTCTCTCGGTCTCTTGACAAGTCTCCCTCTCTTGACCTTTGCCATATTCTCACCTTTTGCGGCTAGCTGGGCCAAACGCTTTGGTATAGAAAGACTCTTCCTCGGTGTTTTAATTGTGATGACACTTGGTTCTGCTTTGCGTACCCTTAATCTCCCTCTTCTTTATGTGGGAACGCTGTTAGTCGGAGCTGGAATTGCCTTTATCAACGTCCTTCTCCCAAGCCTAATTCAGGCTAACGAGCCAAATCAGTTAGGATTCTTAACCACACTCTACATTACAGCCATGGGATTATCCACAGCCGTAGCTTCATCAGTTGCCGTTCCAATCACTAAGGCAACCTCATGGCAAGGCTTGGTCTGGGTATTGACAGCGGTCTGTGCCCTAGCTCTTGTGATTTGGCTCCCTAATGTCCGTCACAATCATTACTTAGAACAAGATACTTCTACCAGCGAAAATTCAGGCAGTTGGTATAAGAGTGGCAAAGTCTGGGCCATCATGATTTTCGGTGGATTACAGTCACTCTTCTTCTATACCACTATCACTTGGCTTCCAACCATGGCTACACAAGCCGGTGTCGGCGAAGCCAATGCCGGAATTCTAGCTTCCGTTTTCACACTGACGAGTATTCCATTCTCTATGATTGTTCCTAGCCTAATCACGAAACTTTCTGATCGCAACCGCCATTTGATGCTAGTGACTACCGTCCTAGCAGGACTTATCGGAGTGGCTATGCTTCTAGTCAATACAGACAGCTTTGTGTATTGGTTGGTCCTTAACCTCTTAATCGGAAGTTCTGCTAGTGTCCTATTCCCTTACATGATGGTTTCCTTTTCAATGAAGGCTAGCACGCCTGAAAAAACAGCCCAACTATCAGGTTTAGCCCAAACCGGAGGCTATATCTTTGCAGCCCTTGGTCCAGTCTTGTTCGGTTCAAGCAAACAACTCTTTAACTCTTGGACCCCTGCTGTTTTAATTCTTCTTGTCTTGACCATAATCATGGGAATTGCCCTTTACAAAGTTGAAAAAACAGACGTAATTTTGTAAGTGAAAAACTAATAAAAGAAAATGCCCCACAAGTTGTAGCTTGTGGGGTGATTTTTTGTGTAGCGAATGAATGCAACTTTTAAATACAAAGGTCGAAGTATTCGTATTTGTCTTTCGACAAGTTCCCTTAACCACATAACCCTATTTCTCTAGCCAAAAGAACGCTTGGTTTAACATCTCTTTTGCTTGTCCAATCATACACGGTCCATGAGAAATAATAATATTCTTAGGTTCCCATTTCTTTATTTTGTGATAACTCCTCAAAGCTTGTTTTTTTCCAAATAAGAAACTTATTCTTAAATCTCTTGGTGTTTTACCATTTGGATGGTGATTATCACCTATTTTAAAAAGTAGCTTTTCAAAAAGCGATAATTTCTCAGTTTCTATGTTTTCAATAAGATCCGTTAAAATCAGAGTTGAACTTTCATTATGGAAAAAAACAACCTCTTTTACATAAAAACTTCCCTCAAATGTTGTAAAAAGAATTTCTTCGTTCCAATTGGCCTTGCTTAATTCCTGACCATAATCCAAACTCATTCCCGATTTTCTGGCACGCTTTTGAACACCACTAGCTAGCCAAACTTTTGCTTCAGGAAATAGTTCATGCCATTCATCTATATAACTATAATGTAAGACATTGGGTGCAATAAGGTGTTTTACCTCACCCAATTGCTTGATTTCAAAAAGTAAATTGTCATTAGGCTTAGTCGGTGAATGCACCCAAAGACCACCATTCTGTAGACGGATAACTGTCATTCTAGTTGAAAAAGGCACTTTGAAGAATTTGAAATCCATCAGTACTTCTTCCCCATCCACAATCCATAGGTTATCTGCTATCTTTTTTAAGGAATTGAGGGGAGTATATTTTTTGACTTCCATGAAACTCTGCTTTCTAAATTAATAAAGTATAATCAATCGTTATTCTCCAAAAATGGAACAACCAAGTCAATCCACTCTTGAGGTAGGTAGGCTGATAAATAGCCGTGATTATAGCCCTTTGCTTCATACAAAATCGTATTTGGATGTAGCTGCTGAAATAATTTCGCCGATGCTTTCACACAGTTTAATTCTTTTTCACCATAGATATACAAAACCTGAGCTTTGCTAGCAGAAATCGTATCCTTCAGCTTGTAACGCCCCATATAGTTTTTGTAAATGGTCACCATTGTTTTGACAGGCGTCCTTGGCAGATCCTCCAAATAATAAGCTTTTATTTCCTCTGGATAAGCCAGTTTAGGATAGAGTTTGTTCATCATGCTTAACTGAAGTTTGCAAGAGAATTTATTGAGCATCAGTTTACCAAATAGAGACACTAGAAAGATGCTGATTTTAGCTAACTTTGGTTGAGGAACACAGAGGCTTCCGTCTATGATGGCCTTCTCAGCAATTTCACTGTCTAAAGACAAAAGCTCCATGGCAATTTGACCACCAAGTGAAACACCACCGATTGCTAACAATTTCCCACCACAGTTTGCTTTGATATAGTCTAGAATCTCCAAAGCAGAATCTTCAGTAGAAACATAATCAAGTTGATATTCCTCGCCGTGGCCATTCAAAGTGGGTAGAATAACACGGTATTCTTCTGACAAGATTCGTGCTTGACGAAGATAATTCCACCAAGAACTGCCACCACCATGTATCAGTAAGATAGGAGGCAAATTCTTATCACCAAATTCATGAAATTTCATGTTTAAACTCCTTACTTTAGGACTTTCACTTGCTACATCCTTGTTTAATCAGCTCGTACAAGCAGTGATACCGCCTCAACATGGCACGAGTGAACACTAAGTATTCCATGTAGTCTTGTCTGTATATGGAAACATATCTATAAACCTTTTAACGATATCATAAAGTTATCGTTAAAAGGTATTAGCTCGACAAACTGGGATTTGTTTATTTTTGACACTCCTCTATTTTGCATCTATACTCATCCAGAAGTTGCCTTGAATAGATTTTTTCATTTGTTGAATCTCTGACCTCTTTCCATAGAATAGCAGCAACTTTTAACTTATTAGAATAAAAGTCGCTAAATTCGTCTGAGCAAAAGTCCTTTAGGAATTGATTCCATTGACAAACTGAGTGATCATACTTAGCATAGTCTGACTCGCCATAGTATACTTTCAGCATATCTTGAATTGTAAAGTTTAAGTCATTTCCAGCTTTCACTTTTCGCCAAGCTGTAGCCATGTCAGCATTAAATTTGAATGGTTCAACACCTGTTGCAACCGAAAAATACTCTCGAAATTTTTGATTAAATGAAAAGCCACATTCAAGCAATGGCGTATTTAATGTTATCGCTTCGGCTTGTTTTTTCTTTACTTTCTTTACAGACTTTTCTATTCTATTCCCCTTGAAATATTGTTCTATAATATAATTCAGCTCCTGTTTTGTTCTTCTGTATTCTAATCCAAGAGACTTACAAATTTGCGAAAGCTCTTCTCGATACCAATAGTATCTGTTAAATTCCTCAAATGATTTTATATTGCTAAAATCCGGTCGATTTTCTCTCAACTACTTACCTCAAACATCTAATTTTTCTTTGCTTAAAAATAAATTCCATAAACTCTTTAGCAAACTTTACGACAAGTTCATGATCAAGTGCAGTGGCTAAGGTTTCTTCATTATAATTAGCTGTTAGTGTCCAATTATATAATCCGTGCTTCTTTTTCGCTAATAACTCTTGATAAATAGCTTCATTGGAAAACCACGCAACTGCTGCCCAAATTATAAATTTTGCATCTCTAATTCCTTGAATCACTTCACTATAATGATTTTACCACAAATCCCCATTTAATATTTTTGAAATCCCCTCAAATCCCCATTCGACAATCATGCTTTTGTGACATTTGCCTTTCTAAAAAGACATCTTCTCAGGTGCCTTTATGTTTAGTCATTAAGCTCTAAATACTTGTCATTCGCTGTAAGTAATTTTTGATAATAATCTTTATCAAACTTTTGCTTCATAATACTTGATTGCTTTTCTAGTCAAACCAGTTTTTTCTTGTTATCCATTCCCTAGTGTCAACTCTTGTCTATGGCTATGTTTCCAGTCAATCTCATTTATCCTAAAAACAAGACTTACTCCAAACTACCGATACAGTTTAAAGATAGCATTAGAATAAGCCTTTATTTTATATACTTTATTTACTTGGTGGCTATAATCCTTATGAGTAATGTTAGGACTTCAATTTGCAGTAGCACGCAACCAATCAAACTTCGCTTCGGTTGTTTTCTTGGGTATGCCTTGCCTCGGACGTACATCTGCTTTTACTTCGCTACTTCGTAGCTCGTACAAGCAGTGTTACGCATTCCGTATAGCACGATACCTGCTGATCGATGTCGTCATATTGGAACATATCTGTGTAATTTGAGCCAAATATCGCTTGTTTGCGGAAACATATCTATTGGCATAATCTGCCCTTATCCAATCCGCTAACTAAACCCTTATCGTTAGTGGAAACATATCAAGTTTCTGCAGAAAGCTCTGTTGATAGTATCGACGAAAAGCTCATGGAACTTCAGCAAGAGCTTGTAAAAAAGACTAATTCCAAAGAAGTCTACGATGAAATTGCCGAGCAGATTTTTGAAATTAGAGAACAGCGCCAGCAAGCAACGATGGACACTGTTCAGAGCGATGAGCAGATAAGTCACATCACCGACTTACAGGATTTCATCAAGGCACAAACTGCTGACCTTACGGAATTTGACGAAGCCCTTGTAAAGCGCTGGCTCAAACAAATCACAGTCTGGCCTGACCACTGCACCGTAGAATTAAAATCCGGTGTATCGGTCGATATTGACAGATAAGCATAACTGCAAAAAGGCTCCCTATGTGTAGTCACAGTTTGAACATTCCCAAGCTTCTCCATCCTAATGTAAGCAACCACCGCATTCAGCGCATGGACGAACTTCATCATCGCCATCCTCTAATTCGCCTGAACAATATGGACAATGACTATATTCAGATTCATCATATACTTTATCACAAAATGGACACTGCTGCATAATTCCGCCTCCCTTCATATTAATTTCGACATCAAAACTTAGTCATTATCGTTTTGAGCAGATGTTACTAATTCCATCATCTTTTGCGCATATGTATCACCATCAATTTCTTCATTGGCATACTGTTGCATAAGCTCATCAATCTGTTCCTTAAGCTCTTCTCTTGTCATTTTTATCCTCCTTAATTAAAACGGCATATTGCAATGTCTGCAATAATAAGCCTTGCTATCTCTCATCTCGTGACAATGAGGACATTCAACTAAGTCTTCTTCGCCATCGGATGTTCTTGTTCTATGCGCACATCGAGAACAATAAATTGTATCACCCTCATCCCATAAAGTATTCTCATCTTCATTTCCACAATTTGCACATCGCATAGCTGTTACCTCCTTTTACTTTTTGAAAAGGCGAGAGAAAACCTTGCTACCTTCTGAAACAAGCTCCTCTGCGTGGTCGGAAACAAATTCAGCCACACTATACCATTCTTTCTTGAAGTGAAAAAATAATTTCCCATCAATCAGTTTGGTAGGACATGTGTAATTTCGTCCGCCAGAAGTAATGTGACACCAATTTAAAATTTTGTTAATTCCCAATACAAGCATTTATTTTCTCTCCTTCATCACTGATTATCCGCTGCTTAATTATGATGTTTTTTCGAACACACACATTTTAGTTACTCTCTGCTTCCTCTGGATGTGTAGTAGCATCGTACTCTTTAATACCCTTTACGATTTCTTCCTTGGCCATTTCTATCTCATCAGCATTGTTTTTCTTTTTAGATTTGAAATAATCAACTACTTTGATAGTTGCTGCAGTCAATAACGATGCTCCGATTGCTGCAACACCAATCCAAGGTGCCATCTCCATTTTGCCTGCATCTTTACTTGCCTTCTCAAGCAACTCAACATACTTTTCAGGGCCTCCAGCGGCCTTGGCTGCCTTTGATAATTCTGCATAATCCCATTTCTGTGCCATACTATTCCTCCTCTTGACCTCGAACCTTTTCATCAAGTTCTTTTATGAGCTTTTCAGCTTCATCGATACGTTGCTGCTCTTCTTCAATTTCCTCTTGAAGATGCTTTATACTTTTCTTCTTTCGAATAATGTTTTCTTTAGAAGATTGTATATTGGCTAACAATAGCTTACGTATTTCTGATGTATTTACATGAGTATTTTTGATTTCATCATTCTTAATAAGCTGTTGAGCAAGAAGTCCACCTACAATCGCAGCGGTTGCTGTAGTTAATCCAACCGGTGAAGCTAAAAGCCCACCTGCAATTCCTGCGTACTTAGGAGAGGCCTTCAGAAAAGCATCAAGCATAGATTTTGTTACTACATTTCCGCCTTTTCTTGATTCTTGAATTGCTTCAAGCTTACCTGAACGAATCCATCTTCTGACGGTTTCTGGATTTGTATTTAGCATATCAGCTATTTCTTTTACGCTATAAGTATCCATAGCAATTCCTCCTTGTAGCATTATTATATCACAACAAATGTAGTATTACTACAAACGTGTAGCAATAAATTGTTAATTTTATATTAACAAGCTCATATAACACAAAACCCTCCCAGCCATAATGGTTGAGAGGGAAATTATTACTTAAATATTGCTCGAAACCCCGAGTAATCGGGATAGGAAGTTACAATCAATTACAGCGCTCAACAATAATACTAAAAAAGATAAAACAGTTAAGATATTACTAATCATAGACATCCCTCCTCGAATACTTGCTAATGTTATGTGTCCTCATTTATACATGTTAGCATGCACCATCACTGGTTCCGGAGCAGGACTTAAATATTATATCATTTTTTACCCCATTTTTCAATTAGCAGCATATACGAAAAGACCGTATACATATTATTCCATTCTTCTTTTTTGCACAGAATATCGGAAAGCATTTCTATTCCATCATCCCCATATTTCTGATGAATTAAGCCAAGTGTCCAATGGTTTAACTTATTCTGATTAACATGAAGCACTCTGGCATTAAACACAGATTGATTATGTCCCAAATTTAATAGCTGTATTTTTACTTTTTCACTTAAATTCAAAGCTTTATATGTACGTAATACCATAATTCCGGGAGTATTTGAGTATATATTCTTAGCTTCATTCGTATTAGTACAAATAAATGCAACATCATCAAATGTAGCTCCTGAGAAATCAGTACCCTTTAAATTACAGTTATAAAACACTACATTCTTTAACTTTGCGTTTTTAAATGAAGTCCCTCTCATGTTGCAATTAAAGAAATCAACTCCTATAACATTAGCGTTTCTATAATTACAGTCAGTCATAATTGAAGCTTGATATTTTACATTATAAAAGCTCGCATCCACAAAACAAAGATTATGCATGTTTGCTTTATAATTAAATCTGTTAGAAATACCCTTCAATTTTTTGCTACAATGCGTCAGAGTAAAGAAGATAGGTTTTCCCATCTTAATTCGTATAGAATTTCTGGTATGCATATTCTTTCTTCTTTTGGCGTCTCTTTTTTTCTTTGCTCTACCCATGGATAACCCTTTTCTCCTTCCATAGTATCTAATCCACTGCCTTCCATAGTGTCAACAGTTGAGTTGCCGGATTAGACAGCATCTAAATCACTCACTCAAATTGAGTTTGCAACCTAGATAACATCTATCCTATTGCCACAACCTTTGACATCTAATCCACTGCCTAAACCCTTTGACTGATTTTACAGTAGATATGTTTTCATATAAGAAATACGGACTTTCATGAGCTATTGCTAAATCTCAAAAAAGCCCGTAAATACGCTACTTTTCGCTATTTATTTCTCTTTCCTAGACATCAGACAGACCGTCTCAACATGATGCGTTTGAGGAAACAGATCCACCGGCTGTACTTTCTTCAATTCATAGCCCAATTCTTGGTAGAGTTTGATATCACGCGCCATGGTTGCTGGGTTACATGAGACATAAGTAATCTTCTCAGGTTGCATGGCAACACTGGCTTTGATGAAGCTTTCTGTCAAGCCCTTGCGTGGTGGATCTACAATGATGA
>ERZ857972.1041-NODE-1041-length-18871-cov-4.176818_pt1 | contig 18871 bp, 15 predicted proteins | sample MGYA00519757_ERZ857972 | MGnify/ENA primary metagenome ERZ857972 (study PRJEB31778, sample SAMEA3449383) | human gut metagenome | biome: human gut; feature: human-associated habitat; material: faeces | place: United Kingdom | collected 2010/2012 ...
CCGGGGCCTTCGGGTACCGGAAGATATTTCGGTGATTGGCTTTGATGGTATTGTACTCAGTCAGTATATGTGTCCGAGATTGACGACCATCAAGCAGGATAGTGAGATTATTGCCAGACGTAGTCTGGAGATACTGCTTGGCAATATCCGCGAGGAGCTTCCGGTGACGTATGAGAGAATTCCGTCACTTTTTATAAGGGGTGAAAGTACCTGCGCTCTGTCAGTACAGAATAAAGGAGATGAGAAAAAGTGAGGAAAAGCGGTATTTTGATGCACCTGGCGTCTCTGCCGTCTGAATACGGCGTTGGAACGATGGGGGCAGCGGCAAGAAAGTTTGCTGATTTCCTCAGCGATGCAGGACAGCAGTATTGGCAGCTTCTGCCAATCTGTCCGACCAGTTACGGTGATTCGCCGTATCAGTCCTTTTCTACATTTGCAGGCAATCCTTATTTCATTGATTTGGATTTGCTGGCGTCTGAAGGACTTTTGGATAAAAAAGAATATGTATCTGTTAATTGGGGTGATGATGTATCACGAATTGATTATGGAAGACTTTATGAACAACGCTATCCGGTTTTAAAATTGGCCGCAAAACGTTTTTTGGAAAATGAACCGGAAGATTTTGAGACATTTTGCGAGCTGCAGGCTTTCTGGCTGGAAGATTATGCGCTGTTTATGACATTGAAGGATACCCATGGCGGCTGTTCATGGTGGCAGTGGGAGGATGAACTGAAAAGACGCGATCATTCGGCCATTGATAAAGTACGCGAAACAATGGCTGAACAGATTGCTTTCTGGAAAGTGCTGCAGTATTTCTTCTTCCGTCAGTGGAAGAGTCTGAAGCAGTATGTCAATGACAAAGGCATTGATTTTATCGGTGATCTGCCGATTTATGTTTCCCAGGACAGCGTGGATGTCTGGGCCCATCCAGAACTTTTCCAGCTGGATGAGAATCTGATGCCGAAGGAAGTTTCCGGTTGTCCGCCGGATGGCTTTTCTGCCACAGGACAGTTGTGGGGCAATCCGCTCTTTGACTGGGACAAGATGGCAGAAGATGATTATGCATGGTGGGTTGGAAGAATCGATTATTTCTGTCATATTTATGATGTACTGAGAATCGACCATTTCCGAGGCTTTGATTCTTATTTTGCGATTCCGTATGGCGCTGAGACAGCCAAAGACGGTTACTGGAAGCAGGGGCCGGGCATGAAACTTTTCAATGCGGTGGAAGCCAAGATTGGTAAACAACCGATTATTGCCGAAGATTTAGGCTTTCTGACAGACTCTGTCAAGAAACTTTTGGCTGACAGCGGATTTCCTGGCATGAAAGTTTTTGAATTGGGCTTTGACAGCAGGGATACCAATGGCAACGGCTATCAGCCGCATAATTTTATCAGGGACTGTGTGGCTTATACAGGAACCCATGACAATGATACCATTCAAGGCTGGTTTGCATCCGCGGATCCTGTTGATACAGAATGGGCCAGAGAATATTTCCGATTGACAAAAGAGGAAGGCTATCACTGGGGTATGATGCGGGCTTTGTGGGGCAGTGTGGCAGACACAGCCATCGTGCAGGCGCAGGATCTTCTGGGACTTGGCAGCGAAGCCAGAATGAACGAGCCGTCCACTGTGGGGCGGAACTGGCAGTGGCGGGCATTGCCGGGAGTGTTCACAGAAGAACTGGCACAGAAGATACATCGGATGATGGTGCTGTATGAGAGAGTGAACTAAAACAGAATTTAAGAGAGAGATTATATAAAGCGGCCGTGAGCAGAAAACTCACGGCCGCTTGTTTTGTGCCTATGAGATAGTCTATAATCCCAGAACATTTGACAGAAATAGTTTAAGAAGCGCTGCCACGGCAAATGCCAGGACGGCAGTAATGATAATTCGGATTGCTTTAGGAAAATTATCAAGTACAGACGATCTGTTTTTTCGATGGAGTTTATTAATCAAACCTGTTGAATAAAAAACAATCATAGTAATCGTTACCGGCACTAAAGTTTCGCAATACAAATACAGTTTTTCAAAGAAGCTATTTTGTCCGGATACGCCGGCAGCTTCAAGAATATAACAGAGAATGAGCGCGCAGACACCTGTAATACTTAAATTCCTGACATTCTTGATCATATTGATTTTTTCTTCACCTGCATAATCTGATAATTTTTCAGCGACTTCTTTGACTTCTTCGTTCATATTCTCACTTTTCCTTTCACCATTGATGATTTCAGGAATACTTACATCGAAAAATTCTGAAATTTCCACAAGCAGACTGATATCTGGCATGTTATGCCCGGTTTCCCAACGGGAAATCGTTCTGGCGGAGATATTGAATTGTTCGGCAAGCTGTTCCTGAGTGATACCTTGTTCCTTTCGAAGTTCTCTGATGAAACTTCCAATTTTTTGTTGATTCACACTGTAACCTCCTTGATGACAGAGTAAAATAAAATATCTGCCGGAAACACGACACAAAGTGAGAAATGCTGTATTTCGGAAGCAGACACATGTGTCTGGTACATGAATTTTATTGTAACATGAATTAGATTCAGATAAAACATAAAAGAGAAGTTTGTATTGAGCTTTTAACTTTTTTACTGTATACTGTTAAAGGTGAAAGTGATAAAGCACAACTTTTAATAACTATGGCGTTTTGCTATTTAGGGAAGGAAATTTAGAATGTTTATTGTACAGCTTATTGAAGCCACCTACAATTTTCTGTGGGGCGACTTATTTCAAATTCCGCTGCCGGTCGGCGGTTCTATCGGCATTTCACTGCTGATCCTATTTCTTGTGCCGGCGGCGGTTTATTTTACGATTCGTACGCGTTTTATGCAGGTTCGCCTGTTCCCGGATATGGTGCGTGCCCTGACGAAACAAAAGAGTGGGGAAAATGGTCTGTCACCTTTTCAGACTTTGATTGTATCCACGGCCACCCGTGTCGGTATGGGGAATCTTGTGGGTGTTGTAGCGGCTATTTCTGCCGGTGGTGCCGGTGCTGTTTTCTGGATGTGGATTTCTGCTATTCTTGGAATGTGTACGAAATTTTCCGAAGTAACACTTGCAGTTCACTTCAGAGAACGTAACCAAGAAGGGGATTATGTTGGTGGTCCTATGTACTATATCAAGAATGGTCTTAGCAAAAACTGGCATTTTCTTGCTGTACTATTCTCTGCTTTCGGAGTTTTAACAGTATTCGGAACTGGAAATGCTACTCAGGTAAATACGATCACAACAGCAATCAATTCTGCTTTGTTGAATTTCCACGTGATCAGTCAGTCTTCTGTTGGAACTACGAATCTGATCATTGGTATCATTGTTGCAATTCTTGTGGCATTGATCTTACTTGGCGGAATCAAAAGAATCGGACAGGTAGCTGAAAGATTAGTACCTTTTATGGCATTTATTTATATCTTCTTTGCCTTAGGTGTTGTTGTTTTAAATATCGATCAGCTTCCTGCTGTTTTTGGTTCTATCATTAACGGAGCTTTCCATCCTGCTTCTGTGACTGGTGGTATTGTTGGAAGTTTCTTTATGAGTATGAAAAAAGGTGTCGCACGAGGCATCTTCTCAAATGAAGCCGGACTTGGTACAGGTTCGATCGCTCATGCCTGTGCTGATACGAAAGAGCCTGTAAAGCAGGGACTTCTTGGTATCTTTGAAGTATTTACTGATACGATCTTAATCTGTACATTGACAGCTTTGGTCATCCTCTGCAGTGGAATTCCAATTGGATTTGGTGCGGATGCTGGTGCTGAACTTACGATCAGTGGATTTACTTCTACTTATGGTAACTGGATCTCCATCTTTACTGCAGTTGCGTTATGTTGCTTTGCATTTTCAACCATTATCGGATGGGGATTATATGGAGCTCGTTGTATTGAGTTTCTATTCTCTTCTAAGGTTATTAAACCTTTTATGTTAGTATATTCGTTAGTTGCGATCCTTGGTGCTACTGTAGACCTTGGAATGCTTTGGAGTATCGCAGAAACATTCAACGGTCTGATGGCGATTCCAAACTTGATCGCTTTATTCCTTCTATCTGGAACTGTGGTAAAATTGGTAAAAGACTATTTTCATGAGAAATAGTTGCACACTCTTGCTTTTCCACTTCGTTTTGCCTGGTAAAGTGCCTGATCGGCGCGTTTATAGAGATCCATGTAGCAGTCCCCGTCTTGTGGGGCTGTGCTGATCCCGATACTGATGGAGATATTATTTCCTTTCAATTCGTCGATCTTGTATGCTTGTGTTTTAGCCAGCAATTCTTCTGCTTTCTTCATTGCTATATCCTTTGTCTGGATATTCTTCATAATGACTCCGAATTCATCCCCACCGATCCTTCCTAATATATCTCCTTCACGGAAAGTGCCTTTTAGAAGTTTCCCGAATTTCTGTAACACGATATCCCCGACTGCATGTCCATAGATATCGTTGATCTGCTTAAAACAGTCCACATCCAAAATCAAAAATGCATGGTACTTATTCTCATCTTCTGATAAAAGTTCATCCGTTAACTGCTCGGTTGTTTCTTTGTTATATAATCCTGTCAATGCGTCAGTTTGTGCATATTTCAGTAATTCTTTGTTCCTTGTATGATTCTCATAAACAATATACAAGATCAATAAGGTCACCAAAACAATAAATACGATCATAAAGCTTATTTCGTAGTCTTCAATGAAGTTATATGACTGTTGTGCTGCCTGTTCTGGTAATGCATAACAGAGTATCCAACCATTGACCCCCATTGGCATATATGCAAAGTAATGTCTTCTTGTCCCTTCTTTCTTGCTGTCTGCCGTTACAAGATTTTCTTTTCCTTCTTTAAAATCCTGTTTGATCTTCTTCACTGTTACTTTGTCTTTGATGATCCATTTGCAACAATATTTATAGAAATTATCTCTATAATCAAGATTCCAGTAAGATGTATCTCCTTCAAATGCAATGATTTCTCCGTTTTGCGCAATGATCATACTGCATCCTTGTCCATTAAAAAGATCTTCAAACAGCATGCGACTTAGAGCTGTTACGTCATAAGAACCTCCAAGAGCTCCGATCACTTTGTGTTTGCTGTTATATATCGGAACTCCTAACACAACTCTTGTTGATCCAGAAATACTACTATCTAATGGATCACTTAATGTTCTTTTTCCACTGATCACTTCTTTAAAATATCTTCGATGCGATAAATTCTTTATCAATCCATTGTCATAATGAGCATCCCCATTTGGCTTGATCAATGCAGTCCCACCAAAATCTGTATGTTTTGTGATCGACTTGATCAAATTCATATTCTTCTTTGCTAACAGATGGTCTGTCTTGCCAATCTCTTCTGCTAATCCATTTAAGTAATCATATTGAATATCTAATATTGTTCTTAAATGCTCACTCTGTCTGACCACGTTGTTCCTCATCGTGTTTTTTGATCTTTGTTCAACAGAACGTTTTATGCAAAAGAAGAAAACAAAAAGTCCTACGATGACTGCCGCTAAGAATATACTGATCACAGCCGCATATTTTTTAATCTGTGTCTGATTCTTCTTCATAACTTTGATTCTCCTTGATTCTATATCTGTATATATTTTTGTTCTATTTAACTATACCAAAATTTGCTATATCCGTCTATTTAATCCTGTGAAAATCTTTTCTATATTAGAATAAAAAAAGAGAAAACTTTCGTTTTCCCTTTTTTCACAATGTTTTATTATTCTTAAGCGTTTTCAAACTGGCTATTATAAAGATCCGCATAGAATCCACCCTTGGCCAGCAATTCTTCATGATTTCCCTGTTCCACAATGTCTCCGTGATTCATAACTAAGATCACGTCGGCATCTTTGATCGTTGATAAGCGATGGGCGATCACAAAACTTGTTCTTCCTTGCATCAGATTATCCATTGCCATCTGAATTCGTTCTTCTGTTCTTGTATCGACCGAACTTGTTGCTTCATCAAGAATCAAAATCTTTGGATCTGCTAAGATTGCTCTTGCGATCGTTAATAACTGTTTCTGTCCTTGGGAGATATTATTGCTTTCTTCGTTGATCTCCATATCATATCCACCTGGCTGTGTTTCAATGAAATGATGTGCGTATGCAGCTCTTGCTGCTCCTTGGATTTCTTCTTCGCTTGCATCTAATTTACCATAGCGGATATTGTCACGGATACTTGCATTGTAAAGCCATGTATCCTGAAGCACCATACCAAACATTTCTCTTAGGTCACTTCTCTTGAATTCTCTGATATCATGGCCATCTACTTTAATGCAGCCTCCATTCACATCATAGAAACGCATCAGAAGTTTGATCAACGTTGTCTTTCCAGCTCCAGTTGGTCCTACGATCGCAACTTTCTGACCTTCTTTGACATCGACGGAGAAGTCATTGATGATCGTTTGATCTTTGTTATATCCGAAGTTTACATGTTCAAATGTTACATTTCCAGCAAGTGTATCAACAGGTACCGCGTCTTTTTCAACTTCGATTTCTTCCTCTTCTTCCAGGAATTCAAAGACACGTTCTGCAGATGCTGCGGTTGTCTGCATCATGTTACCTACCTGTGCTAACTGTGTGATCGGCTGGCTGAAGTTTCTTACATACTGTAAGAATGACTGGATCTGACCTACCTCGATCGTCTTCTTGATTGCTAAATATCCACCTAATATTGTTACTGCTACATAACCTAAATTCCCAACAAACTGCATCAGCGGCATCATTGCTCCTGAGAAGAATTGTGATCTCCATGCAGAATTGTAAAGTTTTCCATTTACTTCTTTAAATTCTTCGATCACGCTTTCTTCTTTGTTAAATGCTTTGACAATGTTATGTCCACTATAGATTTCTTCTACCTGGCCATTTAACTCTCCAAGGTGTTTCTGCTGTGCCTTGAAATATGGCTGAGATTTTGACATGATCAATCCGATCAATCCCATAGATAATGGAAGTGTCAATAAAACTGCGATCGTCATCGGAATACTGATACGGATCATCATAATAAATACACCGACGATCTGTGTCGCTGATGTGATGATCTGTGTCATACTCTGGTTTAAGCTCTGCCCTAATGTATCAACATCATTTGTAACTCTTGACAATACTTCACCATAGGTTCTGCTTTCAAAATATTTCATTGGCATACGATGAATCTTCTCTGAAATATCTTTTCTCATCTGGTAACTGACATTGTTTGATACATGTGTCATGATCAGTCCCTGAATAAATGAGAAAATCGCACTTGCTACATATAAGCTTAACAACATCAATAAAATATGTTTAACTTTATCAAAATCAATTCCACTTCCACCAGATACTTTGCGAACCAGTCCTTTGAAGATCTCAGTTGTTGCATCTCCTAAGATCGTTGGTCCAACAATGTTAAACACGGTACTTGCAATGGCAAAAATGATTACCATAACGATCGGAACATAGAAACGTCTCATATATTTGATCAGTTTGACCATTGTTCCTTTTAAATCTTTGGCTTTCTCGCCTGGTGCCATTCCTCTGCCTGGTCCACCCATCGGACCTCTTCTTCGATTATTACTCATGGTCAGACACCTCCCTTGCTTTCTTAAGATCATCTTCTGATAATTGCGATTTGGCAATCTGCTGATAAACCGGACAAGTATTTAATAACTCTTCATGAGTTCCTTTTCCTACGATATTTCCTTCATCTAAGACGATGATCTGGTCTGCATGAAGGATCGTACTGATCCTCTGTGCTACGATCAGTGTTGTACTTCCATTTGTTTCTTTCTGAAGTTCAGAACGAAGTTTCACATCTGTCTTATAATCAAGTGCTGAGAAACTGTCATCAAAAATATAGATTTCAGGATCTTTTGCAATAGCTCTTGCAATTGATAATCTCTGTTTCTGTCCACCAGATACGTTGGAACCGCCCTGTGCGATCGGTGAATCATACTTTTCCTCTTTCTCCTCAATGAAATCTGTTGCCTGTGCGATTCTTGCTGCACGTTTCACTTCATCGATCGTTGCATCTTCTTTTCCATATTTTAAGTTGGATTCGATTGTTCCTGAGAACAATACTCCTTTCTGTGGTACGTATCCGATCTTTTCACATAAATCATGTTGTTTTACATCACGGATATCCACCCCATCAACCAAAATACTTCCACGGCTGACATCAAAGAATCTAGGAATCAGGTTGATCAATGTTGATTTACCACTACCTGTACTTCCAATAAATGCTGTTGTTTTACCAGCTGGTGCTGTAAAACTGATATTATGAAGCACTGCTTCATCTGCATCAGGATAGCAGAAATATACATTTTTAAATTCAACTTCACCTTTTTTCTCTGGTAAAAATTCTTTTGGTTCTTCTGGATCTTTGATCATGACTTCCATATCTAAGATCTCATTGACACGTTCTGCTGCAACCTGTGCACGAGGCATCATAATAGATACCATGGAGATAAATAAGAATGCCATAATGATCTGCATTGCATACTGGATAAATGCCATCAGATCTCCAACCTGCATCTTTCCTGCATCAATATTGGATGCTCCAGCATATACGATCAGAACAGTTAAACCATTCATGATCAGCATCATTGTTGGCATCATAAATGTCATAGCTCTGTTTACAAATAAATTTGTCTTCATCAGATCCATATTGGCTTTGTCAAAACGTTCTTCTTCATGTTTTTCTGTACTGAATGCACGGATTACGGAAAGTCCAGTAAGAATTTCCCTTGTTACTAAGTTTAATCGGTCGATCAGTTTCTGTAAGATCTTAAATTTTGGCATCGCTACCTTAAATAATACAAAGATCACTAACATGATCGCGATCACACCGATAGCGATCGTCCATGTCATCTTCGCATTGGTTGTTAATACTTTGAAAATACCTCCAATTCCCATTAATGGTGCGTATACGACGATACGGAATACCATCGTCATAAACATCTGAATCTGCTGGATATCATTCGTACTTCTTGTGATCAATGAGGCTGTTGAGAATTTATCAAACTCAGAGTTTGTAAACGACATAACTTTCTCAAATACTTTCTCTCTCAGAATACGACTTAGTTTCGCAGCTAAACGTGCTGACAATAAAGTAACACTCACTGCTGCTGCCATGATCAAGAACGCAAGCCCGATCATCTTTGCTCCTGTCACTAACAGATAATGTGTCTGCATCTGGTCAATATCAAGTCCGATCGCTTTGTATTCTGAAGTCACAAAAGAAATCGCTGCCTGACTGATGATCGTATCTGGCATGTCTTTTGTATCCATGTTCTTCATCTGCGCCATCATTTTTTTCTGGCTCTTGCTTAAAGAAGCTGCTGCCTGTGGATTGGCCTGAATCTGTTTTGCCATCTGCGCTGACAACTTAAGCATTGCCTTTGACATACTCGTATCAAGATGTTCTCTGTCTTTTTTGGAGATATATCTTCTGACATATAAACGTCCGTCTTTATAATCTTTATATTTAGAATCTTTTACCTGATCTTTTGTATAAAGTTTATAAGCATCTTCCATATCATCTGCATCATCTTGTTTCATAAGAGATTTCAATGCCAGAAATGTTTCTTCTCTCATTACATCAGGAACTGCGTCTTCAATACCCTTCTGCTGAATACCAACATTGACGATATTGGAAGTAAATGTTGGTAATGTCAGGTCACAACTCGCCTGTAGGATCAGCAATAACACGATCGCAATGATAGGCACATATGCTTTTTTCAAATATCGAAATAATTTAAGCATCTGATTTTTCCTTTCTTTCTTTTTTTAGTATCTCTGTCTGTTCATCCAGACAATCACAAAATTTATTTAATAGTCTCTTGAGTTCTTCCTGCTCCTCTTTTGTAAAATACTCTTGAAGTTTTTCTTGTATCATGACAAATTTTTTATGACCGTCTTCACAGATACTTCTTCCCTTCTCAGTAAAATAAATTCTGCTTTTTCTTGAATCTTTTTCGTCTTGTTTTTTCTCTATATATCCATTCTTTTCCATTCGTCCAATCATTACGTTTAGCGTAGACGGCTTGACCTGCATCTTCTCGGCTAACTCTTTTTGTGTACAGCCTTCGCATTTTTTTTAAATGAATGATCAGAGGCATCTGTCTCGGATGTATATTTTCTTCTTTCAAAAGCTCAAATCCATAAATCACACTCTTATGATTCACTTTGCCGATCAAACTGTAAATTCCTTCACACTTCTTCATGTATACTCCTTTCTTTACTTTGAGTATTTTAATTAGACAACTAATCATTAGACGACTAATTGAAATTCTAACACTATGTATACAAAATGTCAATAATTTCTGTATTTTTATCTCATATGGGATTTTATCAAAATTTTCTAAAATAAAAGAACCCTTCAGCTATCACATAAGCCAAAAGGTTCTTCCTTGTTTCATTTAGATATTCGACTATTTCTTTTAACGAATTAAGCGTTTTTTCCGCAGCATTTTTTGTATTTTTTACCGCTTCCGCATGGGCATGGATCGTTTCTTCCGATCTTCTTTCCTTTTACAACTGTTGTTGAATTTCTGGATTCTTTGTATAACTCTTTTCTTCTTTCTTCTGTAAGAATGTCATCCCATTCCTTTAAGTTGTAAAGCCATTCTGCACGGCATCCAACCATGTTGTAATATAATTTCTCGAAGTCGATGTCTAAGCTTACCTGTGTATTTTCATCCATCTCTTCGATTGGGTTTGCTTCTTTTAAGCTGTCGTTGATTCCATCTAAAAATCCTACAAACATCTGTAATTCTGTCTCGTATTTGTCTGCTAATTCTTTCACTGTTCCAGATACAACTGTATCTTTGTCAGCTAATAATTGCTCGTAGATTCCTTTTTCAATGTTGAAGTAATTTAACCAGAACTGCTGTCCTTCTGCTGTTCTATCGTCAAATTTATATGCGTAATCACGCCATTCCTGTAATAAAGCCATGTTCATTCCATCCTTTTCTTTTAAAAATGTTATTTTCCTTTGATACTATAACAAATCTCTGGCTCTTTTTCAACAATCGACAGCAATTTTACATAAAAATCCCCCATTCCACGGCTTCGCAGAGTGGGGGAATACTTAAGGGGAGGATAAGTATTTCTCTATCCAGTTCTTTTATTAACTGGATATTCTTATTATGTCCTCTCTTTTGCTTCTTATTCATTTTCTTTTATAAAATATTTTACTCTTTCAAAACACAATAATCTATGCTAGGATACCTCATAGGTATACATATTTACGAAAGGATGTTATGATGAAAAAACAAAAGCGTATGAAGCAGATCACAGCGATCCTGCTGATCGTGATATTGCTTGCCATCATCGGATCTACTATCTATTTTGCAGTGAGCGGAAGCCAGTTATTCTGGATGTCACTGTTTTTGATGTTTTTCTTTCCGATCTTTTTATGGGCAATGTCATTTTTGTATAAATGGAGTAAAAATAAGAACGAGCACTGATGTTTCATTTTCAGTGCTCATTTTTATTTTACTTTCTGATTCTTTCCAAATATTCTTTGATATTTTTCTCATATCCATTTTCCGTTGGTTCATAAAACGTTGTTCCAAGAAGCTCATCTGGAAGATACTGTTGTTTTACATAATGATCTGGATAATCATGCGCATATTTATATCCGATTCCATGTCCTAGTTTCGCTGCGCCTTTGTAATGAGCATCTCTTAAATGATTAGGAACTGCTCCGATCTTATGATTTCTGACAGATTCTAATGCCTGATCAACTGCCATATATGCTGCATTGCTCTTTGGTGCACTGGCTACATAAGTGACTGCCTGTGCCAGTATGATCCTTGCTTCTGGCATTCCGATCCGTTCCACTGCCTGTGACGCTGCAACTGCTACCTGTAATGCCTGCGGATCAGCATTTCCAACATCTTCGGATGCACAGATCATGATTCTTCTTGCAATAAATGTAACACTTTCTCCGGCATCGATCATTCTTGCCAGATAATAAATAGCTGCATCTGGATCTGATCCTCGCATACTTTTGATAAATGCAGAAATCACATCATAGTGATTATCCCCGTCTTTGTCGTATTTTGTCACTCTTCTTTGGATACATTCCTGTGCTACATCGATATCGATATGAATCTTTCCATCTTCAGCAGGTTCTGTTGTTAATATTCCAAGTTCGATCGCATTTAAAGCACTTCTTGCATCTCCTTCTGCCATATCTGAGAGAAAATCCAGTGCATCATCGGTGATCGTTGCTCCATAAATTCCCATTCCTTTTTCGTCATCTGTAATAGCTCTTACGATCAATTTCTTAATATCTTCTTTATCTAATGAGTGTAGTTCAAATACATTGGATCTTGAGATCAACGCCTGATTTACTTCAAAATACGGATTCTCTGTCGTTGCTCCGATCAAAATGATCGTTCCATCCTCTACAAATGGCAGCAGGTAATCTTGTTGTGCTTTATTGAATCTGTGGATCTCATCGATAAACAAGATCGTCTTCTTCTGATACATTCCAAGAGATTCTTTCGCATCTGCCACTGCTTCCTGCATATCTTTCTTCCCAGATGTTGTTGCATTCATCTGTACAAAATTTGCTTTGGTCGTATTGGCAATGACTTTTGCTAAGGTTGTCTTTCCTGTTCCTGGTGGACCATAGAAAATGATCGAGCTGATCTTATCCGCTTTAATCGCTCTATATAGTAATTTATCTTTTCCAATAATATGTTCCTGACCCACCACTTCATCGAGGGTTGCAGGTCTCATTCTCCCTGCTAATGGCGACTCTTTATCTTTATTTAATTCTCTTGCATATTCAAATAAATCCATAGTTTTCCTCCAGATTTTATCTTAGCACAGGGTATTGAGAAAATCTATGAATTATTCATACATTTTTTATAAATAAGACATGAATTTATCATATTCCTTTGCTATAATGAAAGAAGTTAATAACAAAGCACGGGTTAGGAGTTATCATGAAAAATACAGCAATTGAAAAACTTTCTTATACCGAAGTTACGAAAAATATCAGTCAAGCTGAATATAACCAGACACAGGAAGAATATATCCTGTCCAAATCTCCTGATAAATATATGATCAGTCTTCCGGTCAAGGTATTAATGTTTGAAGGAGCAAAGGACAGTTCTCCATTTACATATTATTTCTATATGGAGAATGATGAAGATCTCTATCTGATGCAGAGAAAGCGGAACGGATCTGTGGTTGATAAGACAAAAATTCCTCTGACAAAGGAACAGGGACAGAAGATTTTGGATGGCGATTATCAGTTTTTATTAGACAGTGATGAACCGTTACTTAATTCTCTTTATTTCCAGTTTACGGTAAATCAGTTGCATCCTTTGTATCGAAAAGAATGTACGAGAAAGATCTTTCATCAGAATCGTTTCTTAGATGAGATCGTGGATATTCATATCGTGAGAACACCTTTTGAAGAAGATCAGGATTTCTTCGCTACGCATGAGACGATACTTAAGGGTGGTAATAATAATGGATTACGACGAAATACCAGACAGTATCTGAATATGTCGAAGCCTATGAGTGAATTGTTGAATTATCAGAATTCTTTATTATAGGATCATGAGATTTACCTCTCATAGAAGATGAAGGGGTATTAGTCAGTTGGCTTTTGCGACTAATATCCCTTCATCTTTTTTATTCTTAATTATTTTTCTTTGGAAAATGCCAGATATCCTGCTCCAATCAACCCTGAATCTTCATTCAAAGTAGATTTTCGAACCTTCACATATGGCTTCATTACTCCATATACTTTTTCTTTTACTAAATTCTCTACTTCTTCAACAAATCCTTCAATTTTAAGGGCCACTGATCCGCCTAAGATGACAATATCCGGATCAGCATAACCATAGATCAGTGCGATAAAATTGGCAAGATAGTTTTTTGCATCTTTCATAATTTCGGATGCCTCTTTATTTCCTTTCATTGCCAGATCATTGACTTCGCCTGCATGATTTACTACAAGCCCTGCTCTTTTGGCTCTTTCTGTAATCGCTGTTCCACTGCTGATTGCTTCAATTCCACCTGGAAGAATATTTCCAATTTGAGGCCCATCCTGCATCATGATACTGTTTGCTACTTCATTTGCAAAACCATGTGCACCTAAATATATCTTTTTATCCATAACCAATCCTGCACCAAGACCTGTAGATACTGTGAAGTACTGCACAATTTTGCAGTCTTTTCCTTCACCAACAACTGCTTCCGCAAGTCCTGCCAGATTCGCATCATTATCTAAGTACACTGGTTTCCCAGTTTTTTCACTTAGCACTTTTGATATCTCCAGATTGTGCCATTTGCCATTAAGATTTGGTGGAGTCAGTACCTTTCCATTGATTAAGTCAAGCGGTCCCGGGCAAGACATTCCAATCCCTGTAATGTCTTTATCAAAAGCTTTTACAATATCACTTATTTTATTAAGTGTGATCTCTGGTTCTTTATTATCGGTAGAAAACTGCTCCCTGCTGACAATATTTAATTCCTCATCAATCAAGGCCACTCTTGTATTCGTACCTCCGATATCGATCGCTACTGCATATTTCATTTATTTTACCCATATTGTCACAAACTTGCAATGTGACAATTCCTTTACTGAAATTGTATTATTTTCAACCTTGATCTCTTCTGTCTTTTCTTCTTTCAGGTTTGTATAATATGCTTCTTTGATGTCAAAATTGAACTTAATCTTATCATCTAAATCCTTATGATCTTTTCCATTGTAAAGACGAATGATATATCCATCATCTTCTTCTGCCTTCTTCACAGCTGATACCACAAGATTTCCTTCTGTTTCGAATAAACTATGGATTTTGGCATTTTGTCCTTCAATTTCTCTCTGTGAGAAAATAAGTCTTCCATTTAAAAATTCTGCATATGTGTAGACTTCCAAGTTTGTATTATACTGTTTTGCCAGTGTATCAATATCACTATCGTTGATATCTCCTGCATAGCTTGTGAATCCAAAATTAAATTCCATCTCTTTTAATAACTGTGCTGCTGGTGTTTCAATGATTCTCTCACCACTGGCACGGCCTGGACGATATATAAGATTTTCTTTTCCCATAAATCCATAGGTTCTAAATAATGTCAGTCTTATCTTACTGTCATCTAATACTTCATATTCACGCACTCCCTGTGGAATCACTGCGATACCTGTTTTGCCATCGGTAAGTGATACATAAGACTGTGTTGGTTCAATGCTGATTGGTGGTTCCTGCCATGTAGACTGGTCATTTGCCCAGTTTGCAAGTTCCTGGATTCCTGCTTTCTTTTCTGTCTTATTATTCATGGATTCCATGTACAGCTTCATTTCTTTTTCATAATAGTTTGGACGTTTGATCAATCCAAACTGCTGGTCTGCATAATTAAATGCTGAAACGATCTGGCTGTCAAATAATACACATAATCTGTGGGATAATCCTTTATTATCAACTTTTACATTAAAATCAATGACTTTTGAATCTTTTCTAAGTGCAACTGTCATATCAACCAGCATTGTTACACTTACTTTTCCTTCTGCTCTCTCATCAAGATCTGCTGGAACTACCATATCAAAATGAATCTCTGCCTGATCATAAATATCACTTCCGCTAATCTTAACAGTACATTTTGATTCATTTGAAAATACTTCCATGTCTTTTCTTGGTGGTGAATAGTTAAAGCTGTCTCCATCATCACCATTTTCTACTAAGATTCCCTGATTTTTGTACGTCACATTATTTGCTTTATCTACGATTGTAAGAGAACCATTCTCTTCAACTTCAATTGTATAATATTTATTTTCAAGAACTTTTTTGTCTGCTGTTTCCTTATGACTGTCTTTTTGGGTATCAATACTATACTGCACGTATCCTAATGCTGGCACATCATTTGCCTTGATTGCCATTGTGACTTCAAGGACCTGATCTGGTACATAAAATTTTCTGGATGGATCAAGCATGATCGTCTGTGATAAAACATAATCTGTTAAATCTCTTGATTTAATGATGGTATAATCTACATCATTTCCCTTTTCATCGATAATTGCAAATTTGCCTCCAGGAACATAAGTCTTAACGATTACTGTATCTTTGCGTTTCTGTGGCAATGTATTGATGGCTGTAAATGTCATATCTGCATCATTTTTAACATTTGTCGCAATTAATCTTGAATGAAGCTCTACCAGATTCACAGCAATATCTCTTGCCTGTTTATATCTTACATACACATCTTCATTTGCCGTATCAGAAATACAGGAACCAATAGAATCATGTGCTGCATTTTCAAATAATAACTTCCAGATTTCTGCCACTGCTTCATGAGGATATTCATTTCCTAAATTATAAGAAATCGTCAGTAATGGTTCCATTACGTTTGTAACGTAATTTTGAATCTGTGTATTCATAACTTTTAGATCTGAACGTGAGGAAAAGATTGACTTATGAATTCTCATATGTTTGGCGATCACTAATTCCCCTTGTACTTCTTCTAATTCTGGATTCTCACTTTTCACATCTTTGATATAGTCTTCAATACAACTGATCACATATTCATTTTCTGGATCTTTTTCATTTCTTTCCTTTACAAGCTGTGGAAGATTGGTTCTGACTGGTGCCTGATCAAATCCATTTGGGAAATAGATATGTCTTGTCGCACTGCGCCCTCCTGCTTTTTCAAGGCATTCTTTCTGCCAGAATTCTTCATTTTCTTCTGGTTCTTCTGGAATATTTCCACCAATGTAATATCCAAATGGAATCTGTGTTGTAAATACTACACTTCCATCATCACCACGCCAGTTATAGTCTGTATGTTTAACCATATCATCACTCACACCACGCCAGAACAGAGTATCTTCGATTCCAAATTGTCTGTAAATCTGTGGCATATTTCCTGATTGTCCAAAAGAATCCGGTACATAACCTACATTCATGTATTTTCCAAAGCTTTCGCATCTCTTCATTCCATAATACATATTTCTTACGATGCTTTCCCCGGAAATCACTAACTGGTCTGTCTGTGTATACCAAGGTCCTATCACTAATCTTCCATCATTTACAAGCTTTGAAATACGTTCCTTATCCTGTGGTCTCCATTTAATATAATCATCTAATAATGATCCCTGTGCATCTACCATAAAATATTTAAATTCAGGATCATTTTCTAATGTATTAAGAACATCTCCTAAATCTTTCATAAGATATACTTTGGATCTTGAAGTTGTAAAATACCATTCTCTATCCCAATGTGAATGTGGTATTACGTGTATTTTTCTTTTCATTCTGATTCCTTTCTTATTGTAAAATGGGCAGAGGCAAAAAACTTAGCCCCTGCCCATTTACTGAGTTATTTATTTGTTGTAAACTTATTTTCTATTATTTTATTTTCTATTTGATATCTTCGAAAGTGATTTCAATTTCATCAACATCAATATCTTCTGATTCACCTTCATCTCCTTCAGTGAAATCAACTACTAATGTAGCAAGTAATGCGATGATCAGTGCTCCTACAAGAATACCTACAAGGTAAGCCCAACCATTTGTAATTGAAACAAATCCATAAATTCCACCAACTGGAGGAATATCACCTTTTGCTCCTAAAAGTGAAATGACTGCTGTACCTACTGCTGCACCAAACATGTTAATTGGAATTAAGAACTGAGGTTTTACAAGTGTAAATGGAATTGCTCCTTCTGTAATTCCTACAAATCCCATTGCCCAGTTTGATTTTCCTGTTTCTCTAAATGCTTCTGAGAATCTATTCTTTCTGATAACTGTTGCGATTGCATATGCAAGTGGAGGCATACAGATTGCTGCATTGATAAATACGTTTGGCTGATAAATTCCTTCTGCCATTAATGCGTTTCCTGCCATCCATGCTGATTTATTGATTGGTCCACCCATATCACTGGCGATCATTGCTCCAAGAATTAATGCCATTACTAACTGTGAGCTCTGGTTCTGGCACATTGAACTGATCCATTTTACAAGCCATGTGTTAATTGCTGCAAGTGGTGTTGCAAGTATAACACCCATGATAACTGCTACTAATCCTGTCGCGATCAATGGGCAAACAACCAGTGGCATTACTGAATTCATTGATTCTGGTAATTTAATATGTTTTTTCGCCCATTTTACTGAATACCCAGCAATAAACGCTGCAATGACAGCACCTAAGAATCCTGCATATGTACTAGATGCAACTGCACCACCGATCAAACCTGCTCCAATTGCTGGTTTATCCGCAATACTGTAAGCAATGAATCCTGCTAATACTGTATTAACCATTCCAATACCAGTCCAACCAACGTTTTCAATCAGCTTCATGATATGCCAGATTCCTGTTCCATCTGCATATGGATCTAATGAAGTGATACCAAAACATAATGCGATCAGTTTTGGAATTGCAACTACTAAGGATGCTCCAATGATTAATGGAAGCATATATCCAATACCGGTCATCAAATGACCTTTTGCATCTTTTAAAAATTGTTTCATTTTAATCTCCTTTTTTCATTTGCCTTTATGTTACTAATTTATGTCACAGCTCTTATTTGCTGACTGCTGCAACACATTTTTTCAGTACTGCTTCAGGTGCTTTAATGCAAATATTGATATCTACACGGATAACTTTTTTATTTGCGAAACGTTCCATTCCTGTGATTTTCTGATCAGAAGCAATGATAACTAAATCTGCTGCCTGTGCTTCTTCGTCAGTAATTGTATTTACCTGTCCCATACTCCCCTGCTGTTCCATTTTTACGTCATATCCTAATGACTTTCCTGCTTTTTCTAATGCTTTTGCTGCCATTGGTGTGTGTGCAAGTCCTGCTGGACAAGCTGAAATTCCTACAATTTTCATATTAATTATTCTCCTTCATATTTTTTAGTATATATTCCTTTAAAACTGACTTATCT
>ERZ857972.1048-NODE-1048-length-18772-cov-4.254902_pt1 | contig 18772 bp, 17 predicted proteins | sample MGYA00519757_ERZ857972 | MGnify/ENA primary metagenome ERZ857972 (study PRJEB31778, sample SAMEA3449383) | human gut metagenome | biome: human gut; feature: human-associated habitat; material: faeces | place: United Kingdom | collected 2010/2012 ...
CGAGATGGGCTGCCGCGCTGCCGAACTGATTCTGGAAAAGATCGCCGATCCGTCGGCGCCCGACCGCACCGTCACGCTGACCGCCTGTATCCGCGAACGGGCGTCGACGGCGCGTTGAAAGAAGGATTACCGCGAACGGGGGCGCGTATCGGTCGATACGCGCCCCCGTTCGTATCCGGTGCGGCGGATCAATAGCCCAGGATACGCATCATGGCGCGGTAACTCTGCTCCTTGGCGAACAGACGCGTGTAGTATTCGTTGTCGCCTTTGTCGCGGTCGATGATGATGTGTTTGGGCGCGGGGATCAGGCAGTGCTGGATGCCGCCGAAGCCGCCGATCGACTCCTGGTAGGCGCCCGTATGGAAAAAACCGATGTACTGCGTGTTGCCCGCTTCGAGTTTGGGCAGGAAGATGGCGTTGGTGTGCGACTCGGCGTTGTAGAAATCCTCGCTGTCGCACGTCAGCCCGCCGAGGAAGACGCGCTGGTACTCCTTGTCCCAATTGTTGACGGCAAGCATGATGTAACGCTGGTTGATGCCCCACGTGTCGGGCAGGGTGGTGATGAACGACGAGTCGATCATGTACCAGTTCTCGCGGTCGTTCTGCTGCTTCTGGTTGACGATCGAATAGAGCGCCGCGCCGCTTTCGCCCACGGTGAACGATCCGAACTCGGTGAAGATATTGGGTTCCTCGATGCCGTTCATCTCGCAGATGTGTTTGATCTGCGCCACGATCTCCTCGGTCATGTACTCGTAGTCGTATTCGAAGTTGAGCGAGTTCTTGATCGGGAAGCCGCCGCCGATGTTCAGGCTGTCCAGTTCGGGGCAGATGGCCTTCAACTCGCAGTAGACGTTGAGGCACTTGCCCAATTCGTTCCAGTAGTAGGCCGTGTCCTTGATGCCCGTGTTGATGAAGAAGTGGAGCATCTTCAACTGGAACTTCTTGTTGGTCTTGATCTTGCGCTTGTAGAAGTCGACGATGTCGTTGTAGCGGATGCCCAGACGCGAGGTGTAGAAATCGAATTTCGGCTCCTCCTCGCAGGCGATGCGGATGCCCACCTTGCACTTTTTCTCGATCGCGGCGTCCAGCAGTTCGACCTCCTCCTTGTTGTCGATCACGGGGATGGTGTTTTCGAATCCGTCGTCGACCAGCTGCGCGATATTCTCCACGTACTGAGGACGTTTGAAACCGTTGCAGATGATGTAACGGTCTTTGTCGATGATCCCGCCGTCGTAGAGGGCGTTGATGATGTGGATGTCGTAGGCCGACGAGGTTTCGAGGTGGATGTCGTTTTTGAGCGCCTCTTCGAGCACGAAGGAGAAGTGGCTCGATTTGGTGCAGTAGCAGTAGTTGTAGGCGCCCTTGTAGTCGACCTTCGCCATCGCCACGTTGAACATGCGCTTGGCACGTGCGATCTGCGAGGAGATCTTCGGCAGGTAGGTGACCTTCAACGGTGTGCCGTACTGCTTGATGATCTCCATGAGCGGAATGTCGTACAGATTCAGCTCGTTGTCCTCGACCGAAAATTCGTCCTGAGGGAAATCGAACGTCTGTTCGATCAGGTCTTTGTACTTGTTTTTCATGCTTTGTCCGGTTCGTTTTCGGGAATCCGTCCGAGCTACATCGGTCGAAATCCGGCGAAGTAGCTCGATTACTTTTTCTCGAAATTCGCGGTGCAAAGTAGCTAATTATTTTTGATATGCGCAACGATTCGGTGCAATATCTCGATTTTTGCAGGCGTTTTCTGCATATCACGGAAAAATGTTGTAATTTTGAGGGGTAAAATCGACGGGATGTTATGACAACGGACGTGAAAGTTTTGATCGCAGAATTCCTTCGCACGCACAAGCGGCTCGTCGTGCCGCAGTTGGGGGCCTTCATCGTGAAGGCGCCCGGCGGGGAGATCCTCTTTTCGGAGCTGTTCAAGCGCGACGACGGGGTGCTGCGAGGGCTTTTGACGGCCGCCGGCGCCAGCGAGATCGAAGCGGCGGGCGCCATCGACCGGCTGATTTTCGATCTGCGCCACGCCGTGCAGCACGGCGGCGTGTATCTCGTCGCGGGGCTGGGGACTTTCTCCGCCGGCGCCAACGGGACGCTGGCGTTCGCCTACGATCCGCAGGCCGGTGCCGCGGCGGGGCCTGCATCGGCGGCGCCGGCGGGTTCCGCCGTGGAGACGGAAGCATCCGGCGAACCCGCTGCGGACAGGACCGTTGCATCCGGCGCGGGCGGATCGAGCGGGTCGGATGCCGTCGGCCGCGGACGGACGCCGCGCTATGAACCCGATCCCTGCGTGAAGGGTCTGACCTACGGCCGGCCGGTCAAGACGACCGATGCCTATACCTTCGTCGGCAGCAAGCCGGCGCGCCGGATCGATGCGTTCCTCATCGTGGCGATCGTGGCGGCGCTGCTGGCCGTGGGCGTGATCGTCTACGGATATGTCAACGACCGCCGCGCCAAGCAGATGCAGGCGGAGTTGATGGAGGAGGTTTCGCAGAGCGCCGCCGCCGGCGAAGCCGCTGCGGAGTCCGTCGCCGAGTGACTCTTCCACAGCGGCAGGGAAGGGGACCAAACGAAAAAGAAAGAAACCCTATGGATTTAGTCTCATTGAAACAGCGCTTCGGCGTCATCGGCAATTCGGAGCTTCTGAATCGGGCGCTCGAAGTGGCCGTGCGCGTCGCACCGACCGATCTGTCGGTGCTGGTGACGGGCGAGAGCGGCGTGGGCAAGGAGTTTTTCCCGCAGATCATCCACGCCTATTCGGCCCGCAAGCACAATAAATATATTGCCGTCAACTGCGGTGCCATCCCCGAAGGCACGATCGATTCGGAGCTGTTCGGCCACGAGAAGGGGTCGTTCACGGGTGCCGTCGAAGCTCGCAAGGGCTATTTCGAGGAGGCCGACGGCGGGACGATTTTTCTGGACGAGGTGGCCGAGTTGCCGCTCTCGACGCAGGTGCGCCTGCTGCGTGTGTTGCAGACGGGCGAATTCATGCGCGTCGGTTCGGCCCGGGTGCAGCGCACCGACGTGCGGGTCGTGGCGGCGACGAACATGAATTTGCAGGAGGCCATCGAGAAGGGGCGGTTCCGCGAAGACCTCTACTACCGGCTCAATACGGTGCCCATCGCGGTGCCGGCGTTGCGCGACCGGCGCGAGGACATCTTCCTGCTGTTCCGCAAGTTCGCCTCCGATGTGGCCGTACAGTACCGTATGCCGCCCATCACGCTCGACGACGAGGCGCGCCGGATGTTGGAGGGCTACTACTGGCGCGGCAACATCCGCCAGTTGAAGAACGTGGCCGAGCAGATCTCGGCCATCGAGGAGAACCGCGTGGTGACGGCGGCGATTCTGTCGCGCTACCTTCCGCAGCAGCAGGGGGCTTCGACGCCCGTGGTGACGGCGGCGGGCGTGGCGGGCGATTCGGCGAGCGAGCGCGAACTGCTCTACAAGATCCTGTTCGACATGCGGGGGGACATCAACGACCTCAAACGCATGGTCTCGGAGCTGTTGCGCGGCGGTGCGGCGGCGTCCGAGGCGAAGCAGGAGGTGGCTGGTTACCTGCACACGACGGCCGGGAGCACGTCGCACGGCCGCAATCGGGAGTATGCCGTCAACGCCGAGGTGGTCGAGGAGCCGCACGAGGCGCTGACGAAGGCCGACGTCCAGCGCGAACAGATCATCCGCGCGCTGCGCCGCAACAACGGCCGTCGCCGCGAAGCCGCCGCCGAACTGTTCATGTCCGAGCGCACGCTCTACCGCAAGATCAAGGAGCTGGGCATCGAGGACGATTGACGATCCCTCCTGCCGGCGCCTCACGGGAAGCCGAGGAACGGCAGCGGCGGGTACGGGATCGAAAAAGACGAATATGCGGACCGGATGCCTGCGGGGTGTCCGATTCCGGTCCGAACGGCGGTCCGGCGGCCGTCGCGGTGTATCGGAGAACCGATGATGAGATAAGATGATGCTGAAAAACAAGATAATCTGTTGTGCGCTGCTTTTGGCGGCGCTTGTGACGGCGGGCTGCGGCGTGACGATCAAGTACTCGCTGTCGGGTGCGTCGATTCCGCCCGATGCCAAGACCTTCTCGGTGGCCTATTTCCCCAACAACGCGCCGATGGTGGAGCCGATTCTCAGTACGACGCTCACCGATGCGCTGATCGACAAGTTTACGCGCCAGACCCGTCTGGCGCAGGTCGACGAGGGAGGCGACTTCGCGTTCGAGGGCGAAATCACGGGTTACTCCTCGACGACGGCGTCGGTGGCCAGCGACGACTACGCGCTGTTGAACCGCCTGTCGATCACCGTCAAGGTGCGTTTTACGAACGTGCTCGACGAGGCGATGTCCTTCAACAAATCCTTCACGGCCTATGCCGACTACGACTCCACGAAGCTGCTCACGGAGGTGGCCGGCGAGCTGGTTCCCGAAATCGTGGATCAGCTGGTGAACGATATTTTCCAGGCTGCGGCCTCCAACTGGTAACGGCGATGGCGACATTCAGGGAGTATATCGCTTCGCTGGGAGCGGCCGGCGCGGTGCCGGAGGCGGAGCTGGACGAACTGCTTGGACGCTACGAATGGTTTGCCCTCGCACGGCTCGTACGCCTGCGGCAGCGGGGCGGCGATCCGTCGGAGGACGGCCGGCTCGGCTTCGCGGTGCAGGACAGGGCGGCGGGGATGGCGCCCGAAGTGGACAGGGAGCGGCTGACGGCGCTCTGCGCGGACGATCTGATCGACGATTTCCTGCGGGCGGGCGACTACCGCATCGTGGCCGAGGAGGGCGAATCCGACGACGAAGTGAAGACCGTCGCCGATTTCGACGACGAGGACGACCTTGTCACCGAAGAGTTGGCCGAGATCTACCGGCAGCAGGGGTTAAATGACGAGGCATGCGCGATTTATCGCAAATTAAGTTTGCGAAATCCGGAAAAAAGTGTTTACTTTGCCGAACTTATCGACGAAATAGCGTCCGAGGGGAAGAATCGTTAAAATAAAAGAATAGAACAGTATGTACACATTTTGTATCGTTGTGATTTTATTGGCCAGCGTCAGCCTGATTTTCGTGGTATTGGTGCAAAGTCCCAAAGGGGGAATGGCTGCCAATTTCGGTGCGGCGAATCAGGTGATGGGCGTGCGCGACGCGGCGAACGGCTTGGAAAAATTCACGTGGGCGATGGCTCTCGTCATCGTCGTGCTGAGCCTTGTGGCCACGCTGTCGATGGACAAGGGTACGGTTGCTGCCAGCAATAAGGATCTGGAAAAGGATGCCAATGCGTTGATCGAGATGACCCAGGAGGCTCCTGTCATGCCGCAGGCCGTGCCGGCGGAGGCCCCTGCTTCCGAGCAGCCTGCCGCGGATCAGCAGCAGTAACGTGCAGCGACCCTGCGAATGAAAAGCCGGAACGGAAAGTCCGGCTTTTTTTGTGGCTGCGGCGGTATCCTGATAAATAGGTATTGCATATCGACGGCAGGGTGCGTATATTTGCCGGTGTGAACCTGCTTTTTCGGCCGTCGTCTCCGTGTCCGAAAAGTTCGTCTGCGGCAGCGGGGCGGCAGGGCAGGTAACGGAAAACTGCGTCGGGGACGCCGCCGCACGGATTAATAGTCAATCGAAGTTTATGGCGCATTCGCATCACGATCACTCCCACGAACACGTTCGGCGGCTCTCGTCGCTCAACCGCGCTTTCATCGCGGGCATTCTGCTGAACTCGGTTTTCGTCGCCGCGGAGTTCACGGCGGGCATCCTCTCCAATTCGATGGGGCTGCTCTCCGACGCGGGGCACAACCTGAGCGACGTGGCGAGTCTGCTGCTCGCCCTGCTGGCGTTCCGCTTGGCGCAGGTACGCCCCACGAGCCGCTATACCTACGGCTACCGCCGCAGCACGATTCTCGTTTCGCTGCTCAACGCCGTCATCCTGCTGGTCGCCGTCGGCGCCATCGTCGTCGAGAGCGTTCGCAAGCTGCTCCATCCCGAACCCGTAGGGGGCGAGGTGGTGCTCTGGGTGGCGGGCATCGGCGTGGTCGTCAATTTCGCCACGGCGCTGTTCTTCCTGCGCGACAAGGACCGCGACCTGAACGTCAGGGGTGCTTATCTGCACATGGCCGCCGACGCGCTGGTGTCGGTGGGCGTGATGGTGTCGGGGGCGGTCATGATGGCGACGGGCTGGTATCTGATCGATCCGCTGGTCGGCCTGCTCGTGGCGGCCGTCATCGTCTGGTCGACGTGGGGGCTGCTGCGCGACAGCCTGCGGTTGTCGCTGGACGGCGTTCCCGCGGGGATCGATTACGACGAGGTCTTCCGCACGGTGGCGTCGCAGCCGGGTGTGAGCGGGGTGCACCATCTCCACGTCTGGGCGCTCAGTACGACCGAGAACGCCTTGACGGCGCACGTAGCGGTACACGATTTGCAGCGGATGCCGCAATTGAAGGAGGCGCTCCGCGCACGGCTCCGCGAACTGGGGATCGATCACGCCACGCTCGAATTCGAGAGCGACGTGCAGCCTTGCGGCGAACATGCCGACTGCGATATGGAACAGGGCCGTTGCGGCGGCGCATCGCAGCCTGTCCGCTGAATCCCGTTGTAGCCTATGAACTCATCGATAGCCTTTCCGCTGCTGCTGACGCTGCTGGCCGGTCTCGCGACCGGTATCGGCAGCGCCATCGCGTTTTTCGCGCACCGCACCAACGTACGTTTCCTCTCTTTTTCACTGGGCCTTTCGGCCGGCGTGATGATCTACGTCTCGTTCGTCGAACTGTTCGCCGAGTCGCAGACGTTGCTCACGGCCCAGTGGGGCGCCACGGCAGGCGTCTCGGCGACGGTCGCCTGCTTTTTCGGCGGCATCCTGCTGATCGGCGTCATCGACCGGCTGGTGCCCTCGTTCGAGAATCCGCACGAGATGCACTCGGTCGAGGAGATGAACCGCCGCCCCCATGACCGTAAGCTGATGCGCATGGGGCTGATGACCGCTCTGGTCATCGGTATCCACAACTTCCCCGAGGGGATCGCCACCTTCATGTCGGCGATCGACAACCCGACGCTCGGTATCGCCATCGCCGCAGCGATCGCCATCCACAACATCCCCGAAGGCATCGCCGTTTCGGTCCCGATCTACTACGCCACAGGCAGCCGCCGCAAGGCCTTCCTGCTTTCGCTGTCGTCGGGCCTGGCCGAACCGGTCGGCGCGCTGCTGGCCTATGCCGTGCTGCTGCCGTTCCTCTCGCCGACGCTGCTGGGGTGTCTGTTCGGATTCGTTGCGGGCATCATGGTCTTCATTTCGCTCGACGAACTGCTGCCCGCTGCCGAGGAGTACGGCGAGCACCACATCTCGATCTACGGCGTGGTGACGGGCATGGCCCTGATGGCCGTCAGTCTGATCGTCTTTTCCTGATCCCTCGCATCCCGGACGGCGGGCGCATTTCCGATGCGCTCCGGCGCCGTGCGGGTAGCAGGCGCCGGAGCGTATCCGTGTTCCGCGGATGTTTTTCGGAAGGCAGGCGGGAGGGGCGGAGCATGGTTCATGCGGGAGGCGTTTTTCCGGAGCCGGCGGTCGGCGCGCGTCGTTCGTGTTAATTTATCGTTAAGAATAGGTTACCGAATTGTTACCGGCGGGTGAAAAAGCTATCTTTGTTCCGCATTTGCCCGAATTCGACAGAATGGAACCTATATATACGTTTATGTTGGCCGCCATGGCGCTTCTCGCCGTGACCGGTCTCTTCATCGGAGTGATGAACGATGCCGCCAACTTCCTCAATTCGGCCATCGGTTCCAAAGCGGCCCCCGTGCGGGTGATCATGGCCGTCGCGTCGGTGGGAATCATCGTCGGCGCCGTCACGTCGACCGGCATGATGGAGGTGGCGCGCAGCGGCATGTTCGATCCGTCGCGGTTCACGTTCCGCGACGTGATGATCCTCTACTTCTCGGTGATGCTGGCCAATATCATCCTGCTCGACGTCTACAACACGATGGGCCTTCCCACGTCGACTACCGTGGCGCTGGTCTTCTGCCTGTTGGGAGCGGCGCTGGCCGTTTCGACGGTGGTCATCACCTCCAACGACGAGATTTCGCTGGTCGAAATCGGCCGGTATATCAATTCGACGCGGGCGATGGCCATTCTGGCGGGCATCCTGCTGTCGGTGATCCTCGCCTTTACGCTGGGCACGCTGGTGATGTACGTCTCGCGTGCGATCTTCTCGTTCCGCTACCATACGCTTTTCCGCCGTTACGGGGCGTTGTGGTGCGGCATATCGTTTACCGCGATCGTCTATTTCGCACTGTTCAAGGGGTTGCAGGGGGTGATGAACGGCTCGGCGCTGTTCGCTTACATCGATTCGCATCTGGCCCTCTCGCTCTTCGTGCTCTGGATTCTGTGCAGCATCCTGCTCTTCTTCTTGCAGATGTTCGGCGTCAATATCCTCAAACTGAATATTCTGGCGGGAACTTTCTCATTGGCGCTGGCCTTCGCCGGCAACGACCTCGTGAATTTCGTGGGCGTGCCCGTGGCCGGTTACGACTCCTACATGATGGCGCGCGCGTCGGGCGATGCGGCCATGACGATGGGCGGACTGGCGACCGACGCTTCGGCCAATATCCTGCTGCTGCTCGCGGCGGGAGCGATCATGATCGTGACGCTGTGGACGTCGCGCCGCGCGCTGTCGGTTTCGAAGACGGAGCTGTCGCTGTCGAACCAGAACGAGGGCGAGGAGCGTTACGGTTCGTCGGTCGTCTCGCGCGGCCTGGTTCGCGCGGCCATGAACGTGAATGCCTTTTACGAACGGATCATGCCCGCCCGTCTGCAACGGGCGGTGGCGGCGCGTTTCGAGAAACTGCCCGAGGAGGAGCGCGAAGGCGGATCGTACGACCTGATCCGCGCCACGGTGAATCTCACCACGGCGTCGATCCTCATTTCGATCGCCACGTCGCTCAAACTTCCGCTGTCGACCACTTACGTCTGCTTCATGGTTTCGATGGGCTCGTCGCTGGCGGACCGTGCGTGGGGTCGCGAGAGTGCCGTCTACCGCATCACGGGCGTGCTGACCGTCGTGTCGGGGTGGTTCGTGACGGGCTTCGGCGCCTTTACGATCGCCTTTCTGGTGGGATTGACGCTGATGTACGGCGGCAATGCGGCCGTTCTGATCGTATCGGCGCTGTGCGGCTGGATGCTCGTGCGCAGCAACCGCAGGAAGAACAAGGCGGCCGCGGTCGAGACGCAGCGACCCGCCGCGAGCCGTGCGAAGGACACCGAAGGGGTCATCGAGGAGTGCATCGCCGAGGTCTGCTACACGATGGGGCAGGTGACCCGCATCTACGACCGCACGCTGATCGCCGTTTTCAAGGAGAACCGCAAGGTATTGCGCGAAATGGTGCAGCAGTCGAACGACCTGTTCTACCGCTCGCGCGAGCGGAAATACAAGGTGATGCCGCTGTTGCTGCGCCTGCAAGACAACGAGATCGATTCGGGACACTACTATGTGCAGGTGGTCGATTACATGAACGAGATCACCAAGTCGCTGCTCCACGTCACGCGCCCCTGCTTCGACCATATCGACAACAACCACGAGGGGATGACCCGGGAGCAGATCGAGGATCTGATGAAGATCAACGACGAGGTGGAGACGATCTTCACGCGCATCAACGTCATGCTGCGCAACAACGATTTCGCCGACATCGACCTGATTCTCGAACTGCGCGACGAGCTGTTCGAATCGATTGCCGACGCGATCAAGCGCCAGCTCAAACGCATCAAGAACAAGCAGTCGTCGACCAAGGCCAGCCTGCTCTACCTGACGATTCTCAACGAGACGAAAACGATGGTGTTGCAGGCGCGAAACCTGGTCAAATCGCAGCGTTATTTCCTCGAACACAAGACAGAATAGGGGATCGATCGGCCCTTGCAGCCGCGGGTGCAAGGGCCGGAAAGCATGCCGGAGGCAGGGCTTCGCCGCCTCCGGCATGCTTTCCGTACCGTCTCCCGTTTCGTGCGGGTTCCGGATGTTCGGATCAGAACTTGTAGCCGTATTCCAGGCCGATGATGTGGTGGCTTTCGCGTTCGGAGGAGATGTAGTCTACCGTGGGGAAGTCGTCGAAAACCGGTTCGTCGCTGATCTTGTAGTCGAAGCGGTAGTAGAATTCGAGCGACGAACGTTTGTTGAAGGCGTATTTCGCACCCAGCGAACTGCGCACCTTTTCCAGATAGTTGCCTACCGTTTCGGGGGCGTTGAGCGTCTGCGTCAACTCGACGAAGACATAGGGTTTGAGTCCGGTACCTGCTACGGCATACTCCGCCATGAGGCGGTGGCGCAGCACCCATGCGGTTTTGGCTGCGACGGCCGGATCGACGTAGGCGGTGTGGAGAGTCGCCTGCGGACGTTCGCGCAGCGAGAAACTCCACGCCCCCGTCTTGTAGCTGGCCGTCAGTTCGAGGTAGAAGCGGTGGCGCATCTCCATCGAGCGGTCGGCTCCCCGGTCGTTGGCGATCAGTGCATAGAAGGCCGCCGCCTTGAACCACGGCCGGACGTCGTAAGCGTAGCTCAGCGTCGTATAGATGCGGTCGAGTTGCGACCAGTTGTCTTTGAGCCGCAGCTCCTCGTCGAGCGTGATCGAATGCCGCTGGCCGAGTTGTTTGGTCAGGGCGAACGAGAAGCGGGCGCGGAAGTCGTTGTCATGCGTCGTGCGGCGCTCCTGCGCCTGTGCCGTCGCGGCGAACAGCAGGGCCGCGGCGAGCGGAAGGAGACGGCGGGTGTTCCGGGCGAGCGTGCGTTTGCAGGCTGCGCCGGGCGAGAAAAGCGACTGTCGGAAGAGACGAAGGAGATTCATTTTCTTTGGATATATTTGGATATGAAAAAGTAAGGAAAAGTCAACGATAATCTTGCGAAAGTAACGAAAATATCGCGGAATTCAAAATCTTCGGCATTCGAATCCGAAAGCGGAGCCTGCCGGAGAGGTACCGTGAGGGCGGTCTGCCCCGTCCGAAGCGGGCCGTGCGGAGCGGCCGGAAGGGTGGAATCGGGATTCGTTTCATCTCTTTTGTCTTTTGTTTACGGAACAAAGGTCGGGGGCGATTTTGTAGCGAATTTGTAATTTTCGCCTTGCGGCCGTTTTTTTGCGGTCTGCGGTGTTGTTTCAGCCGGTTCTCGGGGTCGGACGCGCTGCGTCCGCATCGTCGGACGGTACGGGAGCGGGCGGACGGCGTCGGAACGGAACGGCTGTGTCGCGATGCCGGCGGCCGTTTTGCCGCAGCGGGATTCCGCAGCGGGGGGGGGCGTGCGGAGTGGTTGCCGCGAAATTCCGGTCGGTTGTCCGATACGGCGGCCGAAGCGCCTTTTTATTGTATCAGGATATTGTAAAACAACGCATTACCCCCCCCCGAAAACGCTGTCGCTTTCAGGGGAGGGTAATGCGGTTGAAATCGGTATGGAATCCGGTTATGCCCGGTAGCGGCCGTGGTAGCTGTCGTGCGGATTTTGCAGCCGGGCCTTCTTCCGTTGGGAGAGGGTGAAGACGACCAGCGTGACGACCAGCGCCAGCAGGGCCAGGACGATCATGATGAAGAGAAATGTAGCCATGATAATTATATATATTATAATTATGTTGTGTGTGTTTCGGGATGTAGCTGCAAATTCAGAGCCGTTTAAGCGACATGCGGACGGTCTCTTCGACCGAGATGTCGGGTTGCTCTTTGAGAATGGCCCGGACGACCTTGTCCGAAGCCGCTTTGGGGAAGCCGAGCATCACCAGGGCCGCCGTCGCTTCGTCGTAGACGGCGTCGCCGTTGCCGGCGACGGGCAGCGGACCGGCGTCGCCGTCGAACAGGGCCGTGAGTTTGCCGCTCAGCTCGACGATGATCTTCTGGGCGGTTTTCAGTCCCAGCCCCTTGACGTTTTTGAGCAGGACGGCGTTTTCGGTGGTGATGATGCTTTGCAGTTCGCGCGGCGAATAGGTCGAGAGAATCATGCGTGCCGTGTTGCCGCCCACGCCCGATACGCTGATGAGCTGGCGGAACAGTTCGCGCTCGGTCTTCGTCGAGAAGCCGAAAAAGAGCTGCGCGTCCTCGCGCACGACGAAATGGGTGAAGAGCTTCACCTCGCTCCGGCCTTCGATTTCCGAATAGGTCTGCAACGAAATATGGAGCAGGTAGCCCACTCCGCCGGTTTCGACGACGGCGTAGGCGGGCGCCAGTTCGGCGAGCTTCCCCTGGATATATTCGTACATTCTTTTCGAGAAATCGTTTAACGGATACAAAAGTACGAAAATTTTTCTTATCTTTGTGTCCATTATAGGCTTTTTGATAGCATTCTGGCATTTTTAATTACGAATAATAAGACGGAGTATGAAGAAAATTTTGTATGTCGCAGCCGCTGCAATGTTTCTGATTGCGGGTTGCAAGGGCAATGATGCGACGCAGCCGGCGGAGAACGCTCCTGCGCAGGCCGTAGGCAGCAGCGACATTGCTTTCGTACAGGTGGAGGCCGTGTTGGCGCAGAGCGATCTGTTCCAGAGCGAAGGTGCCGCGCTTCAAGAGAAGACCAAGAAAGCGCAGGAGGGCTGGGCCAAGAAGGAGCGCGATCTGCAATCGAAGGCTGCACAGTTGCAGGAGAAGTATCAGAAAGGATTGATTACTACGGCCAACGCGCAATCCGAACAGGAGAAGATCCAGCGGCAGATCGCCAACTATCAGTCCGTTGCCCAGAAGGAGGCGCAGACGCTCGACGAGGAGAACTACGTCTTCACGAACCGGGCGCAGGATCTGATCCACCGCGCCGTGCAGGAGCTCAACGCCGACAAGAAGTACAAGCTCATCCTCAACGCCACGTCGCTCGTCGACGCCGACTCGCTGCTCGACATCACGCCGCTGGTGCTGGCCAAGGTCAACGAGTTGTACGCTGCCGACAAGAAGGCCGATAAGGAGTAGACGGCCGGCGGCCGACGCGAGCGTTTATCGGAGCGATAAAATACCGACGCCCTGCGGGAAGTCGGTATTTTTTCTTATTTTTGTCATCGTAATTTAAGGCTCGTTTGCAGTTATGGGATTCGTACCGTTTACATTCATCGATCTGATCGACATTCTGTTCGTGGCGTATATCATGTATTGGATATACCGTACCACCAAGGGAACGAACGCCCCCTACATCATTTCGGGCATCATCGTCGTTTATCTGTTGTGGGTGATCGTCAAGACGCTCAACATGGAGCTGCTGTCGACGATCCTGGGGCACATCATCAGCGTCGGCGCCATCGCGCTGATCGTGGTTTTCCAGCCCGAAATACGCCGGTTCCTGCAAAAGATCGGCATGAGCCAGAAGCGGTTCAATTTCATTTCGCGCATTTTCAACCACGGCTCGAAGATAGCCGAAACCAATTTGCAGCCGCTGGTGGTGGCCTGCCGCGAAATGTCCGATACGAAGACCGGCGCACTGGTCGTCATCGGGCAGCAGAGCGATCTGTCGCTCATCACCGAGGGCGGCATCTGCCTCGACGCCAAGATTTCGTCGCAGCTGATCCACAATATCTTCTTCAAGAATTCGCCGTTGCACGACGGCGCCGTGGTCATCGAGGGCGACCGCATCGTGGCGGCCCGCTGCATCCTGCCCGTGACGCAGAGCGACGTCCCGAAGTCGTTCGGTACGCGCCATCGCGCCGCGATCGGCATGAGCGAGATTTCGGACGCGATCATTCTGGTAGTCTCGGAGGAGACCGGCGCGATCTCGATCGCCAACAACGGCCGCATCAACCTGAACATCCCCTCCGACCGGCTGGGTGCTGTTTTGCAGAAATACCTGATCTCCAAAAAGTGACGCGTCGCAGCGGGTTGCGTCGTCGCGGCCCCTCCCTTCCGTGCGTTTTGCCGGCTTGCGGGCAGGAAAAATGCAAATAAAATAGGGTTGTTGCGCAATTTTTTGTAAATTTGCACGATTATATAACGATGAGAGTCCGGTGGTATATGGGTGCGCTGGCGCTGGCCGCGCTGGTTTCGTGCAGCGACGAGGAGGATATCCTGCCTCAGCAGCAGGAGAAGATCGTTTCGTACCTGACGCGGTCGCACACCCCGACGCTGCTCTCGGAGCAGGATGCCGCCCAGTCGCTCGACAACGACCCGCCGTATTACTCGACTTTCGGCAATACGACCTACCGTTATATCGCCGATGTCTATGACGAGGAGCGCCTGACGCGGCCGGAGGTGAGCGAAGGGAGCAGGGTCGAACTGACCTTCTCGCTCTACGACTTCACGGCTTACTCGACGCCCAAGCCCAACGAATGCCTCTACTCCAACGATACGACGATCATCAATCGGTTGGTCGAAGGAGGGTTGAATCCCCGCTACTGGGTGGAGTGCGACCTCTACGGAGTGCCGCTTCGGGACGAGTTCGGGCAGTTCGTGCCGCTCAGGCAGACGTTGCAGATCGGCGGCGGGGCGACGCTCAGCGGGTTGCAGGCGGCACTCGTCGGTTGCCGCGAAAAGGATGTCGTGGAACTCTACATGACTTATAATCAGGCTTACGGGGAGAAGCTCATCATGGGATTGATGACCAAGCAGTGTCCCGTAGCGTTTTTCTGTACGATAAACAAAGTAACGAAATAGGTGAACAACAGTATTATGCGTTTTTCTTTCGGAAAGATATGGGCGGCTGCGGTCTGCCTCCTCGTTTTCGCGTCGTGTGCCAAGGACACGAGCGAGTCCTATGCAGGGATCGAGCAGCGCTCGCTCGATGCGTGGATGAAATTGCATCGTCCGGAACTGCTCGGCAACAGGCAGGAGGCGCGCGGATTCTCCTATTACGTCGATGTGCTCGATGCGGGTTCGACCGACAAGGCCGACACGCTGATCGCCGAGACCGACTGCTGGGTGCAGTACGAGTTCACGGCCCGCGACCTGAACGGCAACGTCTGCATGACGCGCAACGCCGTGCAGGCCAAGCAGCAGGGGACCTTCACCCGCTACACCTACTATTCGCCCTATTTCCGTTACAGCGGATCGGACTATACGACGCTGCTCGAAGGCAGTTATTATGCGCTGCGCGAGCCGCTGACGCTCAGCGAGGAGTATATCGCCGAGCATCCGGATCGCGGGTTGAAAAACGGGATGCAGGCGCGGCGCGGTACGGAGCTGATGCTCTATCTGCCTTCGTCGCTGGCCTATTCGTCGTCGGGCGCCAGCAGCGACGCGGGTTACGGCGGGCAGTACGAACTCGACGCCAACCGTCCCGCGATTCTTCACATCAAGGTGACGGGCCGCGTCTCCAATCCGCTGGCATACGAGGGAGAGACGGTCGATGCCTTCGTCGAGGACAACGGTACGGTCTGTCCGGTCGAGGAGGAGGAAGACAAGGACGATCCGAAACTCGCTTCCGTCCGCCGGTCGCTGCGCGATGCCGAGACCGACGAGCCGGAGTTGCCCGACACGAGCGTCGATCCCTACAAATATACGTGGTATCAGGCCGTGGATACGGTTCCGCAGCTCTATATCTCGCATGTCTTTTCACCCGGCCGCGAACCGGCGACTACCTACAACTGGAAGAATACCTATTCGGTGCCCTATTTCCCCTACAACGAATCGATGGCCGCACTCGACAAGAAGATCAACGACGTGCTCGTGGAGCGTTTCGGTGCGGGAACCTACAAAGGCGATTCGATCAAGAGCGGCGAGACGGCTTCGATCTGGTACATCGGCCGTTTCCTCGACGGATTCATCTTCGACACGAATATCGACGAGGTGAAGAGGCTCATCTACGGCGAGGTGCAGAGCGAAGGCAGCGCCTACCAGTACGAAGTTCCCGAAGAGGGCGACACGTCGACGTTGGAGACGATCTATGCGTGGTATTACAGCATTCCGCAGTTGCGCTACGGACAGTGGGCGACGATCGTCACCACGTCGAGTTTCGGCTACGGCGCTTCGGGCAAGAGCGGCGGATCGTCGACCTCGGGCGGATCGTCGTCGAGCAGCTACCTCGATTACTACAACTACTACAATTATTACAACTACTATAATAATTATTACGGCGGTCTGTACGGCAACTCCTACTACGACAGCTACTATAACAATTATTACGGCGGTCTGTACAACAGCTATTACTACAACAACTACTATTACGACGACTATTCGTCGAGCGGCAGCACGACGACGACCTATACGACGGAGATTCCGGCCTATTCTCCGCTGCTGTTCGAGATCTATATCGAACCCAAGGAGTGAGTCGTCCGGCAGGATCGGATCGGGCGGAAGAGGAGTACTCTTCCGCCCTTTTTTTGTCCGGTGCCGCGGCGGGCCGGTATTCGTCCGATGCGCTTCCGACGGGCATCGTCGCACGCACCGCCGCAGCCTGCCGGAAATCCGTAGGTAGGCGGCGGCGCGGAAAAGCGGCTCGACGCGCCGGAACGACCGGAAGCCGCCGTGTTTCTGTTGCGTGCGGAGCGATATGCCGGATCGGAGGCGGGAGGTCTTCTATCCGGCACGGTCTATCGCCGTATGCGGATCGCTTCCGCGGGCGATGCGGGCCGCCGGCCGTCGAGTCCGGATGGAGACAAAGACTTCTCTTTTTCTTGGCTGACCTGCCGTTTGTCGCCTGCGGGCAGGATCGCTCCGGCTGCGACCGAATGAAGTCCGCCGCGCGGGACAGCGGATTGCCGAATGCGGCGCGATACGCCGATGCCGGACGGACGTTAAAAAAAGACGGCCCCGCGAGGGAGCCGTTAAATCTGACGTGCCGGTCGTATTATTGTTGGTTGAGAATGCGCATCGCCGCATCGAGGATCGTGGTGTCGTCCAGCGTCACGACTCCGCCGTCGGGACCCTGTTCCACATGGATGCCGACATTTCCTTTGGCATCGTAATGCTTCCCGCCGAAATAGTTGCGGACGGTGTCCACGTCGATTCCCAGTTCGTCCGCTATCCGTTGCGAGCTGCCGCTGGGCAGTTTATCCTTGATACGGCGCAACTCATTAAATGTGATAACCATAGCTTTATAAGTTTTAGAGTTGATATTTCACCTACTAAATTACGGTATTAATTTGAATTTTACAAATTCCGGAGGCAATATCCGTGCATAAATTTCGGAAAACGACCACTTTTTTCGGAATTCCGCCGCTCCCGTCTCCGTTTGCAGGCGCCGGCGCCGGCGGAGTGCGGGAGGACGGAGCGATATCCGTCGGCGGAAGGATCGGTGTCCGGCGTGCGGCCTCCGGAGCTTTTCGCGGTTTTGCGGCCGGTGCGGATTTGGCGTGCGGACTGTCATTCCGGCGGTCGGAAGACGACCTCTCGACCGCCATTTTGTCAGTCGGAGGTGCGTTTTTGGCAGGCTGCGGTGGGGCCGGCCGGATATTTCCGTCCGAAAATCCGTTTGGTATAACCTTTGCTCGTTTCGGGGCACGTGACGGCTCCGTCGGGAGACCGGACAGAAAGAATAAATAATAAATTGAAAACGAAATAATAATTTAAGATTATGGGAAAGATTATCGGTATTGATTTGGGTACTACGAACTCTTGCGTAGCGGTTATGGAGGGTAACGAACCTGTCGTTATCCCCAATTCGGAAGGTCACCGCACCACTCCTTCGGTGGTCGCATTCACCGAGGGCGGCGAACGGAAGGTGGGCGATCCGGCCAAGCGTCAGGCCATTACCAACCCCATGCGCACGATCTTCTCGATCAAGCGTTTCATGGGCGAGACCTACGATCAGGTGCGCTCGGAGATCGAGCGCGCGCCCTACAAGGTCGTCAAGGGCCCGAACGATACGCCGCGCGTGGAGATCGACGGACGTCAGTACAGCCCGCAGGAGATTTCGGCCATCATTCTCCAAAAGATGAAGAAGACGGCCGAAGACTATCTGGGGCAGACCGTCGACGAAGCGGTCATCACCGTGCCGGCCTACTTCTCCGACTCGCAGCGTCAGGCGACGAAGGAGGCGGGCGAAATCGCAGGGTTGAAAGTGCGCCGTATCATCAACGAGCCTACGGCGGCGGCACTGGCCTACGGCCTGGACAAGAAGAGCGCCGACATGAAGATCGCCGTTTACGACCTGGGCGGCGGTACGTTCGATATTTCGATTCTGGAACTGGGCGACGGCGTCTTCGAAGTGAAGTCGACCAACGGCGACACGCATCTGGGCGGCGACGACTTCGACCACGTGCTGATCGACTACATGGCCGAGGCGTTCAAGGCCGAGCACGGCGTCGACCTGCGTCAGGACCCGATGGCGATGCAGCGTTTGAAGGAGGCGGCCGAGAAGGCCAAGATCGAGCTGTCGTCGTCGACTTCGACCGAGATCAACCTGCCCTACATCATGCCGGTGAACGGGATTCCGCAACACTTGGTGATGACGCTCACGCGCGCCAAGTTCGAGCAGCTGTGCGACCATCTGATCCACAAGACGATCGAGCCTTGCAAGCAGGCGTTGCGCGACGCGGGGCTCGAAGCGGGCCAGATCGACGAGGTGATCCTCGTGGGCGGTTCGACGCGTATCCCCGCAATCCAGCAGATCGTCAAGGAGTTCTTCGGTAAGGAGCCCAACAAGAGCGTCAATCCCGACGAGGTGGTCGCTATCGGTGCAGCCATTCAGGGCGGCGTGCTTACGGGCGAGGTGAAGGACGTGCTCCTGCTCGACGTGACCCCGCTGTCGCTGGGTATCGAGACGCTGGGAGGCGTGATGACCAAGCTCATCGAGGCCAATACGACGATCCCGACCCGCAAGAGCGAGGTCTTCTCGACGGCGGCCGACAACCAGCCTTCGGTGGAGATCAACGTCTGCCAGGGCGAACGTCCGCTGGCCCGCGACAACAAGTCGATCG
>ERZ857972.1070-NODE-1070-length-18523-cov-3.161252_pt1 | contig 18523 bp, 17 predicted proteins | sample MGYA00519757_ERZ857972 | MGnify/ENA primary metagenome ERZ857972 (study PRJEB31778, sample SAMEA3449383) | human gut metagenome | biome: human gut; feature: human-associated habitat; material: faeces | place: United Kingdom | collected 2010/2012 ...
GATAAGCAAGGGACTAGCCGCTTAGGTTGGTCCAAGGAATTGTCCGCACCCCCAATCCACAAAGACGGCAGCAAGATCGTCATCGTCTTCGGTAGTTGCATGGTTTGCTTGGTGCCAGATTGGTGCCTTGCCAATCGAGGCCGCCGCTTCAGCAACCTCTCCAGTGATTTTGGCAACTTGATCAGCACCTTCGCCGGCAGCTTTCGCAACGGCGCCAGCGCCTTCAGCTGCCCCCTTTGCGACAGCATTCGCACCTTCCGAAGCTGCCTTTGCAATGTCGTTGCCCCTATCTTGCAGGAATTTTCCCGCATCGGCCGCAGCGGAGCCAATTTGCTCGAACGGATTGAATCCCATTCCCCATGCCTCCTTCAACGCGAAAGGGCAGAAGCCGCCGCTGTGCGCGTCATCTGCCCATTCGTTTTTTGACTTGCTATAGCATATCGCCTATTCAATTTTACCCCATACCATGGCCGCATGGATTCAAGCGAACGCAAAAGATTGCTCGGCGCCGCAATTAGGCGTGAACGGGAGAGGCAGGGCCTCTCCCAGCGCAAGCTTGCCTTGATGGCCGGCTCAAACCAAACGCATATATGGCACATCGAAAACGGCTCCGTAAGCATTGGGCTCGACCTTTTATGCCGCATCGCCGACAGCCTCGGCGTAAAGGTGGCCGACCTCATCGATTTCTAGGGTCGATTTCGCCTCCCGCACGCGCCAGCATCGCCACGTTGCTTCGCCGAACAGTTGCAAAATGCAACGCTACAAACTCAGCAAGTCCGCCGAAAGTCACATCGGGTCGCGCGCGAACGCCAAGCCGCCAGACCAAACGCCCGCACCCGCCGGCTGCGTCTAATCGAGCACTTTCGACAAATCGTAATCCTTATCGTAAAGCTCACCATACACATCGGAATGCATCGTGTACAAATCGCTTTGCGCGTCGGACATCGCCTGATAGAAGTCACTTTGCGCGTCGGACATCGTACGATACAAATCGCTTTGCTCGTCAGACGCCTCTGAGTAGGGCTTCACGTCATAAGCATCCTTCATCACGCCGCTATAAAACGTGCGGTACACATCTTTGTACGCATCGGTGTACACGTTGCGATACATTTCCTTATACGCATCGTCGTACACCGCACGATAGAACGCCTTCATTGCATCGTCAATGTCGCCTGAGCTCATGCTCGGAGCCTGCTGCGCAAGCAGCGTGTAATACTTTTTCGCATTGTCGCTCGTGCGAGTAAACAACGCACTCGATTTTTCCTGCGTGTTCGTGAACCAGTTCGCAAGCAGATCTTTGTTCGCCGAATAATCAGCATACGAGCCGCCCGCCTTCGACTTCACGTCTTCGAGCTGCGCGGCAATATCCGCTTCCGTCGATTCGAAGTCCGCCTCAATGCCGGCGATTATTCCGTCGAGCGTGTTGGCGTCCTGCTGCGCGGCGCCTCTCGCCGCGCCCGTGGCATCACCCAAAGCGCTCGCGTCTATCGATTGCTGCTGAGCGCCTTGATCGCCTGCCGTCTGGGTGGTGCCTTGCTGTGCGGAGCAGCCCGCAAGCGCGACAATCGCGATAAGGGCAACCGCTACGCACCCTAGCTTCACCATGCTCGCAGCCGCAGCCACCCTGCTGTCTTCCATCGATTTCATCATCGCTTCGCCTTCCTATTCTCTACTCTCAATCGCGCCTTCCATCGAAAAGCCACGCGCATGCATCTCGATGCGCGCCGCCTCAAGCGCTGCATTCGCATACGTCCATGTCGCAGGACCAAGCCACAACTCGCACGTAAGCCCCATGCCCGACGCATTCATCGCCCGAGCAAGCAGCATCCCCGCATCGGCAGCGCGCAGCGCGCATCGCTCGGAAACCGCATGCACTGAAGCTGCGCAAATCTCCCTCGCTTCATTCGAACTCGAAGCTTCACCGCACGCGCGAACGCGGGCGAAATCCGCGAAAAGCTTCGACAGAAGCCCCTCGGCAGCAAGCCCGAGCGCCGCATGCGCATCGCAAAATGCACGCGCGTCTTCCGCGAACGACGCGTCGATAAGTCCCGCAAATATCGTTACGTTCCCCTGCTCGATTGCACATCGCAACGCGCGAGCCGACATGCTTGCACCTGCTTGGGCATCGCATGCCTCGCGGGCAGCCTGCTCGCATCGCACAAGCCTGCGCAACACGTCGCGCGCTCCTTCGCAAGACGCGAGTTCGTCGCGAACCTCATCAAGCGTCTTGCCCTGCCTGCGCCCCTGCGCCAGCAAGAAGAGCTTCGCCACATCGGGAACCTCATACACGCGCCAACCCCACGTGGTATTGCGCGGCTTCACGATGCCGAGCCCGCCCGCACCTTCATAGCACGCACGTTGAATGTCGCGGCGCGGCAACCCAACCAGCGCTTCCACCTGGGAAATCTTCCAGCCGTCTGCCACTTCGTCGCGCATTCCCTGCCCTCCTTTCTTCCAGCTAACCTGTTCAACGATTGAACAGCAACACCCCATTTGCCCAACGGTGTTTTTCTTTTCGCTCGTCATGGCGCACCCTTTCTTACGACCAAGACAAGGTCATCGGTGCCTTGTCGTAAGAGGGCATGTAATTTTTGCGAGGGCGGCGTACCGACGCTTCGCTTTCAAATTGCACGCGGGAGCCAAGACATTTCGCCTATACTTGTGCGCCGGAAAAGAAGAGCGCGATCACGCGCCGCAACAGGAAGATTCTTATGCTGAAATTACATGTGCTCGCAAGCGGCAGCAAAGGCAACGCCGCCATCGTCGAAAACGCCGCGACGGGCGCGGGCGTGCTTATTGACTGTGGAATTTGCAAACGCGATTTCCTCGAACACTGCGACGAAGCAGGCTTCGACCCCACGCGGCTCGAAGCCGTATTCATCACCCACGAGCACGGAGACCACACCAAAGGCCTGGGCGTAGTGCTGCGTGGCCTGGCGAAATTCGGTTGCGCGCCAATGGTATACGTGAATCGTGCTTGCGTCGACAACAGCTCAACGCTGCAGAAGATTGCGGGCAATTTCGAAACGGCGCCGCTTGGCGCGGCACTTGCGCTTTCCCAAGACGAAAATGCGAGCGAGGGCCGCAATGGGGCTTCCACCTGCGATGAGCGCGTCGTGTGCGCCGCCGGCTTGCGCGTGCTCCCCTTCGCAACCAGCCACGATTCCGCCGCCTCATTCGGCTTTCGCGTCGAGTCGCCCGACGGCGACGCGCTGGGATACATAACCGATTCGGGCATCGTGACGGGCGCCGCGCACGCGGCTTTGCGCGACGTGCGCATTTTGGCGCTCGAGAGCAATCATGACGAGCGCATGCTGAAAAACGGCGATTACCCTTACATTATTAAGAAGCGAATCGCCTCGGAGCTCGGCCACCTCTCAAACCCGCAGGCTACCGATGAGCTCGCAGCCCTCATCACCGAATCGCGCGCAGCCGGCCTTCGCGCACCCGAAACCGTCGTCGCCATGCACATATCGCAAAACAATAACGACTACGACCTTCCACGAGCGGCGCTCGAAGAGGGTCTCGCCATCGCAAACGGCAATGCGCGCATTCTTTGCGGCTACCAGAGCCGCCTCACGAGCGTGAAATAACGCAGACACCACACGTCGACCGCGCCAGTCGCTCGTTTTCGACCGCAACAGCTCCCGAAAACACAAAAAGGCCCACTCTTACGAGCGGGCCTTGCAATTGCATATCGCGCGACGCCTTTCGGCGAGCTGGAGTGGGCCTTAAAGCCTAGTCCTCCTGCTCCAGAGCAGCGATGACCTCGTCAGTCATATCCATGGAGTGGTACACGTTCTGGAGGTCTTCGAGCTCCTCGAGCTTGTCGACCAGGCGCATAACCTTCGCGGCGTCCTTCGGGTCAACCTCAGTCGGAGTGGTCGGGATCATCGTGAGCTCGGCGCCCTTCACTTCGATGTCCTGAGCCTCAAGAGCATTCTTAACAGCCATGAGGTCGTTCGGAGAGGTGTAGACGATCCACTCGTCACCGGCGTCTTCGTAATCGGATCCGCCAGCTTCGGCGACGGCGAGCATGAACTCGTCCTCGTCAACAGCGTTCTGCTTGTCGGCGACCTTCTTCTCGGTGGAAGGAATGATCTTCTCGACCATGATCTGGCCCTTGCGCTCGAACTGGAAGCCGACGCAGCCAGGGGTGCCCAGCGAGCCGTTGGCATGACGGAACGCAGCTCCAACATCGGCAGCGGTGCGGTTGCGGTTGTCGGTCAGGGCCTCGCAGTAAATAGCGACGCCAGCCGGGCCGTAGCCTTCGTAGGTGAGCGTTTCGTAGTTGGCGGCATCTTTGCCGGTGCCGAACGCCTTATCGATAGCCGTCTTGATTTTATCCTTAGGCAACGAGTAGCCCTTGGCCTTTTCAATAGCAGCCGCCAAAGAGGCGTTGTTGTCGGGGTTGGGGTCGCCACCCTCTTTCGCCGCCACGGTAATGTTACGGGAAAGCTTGCTGAACAGGGCCGAACGCTTGGCGTCCTGGGCAGCTTTGCGGTGCTTCGTGGTTGCCCACTTAGAGTGACCTGACATGATCGCCTCTTTCTTGCTATCAAGAGGCGCGACGCGCCTCGGGGAAAATACCGACGCGATAGTTTAGCGCACTCCATGCGCACGCACAAGAAAACCGCAGGTATTTGCGACGAACCTGCATAAAAACGCCTTAGAGCACGATGGCCCACGCACACAAAGGTGGCATTTCGCACTCACCAGGGAACAATTCGCGACCCCAAAGCAACGATACACACCACCGAGGCGACGATTCGCCCTCGGACGGACGAAGGCAATCACGCCGAATCGACCCGAGCGAGCAGCAATTCCGCGGCAGAAAACGCCGCCATGGGGCCCCACTGCAGCGTTTTCTTCCCTGGCTGGCGGAAAACGCGACTATGGGGCCCCTCGGGGCGCCTCGGAGCCGCAGAAAAAGCCCGAAAAAGAGCGGCGAAGCGCGAAAAACGGCAGAAAAGCCCCCAATGGGGCCCCAAATGCCATGCTGAACCCATGCAGCGAGGCCCCCTAGCGGCGTTTCCTGCCATCCCGCGAGCAAAACCGTGCAACCGCCGCTTCCCCGCAAAGAAAAACCTGCTAAACGCTACGAGCATTTAGCAGGTTTCGACCCGAATCGGCCTAGAACAGCTTCGTCACTTCCAGCGGCTGCTTTGCGGCGCGGATGATGTCCTCGTTGCCGAACACGCACACGTTGCCCCGATCGGCAACCTTGCGCAGCACCGGCGCACAAGCGCGAATGGCCGCGGGCGTCGCTGCAAGCTTTTCGTCGCGCAGCCTTTCACGCCAATCGGCCGCGCGGCCGCACAGGAAGGCACCGTCTTCGCGGCGGGCAATGGCGCGCGGCTTGGCCGGTGCGTCGTGCGCGGCGACCGTAGCCACAATGTAGCCCTCCATCTCGGCTTCATCGGGCTCGAACGCGGCCAACCAATCGGCAGCCGCGTCGAAACGCGCGAGCGTGCCATCGACGCCCGGGTCGCGATACGAATAGAAGCGCGCGAAGCCTTCTTCCCCGCGACGGAAGCCGACGCCATAGGCGCCGCCCTTCACGCGCACCTCGTTCCACAAGTAGTCAAACGACAGCGCGTTCGCGATAACCGACCACAACCCCGAGTGCTCAACCACGTCAAGCGTGGGCGCGCCCTTGGCCGAATAGCTCACGTCGCACGGAACGATGAACGCCTCATTGCGCGGCGCAGGCTCGGGAATCGCCAGCTCACAGCCGCAATCACCACCGAACGCCTCGCCCGCCGCAGCGCGTTCGTCACGTACGAGGCCCATATCACCCGCTGCGGCCCAGAAGGCGTCGCATTCCTCGGCCGAACCCGTAAAGCTCGCGAGCGCCGGCCCGCCAAACACGGTCGCGCGCACCTCTTCGAGCTTCGCCGCCAGCGCATCGAAGCGCTCATCGTAGTTGTCGATGAGGTCTTTCAGGAACAGGTAGAAATCGACGCCCGCGAGCTTTTGGCGCAACACGCCCGCGCGGAAATACGACGCCGAAAGGCGATTCGTCGCACTCGTGTGGCCCTCGTTCGCAAACGTCTGCTCCATGCCGATGCGGCGCTGCACAAGCACGTCGAGAATCTTCTGCTTCGCATCGAATTTCGTGGTCTCCCACACCTCGCGAGGGATGGCCGAAAGCTGCGCCGCCTCTTCCGCAAGAGCGCTCGCCGAAAGCGTCACGCGCAACGACACCTTGTCGGGGTCGCTCGCCGAAACGTACGTATCGGGGAAGAATCGCATCGAGCCTAAGTGCTGGCGCATGAATACATCCAGCTCAGCGGCGGTGCGCTTCGCCGTGTCGAGCTTATTGAGCAACATGCACAACACCGTGACATAGGGCACGTCGTCGAAGGCTACGGCATTCGCGTCGAAATACAGGTACAGGTAGTTGATGTGGCGGCTGGGCAGCTCGTGGCGCAGGCACGGCAGCGGGCACGCCGCATCGAGCACGGCGGCCGGGTCGGGCTTCGCCGCGCCAATATCGGAAGTGCCCAAGCGCGGCAGCGTAGCCAGAGCCTCGGGCGCGTCGGGCGCTTCCTGCATGGCGCGCAGCTCGGCCACGTCATCGCGAATGGCCTGCTTGGCCGCCTCATCGAGGCTCACAAGCTTCTCGGCGAGCTCGCGCTCTTCCTCGCTGTCGTCCTCGGCCTCGACGGGCTTCACTTCGAGCAGCGCCTTGTGGTTCGACTTCACGATAAGCGACTCCAGCACGTCTTCGAAATAGCGCCCGTCAAGCCCCTCGCGCATATGGGCGAGCGCGTCTTCGTAGCGCAGGTACGTGGTCGCGAGTGCGTCGTCGTAGAGCCAGCCGGAAAGCGCGTTCATCGCGAGCACTACGCCATCAGCCATGCCGCGGTCGCGTTCGCGTAGCTCAAACGACAGTTGAGCGAGCGATGCCTCCAGCAGGTCGCGCGGAATTCCGTCGGCCACCAGACGGGCCGCTTCGCCCTCGACGATTTCCATAAAGCGCTGCTTCGCGCCCGGCTTTGCACCCTTCAACTCGAACAACGCCACGGGCATGGCCTGCGAATCCATGAGGAACGCCGTCGCGTCGCCACCGATGCCCGCGTCGAGCACCGCGCGCTTGATAGGCGATTCGTTGCCGCCCATCAGGGCGTCCATGAGCACGTCGGCCGCAAGCACGCGCTCGAAATCGCGCGCGTCGCCAATCGCATAGCCCAAGCCCACGCACGCGTTCTCGGGAGCGGTCGCCATGGGGACCACCGCGTCGAGCGACACGTTAGGCTTGCATTCGCCCATCGGGTTGGGCTCAGCGGGCGTGCGCGGCGCGCAATCGTCGGCCGAAAGGTAGCGGCGGTCGAGGAACCGCAGCATGCGCTCAGCGTCGATGTCGCCGTAGAGCACGATATAGGAATTGTCCAGGCGATAGTGGCGCGCATGGGTGTCGAGATAGCTCTCGTAGGTGAGCTGCGGAATGGCGCGCGGATGGCCGCCCGATTCGAAGGCGTAGCACGTGCCGGGGAACAACTCGGCGTTCATGCCGCGGTACAGCACGCTTTCGGGATCGGACAGCGCGCCCTTCATCTCGTTGAACACCACGCCGTTGTAGCGCAGGCGCTCGGGCGTTCCCGCCTCGGCGTTCGCGTCGTCGAGCTCGTAGTGCCAGCCCTCCTGCTCAAACACCGCGCGCTTGCGGTAGATCGCCGGGTGCAGCACAGCGTCCATATACACGTCGGCCAGGTTCTCGAGGTCCTGGTCGTTGGTGCTGGCCACGGGGTACATGGTTTTATCGGGGAACGTGAGCGCGTTGAGAAACGTCTGCATCGAGGTTTTCAGCAGATTGACGAACGGCTCTTTCACCGGGAATTTATCGGAACCGCACAGCACGGAATGTTCCAGAATGTGGAACACGCCCGTGTCGTCGACCGGCGGAGTTTTGAACGAGATGGAGAACGCCTTGTTCTCGTCGGCATTATGCAGAAACAGCAGGCGGGCGCCGCTTTTTCCGTGGCGCATCACGATGGCGTCGCCGTCGATTTCGCACAACGGCTCGACCGACTCCACCGCGAAGCCGTTTACCGCAGCGACCTCTTCCACCAGCGATTCATCAAAAAACAGGGCACGGGCGCCCTGGGACTGTTCGGCCATGAAGCATCCTTTCAAGCAAGCGCTGCGCACATGCGCAACGCATCGCGACGTGCGCCCGCGAGACCAGCCGAAACCTGTTAAATGCTCGTAGCGTTTAACAGGTTCGCAAGTGAAGGCCACTTGGCGGAGGCGCTCGGCAAAACTCGCTGGAGGCTGCAAGGCAACTTCGCCAAGCGCGCTCCGCAAGCGCCTTCGCCTCGCATCTTCTGCGGGCTTTTCCGCCAGACGACGCTCACCGCCCCTCCGATGTCGACTAAGTTCTTTTCGACAAGCGATGCTCGCCGGTCGTCATCGGGCCAGCGCCTTAGGGCAAACGCCACCACCCAGCACCTGCAATTCCACGCCGAATGCGCCTGTTAAACGCTACGAGCATTTAACAGGCCCACGAATCCAGGCGCCGTCTCGCGCGCACGCGCGTTATAGCAACGATCGCGAGTTTAGCACAAGGCAACACGCAGGAAAGTTACCCAGCGCTTTGAAAGGAAATCGAAAACGAATCGGCAAGAAAGCAGCACAGGGCAATGCGGAAAGAAACGGCACGCGGAAAGCTTGCGAGTCGCAGAAACGCCATTGAATGCGCAAGGGAGCCGCACGCCATACGAAAGCGCCGCCCGACAAGAGGCCAGCCCGCAAATCATGCGACGCTCCATCAGAATCGCGGCCGGCCCGCAAACCGCAAAGCACGCAACCGGAGTCGTGGCTGGCCCGCAAGCCCATCACCGCTTCCGACGAGCGCGCCAAGCCGCAAACCGGCGCTGCGCAAGCGAAGCGAAAACCACCAGATACCATGGCGCATCGCGCGACCCAACGCCGTGGTGGTGGTTTCCGCTATGTACGAGAACGATCAAACGCTGCCGCTGCCCAGCATGTACGGCAAGAATCTCATCTTCAAAACGGGCGGCGTGGATGCAACGGAGCTCGAGGAGCCGCTTTCGCTCATCGAGCAAGGGCCCATCGACACGAGCTGCCTTATTTCGAAACGATACGCGCTCAACGACATTCTCGAGGCGTACCGTGCGTTCGAAGCGCGTGAAAACGGCTGCCTCAAAGTCGTCATCACGCCCTGGGAAGAACGCTAATGCGCCACAGCCGAGAAGACGTCAGGAGGAGCGCGGCAAAAAGCCTTGGCGACTCTTCAAAGGCATCGATCAGCTTGCCAAAAGCGGATGCGCTAACCAATCGGCGACAAAAGCGAAAAAACCGCGTCCACCAATGTTATGGCCCAACAAATTCTTGGCCTCGCGACGAGCAACGCGCGTGTCGAAGCCATGGGACCTGCTAAATGCTCGTAACGTTTAGCACGGGCCCCTGTCTTTGTATGCCGGAGGATTGTCGGCAATCAACCCGTAAAGCTGGCGAATGACCTCGAGCGCATCGCTAGGAGCGAAGCCGAGGGCGAACTCGAAAGCTTTGGTCTTGTCTATGTTTCCCACACAGCTGGGAGCCACCTTGCAGTCGCATCCCCGGTGGAAGTGTTTCCACTCGCCCGCCGACTTGCGCGTGTGGTAGACCGCGCCGCGGCTCACGATCATCAGGCAGAATGTGTACGTCTCGAAGCCCGTCGGCATGCTGGCGAACCCGCATACTCCACAGGAAATGAAAAACGCCAAGGAACTTGCCCCGGCGACGAGCTCAGGCTTTTCTTGGCGCAAATCGGCCATAGACACCTGGCACCCAAGTTGGATGCATTTTCCAACGCCGCCACACCGCCGCCCCATCTAGATAAGCACGATGGCTAAAAGCCACCCCGTGGCAATGCCTAAGAAAACAACAACGACAAACGCGAACTTCAGTGCCTTCATCACGAAACCGTGAATCTTTACGGCGCGTGCCTGGTTCTTCTCAGAGATCTTGTCAATCGCTTTCCCATAAAGCGCTATAGAGCCAACAATCGCAATGAAAGCAAGATAGAGGAAGATCAGTAAAAACAAGAAATCCAGCACAAGGCTTCCTTCCTCGAGTAATTATCCAGAGCGATTGTCTATTCCGCTCAAAAGCAATACGCCGTATCGCGAAGCCGTTGTCAATTAGACCCGAAAGCCATCAATAATTCGACAAGACGGTAAGCGAGTATGCGCTCGGCAAATAGGAATCCCAGCCACGCCACGCACACCGCTATTCGAACAAGCACGCCTCAATCGCATCTTTGCCGCGCAGGGTCGCAAGCCACTCAGACGGAATCGCCTCGCGACCATACAGAATGCCCGCCAAGCCGCCCGCGACGCATGCGGTGGTGTCGGTATCGTCGCCCAAATTCACCGCAGCGAGCACGCATTCCTTATAGCTTTCCGTATGTTCCAAGCACCAAATCGCAGCGTTATAGGTGTCCCACACATAGCCGCTGCTCCCGCCGGGACCACCAGCCGACTCGCCCGCGGGCGAGCCCTCGCGCATCAAACGCGCAGCGTAACGAATCATTTTCTCGCACGCATTCATACATGCATCGGTCGCGTGCGTGATGGCGCTCACTGCGCGCACCTCGGCACTCGTGCAATCCATGAAGACCATGGGCAAGCAGCGCATGAGCGACCCGTTGCCCTTGTCCCACTCGCCAGCGCCGCCGCGGCCCGTCGCCAGCGCCTTGCGCGTAGCATTGCCAGCGCCTTGCGCGTAGCATTGCCGTAGTCGAAGGCCACGCCGTCCGCCGTGTACGCCCCATCGTTGATCCATGCGCGGAACCGTCGCAGAATGTCATCGCAATCGACGCGCCCCAATTCGCGATAGCCGTCGCACAGCGCGAGCGCCATGCTCGTGTCATCGCTCCACATACCAGCGAGTTGGTTGTGGCTGCCGCCGCCCACCATGTCGACGCACTCAAAGCTTCCACGCGGCTTGAACTCGAAAGGCACACCCAAAGCGTCGCCCACCGCCATGCCATACACGCAATCGCGCAGCGTTCGATTTAGTTTCATAGTGCATGCCTCCTCGCATCCAATGCACGGCATATGGCGCTTTCGTCGCAAAACACGCCCGCTGTGCATCTGGAATTCTTAGCTTCGCTTCAAATTATGGCAAAAAACGCGACGGTTAGGTCGCTTATCGGCGAGGGGACGCGAGGCTTTTCGACATATTACCCCAGCTCATTCCCATACCCTTCTTGGGCACCCCTCTCCCTTTTGGCCCAGGAACAGAAATGGCTCGCAACCTCATGGTTGCGAGCCATCCGTTTAACCTGGAGAGAACTCTGTCAATTCCGTATCGCCAAGCATCAATTCGGGCCAAGGTGACGAACGTCGAATCGAATGAATCCCCAGAGCATCTAGAAAATCAGACGACAACGAAGCGCTTCCAGCTTCCGAAAGAATGCACCAGACGGCCCGAAAGCTCAGTGCAATCGAAAGCAAGCAGGCCGTCATCCGTTAAGCCAATAGCACTACTCGGTTCGCGGAAGCTTCTTGGAATTGCGGGCAGCAAGCACAACGCACACAGCAATAGCAACATCGCATGCAGCACAGAACAGCCATACGGAGTTGTAGCCGCCTGTTGCTTGGTAGATGCTCGTAAGAATAGGCACGCCCATGCAGCCAAGAGCATAACCAATCGCCGGCACCAGCGAATAGATCTTCGCGTAATCCTTGTTGCCGAACAAAAATGCAGTCAGCATCGCGATACCCGTTCCGTAGCAGGCATACATCGTGTCGTTGAGACCCGCGCCGATAAACGCCAGAGCAGGAACGCTCGCACCCACGGTCAAGCAGACGAAAGAAAGAATCGTAACGACGCACCACAAAATGACGCCTTTGTCCGCGCCGAATTTATCGCATGTGATACCGATAAGGGGATTCCACGCGATATCGCAAATCATCGCAACCGACACCATGAAACCCCCCGTTGCGGCACCGAAACCAACAGATTCAGAGAAGCTCGTGAACAGCTGGTTGGTAACCGTGGTCATCGTGATCAGAGTCATGGCGACAAGAAGCAAAATAAATGCCGGCGATTTCACAGCATCGCGAAATGCAACGCCATCTGTGGGGTCTTCAACATGCACGCCCTCTTGAACCTTGTCGTAGCCATACGGGAGCAGGCCCTTGATTTCGGGCTTCAAGCGAATAATGAAAAGAGAAGAACCGCACATGAGGATAAAACTCGCAACGCCGAGAACCACATAGCCCGTTCGCCAGCCCGACGTCGCAATGATGTTGGAAATAACAGGACTCATAATGGCATTGACGAGCGAACCAATGCCCCATGCCATGCCGATGGCAAAACCTGTTTTTTTCGCAAACCAATTCTCAAGCACGATCGCAACGCCGATAGACGTATTGAACCCCATGCAAAAGCCGATAATCGCGCCCGAGATATACCACATATACAAATCGCCGTACAAAGACATCGCCACTGCCGCGACAGCCTCAATCGCACAGATGATGGTCATGTGCACAGGAATGTTCATCTTCGGTATAAGACGCCCTGCAATCGGGAAGCTAATAGCTTGTCCAATGCACACAAGCGTCATGTAAAAGCCTAGGTCAGATTCTGCGAATCCTAAGTCTTCGCAAATCGGAACATAAAAATTGCCGGCAACGATAGTCAGAAAGCCAATAGAGCCCGAAACCCACATCGCACAGCCAAAAACAACGAGCCACGGGTAGTATTTCTGCATCGTAGATTGCTTGGATTGATTCATAGGAATCACCTGCCTTGTATCGCAGACGACCGCCCCACGGCCACCCGCTTTCCCCTAATATGGAAAAAAGGCACCTGGAAAGCGCCTTTCTCGCAAGAAATTATTCGTTTGAAATGACCGTACCCGTCTCGCCGCGCAGGCCCGCAGCCGCGCACTCCAGCGACGTGATGAGCGCACGTCCTTGCGGATATTTCGCAACGTAATCGAGGCACGCCTCAACCTTGGGCAGCATAGACCCGGGCGCGAACTGGCCCTGCTCGATGTATTCATGCGCCTCGGCAGGCGTCATGTGGTCGAGCGCCTTCTGGTCGGGCTTGCCGAAGTTCACGCACACCTTCTCGACCGCGGTAAGGATCACCAGCATGTCGGCCTTGAAGCCGGCCGCCAGCATGGAGGCGGAGCGGTCTTTGTCGATGACCGCCGCCACGCCCTCGTAGGCATCGTTTGCCTCAAACACAGGCACTCCGCCGCCGCCCGTGGAAACCACGATGTATCCCGCATCCATGAGGTCTTTCACCGCGTCGAACTCGACGATGCGCTGCGGAACGGGACTTGCCACCACGCGTCGCCAGCCGCGACCAGCGTCTTCCCTCACCGTGCAGCCGGTGGCTCGGGCGAATTCCCCCGCCTCGTCCTCGGTCATGAACGCGCCCACGGGCTTGGTGGGGTTTTGGAACGCGGGGTCGCCGGGGTCGACGACGGTCTGGGTAATGACGTTGACGGCTGAGCGCATGATGCCGCGATGCTTCAGCTCGCCCAAAATAGCCTGAGTTAGGTGATAGCCGATGTAGCCCTGGCTCATAGCGCCACACTCGGGAAATGGCATTGCCGGAACTTTGGCCGACGGGTCTTTGCTGGCCACGTCGAACGCATTATTGATCATGCCCACCTGGGGACCATTGCCGTGGGTCACTACGACGTTCACGCCGTCGTTCACCATGTCGACGATGTGGCTGGCGGTGTTTTTCACCAATTCAAGCTGCTCGGCGGGTGTGTTCCCCAAAGCGTTTCCGCCCAGGGCCACCACGACACTCGGGCCCTTTCCTTTGATATAAGGCATGTCGAATACCTCCTTCGATGCGACTTTCCAGTCGAACTTCACGCACGAACCCAAGCCCCCTCTTTCGGGCGCAACGCGGGTTCTGAGTTGTTTAAAATTGGCAGGGGTCGCAGGGAATGCGGCCCCCTTTTGGGAAGACCAAGCAAGAAGAGCATGCTCAAACTTGCGATGGCGCTAAGAGCTTTGGAGCCTCGCCAAGCCGACCAGGGATCACGCTTCGGCCTTCGGCTCGATCGGCGCGGGTTCGGGCTCGCCTTTGGGAACCCAGCCCAGTTTCTTCCCGAAGAGCACGACCACGATAAAGACCACAATCGGATACAGGTAGCAGAAGAACGCGTATCCCATGTAATCGACGCAGGCGACGCCCAAGATGGTGACCATGTAGATGGAGCACGTGTTCCACGGCACGAGCACCGAGGTGATGCCGGCCGACGAGTTCACGATGTTGCCCCATGCGGCGCGGTCGACACCGCGGCGGTTGAACTCGTCGCGATAGACCAGCGTGGACATGGTAATCGCCGGATACTGGTCGGGGAGCAGCACGTTGAACAACGCGCCCGAGAACACGGTGGCCCCGACCAACGACGCGAGGCTCTTCAATCTATCGACGATCGGCTCGACCATCGAGGCCATGAGTCCGCAATGCTGCATAATGCCCGCATACGCCATGACCAGCAAGATGATGGAGATGGTTTCGAGCATCTCATTGATGCCGCCGGCAGACAGCAGAGTGCCGATGAGCTGGGCGCCCGTATTCGACTCGGCGCCGGCCACCATGGAATCGATGAGCACCGAGGGGTCGATGCCCTGGTAGAAAACGGCCTCGACGGCGCCGAGCGCGATGCCCACGAGGAATGAGGGGATGGCGGGAACTTGGAAAGCCACGCATGCGACCATCACCACCAACGGAATGAGCGTCACGGGGCCGATGTTGTAAGCGTCTTGCAGACCGGCCAGAATCGCCGAGGTGGACGATTCGACGTCGCCGGACACATCCAAGCCAAAGCCAATAACGGCATAGATGCCCGCGCATGCCAGGCACACGACGATAACGAGCGGGAGGAACCGCTTGCATAGCGCGAACACGTCGACGTCGGCGATGGCTGCGGCCAAATTCGGGCCATCGACCAAAGGCGAGACGATCTCGCTCACATACGCCGCCGCGATGATTGCGCCGGCCGCCATGCCCAAGGGGACGCCGAGCGCGGCGGCGATGCCGATGAACGCCAGGCCGATGGTGCCCGCGGCGCCCCACGAGCCCACGATTATGCCAATAACGAGCGTCGCCAAAAAGCACACCGGCAAGAACAGCTGGGGCGTGACCACCTCAAGACCGTAGTAGATCATCGTGGGAACGGTGCCCGAGAGGATCCAGACGGCGACCATGATGCCGATGCATATAAGAATCAGGCACGCCTCCATGGAGTCGTTGATGCCCTTCTGCATGGCATCGAGGATCTCTTCCCAATCGAAGCCCAAATACAGCGCGATGAGGCCGGCGATGACGCAGCCGACGAGCATAGGGATTTGGGGGTCGGTTCCCAAGCCCACGACGCAGCCGAACATGACCACGGCGAGCAGGCCGAAGGCGAGCATTCCGTGGCGGAACTTCACCTCTTTTTTCGTTTTCGTCTTTTCAGCCACGGCAGAATACCTTTCAAACAGGAAGGGACCGCATTGGGCGGCCCCTTCCGCTCAACAATGACGAAGGCGATTACTTGCCGATCTTGGCGAGGACCGCGTTCATGCGGGCCTCGGCCGCGTCGGCGGCGGCGGCGTCCTCCTCGGTCTTCGGGCAGAGGTACGCCAAGATGGCGCGGATGGAATGCTCGCGGTTCTCGGCCTCGTCCCAGCACAGGCTGCGGTCGCCGTCCATAACCTCATCGACGACTTCCTCGCCGCGGGAGGCAGGCAGGCAATGCATGAACTTCGAGGTGGGGCTCGCATAGTTCATCATGTCCATGGTGACCTGGTACTTCGGATAGAAGACGTCCATGTAGGAGGAGCCTTCCTCTTCGTCGTCGTACAGGCCATACCAAACGTCGGTATAAATGAAATCGGCGCCCTTGATGCACTCGATATCGTCGGAGATAGTCACGGTGCCACCGGAGACTTTGCAGTTCTCCTCGGCGATGGCGACCAAGTCGATATCGGTATCAACCTGAAGACCACCATCGGTGACCTGATGGCCCTTGGGGCCGAACTGTACAAAATCCATGCCCATCTTAGAAGCGATGAACATCAGGGACACGCACACCTGAGTCGCGTCACCGATGAAGGCGACTTTGCAGTCTTCGATGTTTTTGCCCTCGGGCAGATTCTCGATCATGGTAAGCAGATCGCCGAGCTCCTGCGTGGGGTGATTGTATTCAGACATGCCGTTGATAACAGGGCATGCTGCGTATTTAGCCAAATTGACGACGTCCTTATGGCGATCGACGCGCGCCATAAGAATGTCGACCAGGCTGCCCATAACGCGGCCAGAGTCTTCGATGGATTCATGGCCTCCAAGCTGAATAGTGCCGGGGCCGTAGAACTGAGCATGGCCGCCGAGGTCGGTCATGGCCGTCTCGAAGGAGATGCGGGTGCGCGTGGACACCTGCTGGAAAATCATGCCGAGCGTCTTGTTCTTCAGAATCAGCGGATAGCGCCCGGCCTTCTTCATGGCCTTCATGGAGCGCGCGAGCTCAATCATATCGAGGAGCTCTTCTTTGGTGAAGTCGTTAGTGTCGATGTAGTCCTTCACTGCCATGGTTTCCTCCTTGTGAGAAACGCTTATAGCCTTGAGGCTTTTCCTCAAGCGCCCTGACAGTTCGCACTATGCATCGCGATGCCCAAGGTTTAGAAGCCCCGAGCGGGTTCAGCCGTTGCCGAAATGGGTTCAAAAAGCCTAAATCTTCGTTTAGCCACTTCATGGACCAAACATAAAAAGGAGTTCGTCAGGCGTTAACGTCTGACTAAGCCCAATTAAACCTTTCTCAACTGTGCATAGAGCGCTTTCGGTATTCAAAAGACCGCATATTTGTATATGATTGCTCAAAGAAAAGCGTGGGGCAATCAAATCGAGAAGGGGTCAGATTTGGAAGCGGCGTTTTCTACCTACACCATTATCGTTATGTTCATATGCGCGGTCGCTTCAACGGCGGCTGCCGGCTCATATGTCATAACGCGCAACCGCATGTTCATGTATGTGGCCATCGCGTTTTTCCTCTACTTCTTCGATCTGTCGTTCATCTTCCAAGCCGAATACCTCAATCATGGCACCACCATAACCATCAACGCGCTCTATGAGATTCAAAACCCTTACATCAAAGCCATCTTGGCCTGCGGAATTCTGGAATCGCTCTGGCTCGCAATTTGCATGTACATGGGCAAGACGGGGCTCTTGCTCCAAGTGCTTCCGGGAGCAATCTTCATTACGCTTGATTTCCTCATCGCATGCGTACTTCCCGATGGCCCCATTAAGCAATGGCTGTTTTATTCAATGCGCGAAGTATTCCTCATCTGGTGCTTGGCCTATTTAACATGGCTTGCCAAATCGAAGACCACCTCCCACGCCACGCGCGCGCTCGTGAGGCGCCAAAAGCCCGTGATCATGGCGTCGGCAGTGCTTATTTGCTGCATCATAATCGAAAATTCCCTGGTAATCTTGCTATGGCACCCTTCTCAGGAAATGATGGAAACGCTGCTTCCGATTTTTATCTCTGAACGAAATTTCTCGGAAAATATATTCGTCATTTTGCTTGCAACGATGACCGTTCGACATACCATGGAGCTCTTCCGCCTTCGACACGATACTCCCCCTATTCCGAAAGCGAGCGATCAAGAGCGCTACATAACCGCAAATTTTGCGTTGTATTGCGATAGAAACGCCCTCACCACGCGCGAACAAGATATTCTGCGCGCGATAATCGACGGCAAAGACAACCAAAACATCGCCAGCGAAATGCATCTTGCGCTCGGCACGGTGAAAAGTCACACGCATAATATTTTCAAGAAGACGGGCACGAAAACCCGCCAGGAGCTTCTCCAACAATTCTGGAGAAGCTAGACCCAGGCGCAGTGCCCCGCCCCTTATGCCTCGAGAATCGCGCGCACCTTTTCAGGGTCGACCTCGGACAGGCGCAGCAGCGGCGCGGGCTCGGCCTCAACGTCGCCGATATGCTTCTCCCACAGGTGCACGTCGTGCCACGCTCCCAGCTTCCAGCTTGCCGCGCGCAGCGTGCCCACCAGCTCAAAACCCATTTTTTCGTGCAGATGGTCGCTTTTCTCGTTCGGGCACACGACTTTGCCCACAACCGCGCGCACACCCTGCAGCGCGAGCAGGTCGAACAGCTTGCCGTAAATCGCACGGCCGAGCCCGCGCCCACGATGGTCGGTCGAAAAATACACCGAAAGCTCCGCCGACCATACATACGCCGCGCGGCTGAACAGACGGCTGCCATAGGCATACCCCACCGGACGCCCATCTTCCTCGCACACGATGTAAGGATACGCCCCGTCGCGCTCGACGATGCGCTGGCGGAATTCGCCAAGCGCGGGCACCTGGGTCTCGTTGGTGACCGTGGTGGCAATATAAGGCTCGTAAATTTTCAGCAAAGCCTCGGCATCGTCGGGCGTAGCAAGGCGGAATGTATGCACGGGTTCGTTCATTTTTCGGCTTTCTATGCAGGTTTCAGCATATTTATGCATTTTTGAAACTGTACTGC
>ERZ857972.1073-NODE-1073-length-18493-cov-3.998264_pt1 | contig 18493 bp, 20 predicted proteins | sample MGYA00519757_ERZ857972 | MGnify/ENA primary metagenome ERZ857972 (study PRJEB31778, sample SAMEA3449383) | human gut metagenome | biome: human gut; feature: human-associated habitat; material: faeces | place: United Kingdom | collected 2010/2012 ...
CAAGCGTTAAGGTTAAAACGGTTGAGTAAGTTTTAAATATCACAGCCCACCGCTATGGGATTTTCTGTGGCGGTGGGCTAAATTTTACCCTTTTGGGTATTGTAACTTTGCCGAAAGAGTTATATTCTGTTATATAGGGAAAGTGAAGCGCAGGGGTGCGGCAGCTTTTCGTTATTCTTTACAATTCAAGGAGGGTTTTGATATGAAATACAGAAAATTAGCAAGCGGATTTGTGGCGGCGGCAATGGCGGTCGGCGTTTTCGCTACGCCGTTCGGAGAGGTGCTTCCTGTCATAAGGGAGAGCATTGCTGTCAATGCGGGGGCAGAGGTGTACGGAGATTTTGAGTACAGCGTTTCGGGCGATACAGCCGAAATAACAAAATATAAGGGCAGTGCAAGTACGTTGGTCATACCGTCTGAAATTGACGGAAAAAAGGTGACCGGTATAGGAAGAATGGCATTTGCAAGCTGTACAACGCTCACCGATGTAACCATACCGGACAGCGTGACGAGCATAGGAGATTGGGCGTTTTCGGATTGTGACGCTATCGTGAACGTAAAAATACCGGACACAGTTACATATTTGGGAGAATACGCATTCAGAAGCTGTAGTTCGCTTACGAGCGTGCATATACCGAAGGGTATTAAAACAATCGAAATGAGAGCGTTTCTCTCCTGCAGTTCTCTCGAAAGCCTGACTATTCCGGAAAACATAACAAGCATCGGACTTGGTGCGTTCAGCTTATGTAAAAAGCTGACTGATGTCACTATACCCGGAAATGTGAAAACTGTCGGGGAAGGCGCATTCAGCAATTGTACCGAGCTTTTAAACGTGACGATATCCGACGGTGTTACGAGCATAGGCAAGAGTGCATTCGCAAGCTGTTATTTGCTGAAGAATATAACGATAGCGGACAGCGTTACAAGCATCGGAGAAGACGCATTCTATTGGTGCAGTGATCTGACAAGCGTCAAGCTACCGAAGAATCTTGATAAGATAAACAGTTATACTTTCAGATTCTGTAAAGGGCTTACGGATATAAGCATACCGGACGGCGTTACGAGCATAGGCAGATGTTCGTTTATGGGTTGTGAAGCACTCACAAAAGTGATAATACCGAAAAGTGTGACGGTAATCGACGAGAGTGCTTTTTACGGCTGTAAAGTGCTTGCCGACGTAACCATACCGGAGGGTGTTACAGCCATCGGCGAAGAGGCGTTTTGTGGCTGCACGGCTCTGCTTAGCGTAAAGATACCTGAGAGCGTTACAGCCATAGGCGGTCATGCTTTCGGATATAATGAGAGTTATACGAAGACCGCCGATTTCAAGGTATATTGCTATAAGAACAGTGCGGGCGAAAAATACGCAAATGACAACGGCTTTATCTGTGAAACGGTTTCGGTTACAACGATTGACGCTGTGACAGGTTTTGACGTAGATAAGGTTACGAGCGGTTCTGCTACGCTGAAATGGGATAAGGTTTCCGGTGCGGACGGATATGCGGTCGAACTGTACACGGGCGGAAAGTGGAACGAGGTGTTCAGGACTTCCGACGGCAGTGTTACAAGCTGTACTGTAGGTTCTCTCAAGGCGGATTCAACCTATACGCTACGGATAAGGGCATTCAAAGATACCGATGACGGCACTGTCTATAGCGACTACACAAGACTTGCGGTAAAGACTAAGCTCGCAAATGTCGCAGGACTTAAGGCGCAGGGCGTTACGGCTACGGCGGTAAAGCTGGACTGGGCAAGAAATGCAGGTGCTACGGGCTATATAATCGAGCAGTATAAGGGCGGTAAGTGGACGCAACTTGCAGTTACGAAAAATAACACGACATTGACATTCACGGTCAAGGGGCTTGCGGAATGCACTCCGTATTCATTCCGTGTAAAAGCGTATAAGAATGACGGCAGCAAGACAAATTACAGCGACTATGTGACTGTCAAAGCGTCAACGCTTTTAGGTACGGTGAAGAACGCCAAGGTCACATCGACCACGGGTACATGGATTACGCTCGGCTGGGACAGAAATACCGGTGCTACGGGTTATGTCCTTGAACAGTATAAGGGTGGACGTTGGACTGAAATTGCAGTCACCAAAAGCAACACCACGCTTAAGTTCACGGTAAAGGGGCTGAGAAACGATACCACATATTCGTTCAGAATAAAAGCGTATAAAACGGTCGGAGATACAACAACTTATGGCAGTTATGTAAGAGTAGTTGGAACAACTGATATACCGAATGTGGCAAAGTTTACTGGTTCTGCTGTTTCTGCAAGTGAGGTAAAGCTTGACTGGAGCAAGAATGACAAGGCTACGGGCTACGTTATCGAGCAGTATAAGGGTGGACGGTGGACTGAAATCAAGGCTGTGGATAATGATATTACCGAAATCACGGTTGAGGGGCTTGCAAAGGGTACGGCATATACGTTCCGCATCAAATCTGTCAAAACGGTTGACGGTGCGGACAAGAGCAGTGAGTATGCAAGCGTTAAGGTTAAAACGGTTGAGTAAGTTTTAAATATCACAGCCCACCGCTACGGGATTTTCTGTGGCGGTGGGCTGTGTATATGATAAAAAGTGCTTTATTATGCGGTTTGGAAGGGTCAGAACGGCGGCTTTTGATAATTTCAAAAATTTTTTTGAAAAACCCTTGATTTTTGTAAATTTATATGTTAGAATAAGCAACGGGTAAACGATTACACAAACGGCGATAAAACGTTGCGGATTGTGATAAGTTATGATAAGCTGTGATAAATCAAGGCAGGCTGAAATGGGTCGTGAAAAGCTGTGATAAATCAAAGCAGGCTGAGACAGGTTGCGATGAACTGTGAAGGCTGTGACGGGTTGCAAAAAACATAGCAAGTTACAAATTATGCAATAACTGTTTGTGAAGCGGTGCGGTGCGCAAAGCGCCGTGAGCAAAGGGTCGTTTAGCGAGAAGCAGCGGTGGAATACCCGTATGGAAAGTAAATTTTGGCGGAAGTGTGACCGCCGTTTTGAAAGGAAAGGTATAATCTATGAAGTATTCAGACGGTTTCTGGATGAACAAGTCGGGCTACGACGTAAACTATGCAACTCAGATCTATGAGGTAAAGGCTACAGACAACTCGATAACCGTATATGCCACTAACCAGTGGATCGGTAACAGAGGAATGACGCTTGGCGGTCCTGTTCTTGAGATCACCTTTACATCTACGCTTGCCGATTCAATCAAGGTTACGATCGAGCATTACAAGGGTGCTGTAAAGAAGGGTCCGGACTTCACATTATATGAGGATGCAAACTTCAAGCCTGTTATAAACGAGAAGGACGAGTACTGGGAGCTTGTTTCGAACAAGACTTCTGTAAGAATCGGCAAGGCAGGCGGAGCATGGGATATTAAATACTTCTATGACGGAAAGCTGCTCACAAAGGAAGGCTGGAGAACAACTTCTTATATTGAAGAACAGCCCTGGCTCACAGACTACCGTATGGAAGGCACAAAGGCGGAGCGTTTCTACGCACACGCATCTACAGACGAGCCTGCAAGAATCAGAGAGATGCTCAACATCTCCGTAGGCGAGAACATCTACGGCTTCGGCGAGAAGTTCTCTACATTCGTAAAGAACGGTCAGACGGTAGAAGTATGGAACAACGACGGCGGTACCTGCTCTGAGCAGACATACAAGTCAATCCCCTTCTATGTATCATCAAGAAACTACGGTGTATTTGTAAATCACCCCGAGAACGTTACATTTGAAGTAGCAAGCGAAACGGTTTCAAAGGTTGCTTTCTCCGTTCAGGGCGAGAGAATGGAATACTTCGTAATGGGCGGTAAGACGATCGCAGACGTACTCGGCGTTTACACAACGCTGACAGGTAAGCCTGCACTTCCTCCTGCATATACATTCGGTCTGTGGCTGACTACATCATTCACTACAAACTATGACGAGAAAACAGTTTCGTTCTTCATAGACGAAATGGCAAGACGTGATATTCCTCTGGAGGTATTCCACTTTGACTGCTTCTGGATGAAGGAATTCAACTGGTGCGACTTCACATGGGACAAGAGAATGTTCCCCGATCCCAAGGCTATGCTCACACGTCTTAAGGAAAAGAAAATTGAAATCTGCGTATGGATAAACCCCTATATCGCTCAGCAGTCATCTTTATTTGACGAGGGTGTAAAGAACGGCTACTTCATCAAGAAGACGGACGGCGGCGTATTCCAGTGCGATATGTGGCAGCCCGGTATGGCTATCGTTGACTTTACGAATCCTGAGGCTTGCAAGTGGGACAAGTCAAAGCTTAGAACACTGTGCGAGATGGGCGTTGACGCATTCAAGACGGACTTCGGTGAGAGAATACCCACAGCCGATGTTGTATACAGCGACGGCTCCGATCCTTACAGAATGCACAACTACTACACATATCTCTACAACAAGTGCGTATTTGAGGTGCTTGAGGAATTCTACGGCAAGGACAAGGCTTGTCTGTTCGCACGTTCTGCTACGGTCGGCGGTCAGCAGTTCCCTGTACACTGGGGCGGCGACTGCTTCAGCCAGTATGAATCAATGGCTGAAACACTCCGTGGAGGACTTTCACTCTGCTTATCAGGCTTTGGCTACTTCAGCCACGATATTTCGGGCTTTGAGGCTACAGGCTCACCCGACTTATACAAGAGATGGTCTGCATTCGGTCTTATGTCTTCACACTCAAGACTTCACGGCAACAGCTCATACAGAGTACCGTGGAACTTTGACGAAGAAGCGTGCGACGTTCTGCGTCACTTCACAAAGCTCAAGGGTCGCCTGATGCCGTATCTGTTCGCTAACGCAGTAAAGGCTCACGAAAAGGGCGTTCCCATGATGAGAGCTATGGTTATGGAATACAGCGACGATCCTGCCTGCTTACCTCTTGACAGACAGTATATGTTCGGTGATAACCTGCTTATCGCTCCCGTATTCAACGAGGAGGGTACCGCTCAGTTCTATCTCCCTCGCGGCAAGTGGACCGATATTCAGACAGGAGAAGTTCTTGAGGGCGGTAACTGGTACGACAAGAAGTACGACTACTTCTCAATGGGTATGTATGCTAAGCCCAACAGCATAATCGCTTACGGTAACTTTGAGCGTAACTTCGCATATGACTATGTAGAGGGTGCTAAGCTTGTTATCTATCAGCTTGAGGACGGCAAGAACACTCAGTGCAAGATCTACGATAAGGACGCTAAGCTTGAGCTTACTGTTATGGCTGAGAGAAACGGCGATACAATCACTGTTACACATACAGCTACAGACAAGCACTTCACAGTTGAAAGTGCAGAGGGTCTTAATGTAGTTATAAGCAAGTAATTATAACGGAATATAAAGGAACGGTCGGCAGATGCCGGCCGTTTCAGTTTGCAGAAAAAGGGTCTGTGGCATAACCCGTTTTCTATAGATTGAAGCACAGCAACGTATAACTCTATGGTTGCTGTGCTTATTTTTATAACTCGATACATTGCGGAATATTATCCGCATTTTTCCGCTGTTCAATCCGGACAATTCAGAAATAATACAAAACCGTGTAAATCTGTTCTGCTGATAAAGCACCTATGCCGCAGTTTCCCTGAAAAATTCAGATTTATATATGTTTTGCAAGCTCTGCGGAAAGTTGCTTAAACAGCTTTTTGTTTTCGTCGGTCATCTGTCTGTAATTCATTATCAGTTCTCTTTCTTCAAAAGTGTAATCACGGTTGCCTTCCGTACCAAACAAGTAATCTACCGACACCCCAAGCTTATCAGCTATTTTTTTTACAAGTTCAAAATCCGGCTGACGTGTATTTCTGATATATCCGTTCAGTGTTGTCGGCGCTATATTCAACTGTCTTGCAAATTCTCTTTGTGAAATTTCCCTGTCATCAAGTATACTTTTAAGGCAATCCCCAAAATTCATGTCATCACCTTCCCTTTCTAATAATACCCGATATTCATGTAGAAATTATACAACAGCAATTCAGATTATTTATTAAAATTCACGAAATGCAAATATATCTGTTAACTTGTACGCAATATGAGTATATAATCTAATTGTCGAAAAAAGTAGCGCTATATGCTTTTAAACGTTTAAACGACCGTTTATAAGACAAGAAACAGATGTAAATTAAGCAGATAATGCTTAAAATAATATTAAAAAGGTGAGTTATATGAACAACAAAGGAAAACTGATTTTATCAACGAAATCTTCGTTCGCTGTCCGCAAGGCAGTAATCGGAGTATGCGGACTGATTTTCATTATAATGGCAATCATTATGATGGTCAATTACAAAGGAATTAAATCCGCATTCGGTGGTGGAAGCACAGGTGAAATAATAACCATCGCTGCAATTCTGTTCTTCATACTGTATCCGCTGATAATGTTTGTGACGCTGTGTCTTAAAAGTAAATCGTACTGTGAGGTATACGAAAATTACATAGTCGGAAAAACATTGTCGCTTCAGGAATTCGAAATACCTATGAACGAAGTCATCAACGTGGCGGAAGAAAGAATGACTCTTGTTATATATTCTCAGTATACAAATTACAAGGTTATGGCAAATGTCAACCGTGCAGATGCACTGAAGGAAATACGCCAGAGAATCGGAAAATAAAAGACAGTCACAACAACATTGAATAATACGGAACGGTCGGCATCTGCCGACCGTTCAGCTTGTAGAAAAAGTATGTTTTTTCAAAAAAGTGCTTGTTCTCAATCCCTATCCCCAAACCCCTTTCCCCAGGAAAGGGGCTATATTACTGGGGCTACGGTAGATTGTCAAGTCAAGTGCAACACTTTTTAGACAAAAATTCGAGAGGGGAAAGATAGCCAAGACATTTACGAGGACGACTATTGATTAAATGAATAACTTTTTGGAATTCTTTTTCGGAAACACTTAAAAAATCAGTGCCCTTAGGATAGAAGAAACGTAAAAGATCATTTGTGTTTTCATTTAAACCTCGTTGCCAAGGAGAGTGCAAATCAGCAAAATAGATTGTTGTGCCTAAATCTTTTTCGATATTGAGAAAATCAGCAAATTCAGAACCGTTATCCAACGTGATTGTTTCAATCGGCATAGGAACTTCCATAAGTTCAAAAGCTCTGGAGATAGCTTTTCTGATTGTATTTCTTTCTCGACTGATTGCTATTGAACCGACAAGTAGCTTACTTTTTCGGTCAACAAAAGTAACAGCGCAACCTTTACCGATACCGCCATAAACCGTATCGCCTTCAAAATCGCCTATACGGGATTTTGTTTCTACAATTTCCGGTCTGTCGTGAATAGTGTGAACCGGGTGAATTGTATTGCATTTCTTGCGATTGCCGATATACTTTTTTCCGTGACGTCGCAGAGCAGTTTTCCTTGACAAACCTTGAAGCCTGTTTTCCTTTAATGCCCGGTATATAGATGCACAACATACGCTGAAACCTTGTTGTTTGCACTTATGCGCTATAATTTCAGGCGACCAAAAGCGTTTGAAACATTCAAGAATGTAAATATAAAGTTTGGTGTCCGGTCGGATGACGTGTTTCCTTACACACTTCTTTCTTCTGTATATGTAAAGTGACGTTGCCCACCACGCATTATACCTCTTTTTATCTTTACAGTTTCTTTTTATTTCTCTGCTTATTGATGAAGCACTTCTGCCCATCAACCTTCCAATTTCTCGTACTCCTTTTCCTTCTGACAAAAATTGTTGTAGACAATTTCGTTCAGATAGTGTAGAATGTGTATAGGACTTCATACTCTACCTCCGTGCCTTTTGTTTTGTGGTAATTACATTTTACACGAAAGTGAGTATGATGTCCATATTTTTTTGTGTTGCACTTGATATTATAATCTACCTACGCCCCTGCGACCCCTTTTTTCAAAAAAATAATTGTAAATTTTCCAAAGAAGCTTTTATTCAACTTATCAAGTTTAAAACTTATAGCTGACCTTCCCAACAAATAATCAACAGGAACATTAAAAATATCTGCAAGTGACATAAGAGTTTCAATATTAGGTAAATTAACATTCTTTTCATAGTTGCATATTGAGTTTTTGGATAGATGAACCGCATCAGCAAGTTGTTTTTGTGTATAACCGTTTTTTTCTCGTAATTGTCTTAGCCTTTCGGAAAATTCTATGATTTTCACTCCTTATTTTTATTTTACACCGAGTCAAATTACAATTGTTGATTTATACAGAATTTATGTGTTTTTTATATTTTTATCAAATATAATTCAGAATTTATGAATTTTAATTAGGAGTTGCTGAACATATGCAAATAGCAGTATGTGATGATGAAAAGGTATATCTTGATTGCTTAAGCAGGAAGATAGAAGTTTGCTTTAAAGAATTTGAAATTGAGATTTCCTTGGATAAATACTTAAATGCAGTGTCTTTTCTCGAGCAGCATGAGCAAAATCCGTACGATGTAGTTTTTCTTGATATACTTATGCCGGAAATGAACGGTCTTGATGTTGCAAACAGGATAAGAAATTTATCCGAAAAAACAATAATCATCTTTATCACCACCGAAAATCATCTTGTATACGAAAGCTTTGACTACAGACCGTTCAACTTTATTCCGAAGGACCTTGATATTTTTGACCAAAAGCTACGGTCGGTTATCGGAAAGCTGATGTTTTTTCTTCAGACTTCAAAGACCTTGTGCTTTGACCTGCCATACGGAGAAATCGGGAAAGTGACTGTCGGTGATATAATATATATCTGTAGCAGATCGAATTACATAGACATTATCTGCAAATCGAACGTGATGCTAAAAATCAGAAGCACGATAGATAATATCAGCGGTATGTTACCCGAACAACATTTTGCAAGGACGCATAACAGGATAATTGTTAACCTTAATCACATTCAGCGTATTGATTATCCGAATCATATAGTATACTTAACTGACAGCAACCAGGCGGAAATAAGCCGACGATATAAAAATTCACTTGCAGAAAAGTACAAAAAGTTTATCAGGGAAACAACCTAACAGGAGTAAATATGACTGATTTTTTATGGGCGGCATTTGAGCTTTTCATTACTTTTTTTGAAAACCTGACCGTATGCCATTTTATATGCAGGTTTTTAAAGCTTGACTTAAAAAGCAGAAAAGGAATAATTCTGTACCTTATCGGCTGTGTGTCATTTTCGGTGATTGTCACTGTTATAAACAACTTTACTTTGTACGAAGGAGTATACGGTCTGATTTATACTGTTATGTTCTTTGCTTACAGCCTGTTTTTGCCGGGGTCGGTAATAAAAAAGGCATTTGCCGCTATACTTGCCAATATCGTAATAGTCTGCACAAACGCTCTTGTTACAAGCACAATTTCAGCCGCCTCAGGTAACGCGGTTGCGGAGATATTGGGCACTCATACTTTGGAAAGAGTTATTGCCGTACTCTCGGTTCAAATTTTGCTTATATATATTTTCGGCATCATTCTGAAAATAACGGCTGCGCTTAGATCGAACGAATGGCTGCTTATTTTGTCGGTGTTTGTGGTTTCGTTTGTTTCAATAACATTCATTCATATGTCACAGCTATATTCCGATTATAACGAAAATCAAACGCAGATTTTATTGATAGCTGAACTGGGATTGGTAATCATAAATCTGATATGCTTTTATATGACCGTAGCCATGAGCAAGAGCAACCGTCAGGCCACCCTACTGAAGCTTGAAAAGCAGCAGCAGGAATATAGAATTAAATACGCCAAAACGATAAAGAACCAGTACGAGGAAACAGCTCGACTCAGACACGATATGAAGCAGAACTTTGAAGTACTGACGATGCTGTCCGACGAAAAGAAGTACGATGAAATCGGTGTGTTTTTAAAGCAATGCAAAAACGAGATAAGCAATATTGATGTGTGCATCGATGTGGGAAACGTCTTTATCAACGCTATACTCAACACTAAAATATCAATCGCTCGAAACCATGACATTAATTTTGTCTTCACAGGTTCAAAACAGCTTTACGGCGTAGCGGATATAGATATGTGCAATTTACTTGGAAATATCCTGGACAACGCTATCGAAAACTGCTCTGCCTCGCCCGATGCTCATAAAAATATAATCTGCAATTTTTCCGGTGATGAGTATAAGATTATGATTTATGTAAGCAACACTATTGAAAAATCCGTGCTTTCGGAAAATCATTCGTTAAAAACCTCAAAATCACGATTACAAGGTCACGGATACGGTATAAAAACAATAAAGCAAATAGCGGAGAAATATAACGGCAGCGCGGATTTTTACGAAAAAGACAATATGTTTGTCTGCTGTGTGATGTTATACCGTGATTTTTAATGCCGTAAGGCATTGCGGCGGTAACGCCGTAGTTTTGTGTCAGTAAAACAAATTATTTGTGTCGGAAAAATAAAAACGCCGCCTATCCCGATAAAGGAATAAGCGGCTTGCTTATATAGCTCTATATTTTATTTTTTGAAAAGGAAATGACTACGAAACAGTACGCACTATTAAAGCCTTTTTCCTTGCTTTCGTCAGCCTTAAGATGACTTCATCAACAGCGTCGGTGTATCTGCCTTGAGCCATAAGTGCGTTCTTCTTATCTATAAGCGAATGTATGATTTGAGAGCGTTCCTGCTCGGTCAGCTTGATATAACACTTCTTCATTTGTAGTCCCTCCATTCGATTACAGTATATCCATAATCGTTGCCGGCTTCAAATATGCAAAAAAAGAACCCCGAACTATACAGTCCGAGGTTCTGTCGCAAACATCGTTAAATGCCGAGTTTACAAGGCTTTTTTGTTCAATTTACAATGCAGCCGTTACAATGAAGCCACCGGATTAACAATTCACGATTCCAGTGATTTACGACACGCATTTGTCGTAAAAGACGAGTGATGCTCAAAAAGTCATTTGTCGTAAATTTGTCGTAAACCCTCTGACGTGTTTCATTTTTGGATTAACAAAACGCCGCAAACGCTGTCAAAACCTGCTTTTTGTGGGTTTTTAGTCTGTGAGGGGTTTCATCGTGGGGACGAAAGCAACCATCTTTTCAATCCGTCCTAAACCTCCTCATATCTCATAACAGGTCTAAACAGCGTTTCTTCCGGAATCGCTATATCCCTATAAATTCGTGCTGTTTTTCGGTGGATTGGAGTACAAATTGGTGTAAATGGTGTATAAGCTTTTTATCATCGTCTCCGAAATATTCCTTACTCGTCTGACACTTTATTATACTCGCTTTTGAAATATGAGTCAAGACCTTCAAATTCGGACTGCCGAAGCTCCTTCGTTACATCGGTATAGATATTAAGCGTTGTTGAAATATCCTTATGACCAAGCGTGTCTTGAATGACCTTGACATTCACGCCCGCTTCGCACATTCTCGTCGTAAATGTATGTCTTAATGAATGGCAGCTAAAATGCGGAAGCAGCACTTCGGGATTTTCGTTCTTCAAAAACTGCTCATCATTACAGTCACGAATTATGCGGCGGATTGCTTTATTGAGCGTTCCCTGATGTTGTGGATTGCCGAAGCGATTGATAAAAATGAAATCTGTGTATCCGTCAATGGTAGCGGTACAATGAAGATCGAGCAGCTCCTGCCTTTCCTTTTCCATTATAATTGCCTCTTTCACAAAACTGAGCATTGGCACTTTTCTTTTTCCAGCCGGAGTTTTCGGCGTATTGACATTAAAATAGCAGCCTTTTTTGCTTCCATCGGTGCGGTGGTCATAGTAAACCAAAGTATGATTTACATCAATAACACCGTTCTCAAGATCGACATCACACCATCTTAATCCGGTAAGTTCTCCGACTCGAAGCCCTGTTCCTACCAAAACCGCAAAGATTGGATACCAATATTGTGCGGCGGGAGTATTTTTCAAATAGCTTAAAAGCAACTCCTGTTCGGGACGGGTTAAAGCTCTGCGCTTTTCTGTCTTAAAGCAATGTGCTTGCTTCAACTCTCTAAGTACATTATCTGACGGATTATTCCTTATGTAATCATCGTCAACAGCCATATCCAAAATCTGATGTAAAACCGTATGGATACTGTCAATGGTCGAAGGTTTTAACTGGCGCTCGTCTGTAAGGTAATTATAAAACCTCTTTATGTCTGTTTTTTTCAACGATGAAACTGTCTTTGAGCCTATTTGATGACGGACAAAGGTTTCATACATATATTTATAATTCTCAAAGGTGTTGTTCTTCAGCCCTCGCTTCAGCTCCTTCCAAAGCTCATAGACCTCGTTGACCGTCGTATATCGGGCTTCGGTTTTAATGCCATCGCTCTTATCCTTTTTAATCTGTTCTTCCTTGTAGCGCAATTCGTCAAGCGTTTTGGCATATACGCAAAACCGTTTATGATTGCTGTCAGTCCATCGGAATTGATAAGTTCCGTCAGCCCTTTGCGATTCGCCTGTCCGAAGCACGGCTCTCGACTTGTCTTTTCTTTTTGTTCTCGGCATAATTCTCTCTCCTCCTATATGCGAAACTGCTTATCAAGATAATCAATGAACGCTTCTCGGATCACACAGATTTGTGTGCCGTTATTTACCGTGAAAGGGCAATTCCCTTGTGATATGATTTGACGGATTTTTGCCCTTCCGATTCCGGTGTATGCGGCAGCTTCTTCAACGGTTAAAATCGTTTTCGTCCAAAACGGTGTGTTTTCCGACCTCTTTTGGAGTTCACTTCTGTAAGCTAAAATTTTTTCGTCCATACAACCTCCATCATATTGAATACATTTGCTCAATGTATTCATCAAAAATCCTGCGCTTAATCATTCTCCGATTGCCTACCCACAGTACAAACGGACAATCGGCAAGGCTCGTCATTTCATAAAGCTTATCCCTGCCTATTCCCGTATACTCTGCCGCTTCTTCTATCGTCAAATAAGGTTTTACCCAAATTGGAACAGCAGCTACACGCCTGTTGGAACTGCCTGTTTCAGTCAGTTTATTATCCATTAGCTTGTCCTCCTCTCAGACGGAATATTGTGTTTCGAGATAATCCTCGAATTGTTTTCTTTTAATCAACCGCTTTGTTCCATTCCATAGGACAAAGGGACAGTTTTTTTGATTTGAAATTTCTTTAATTTTAGATACGCCTATTCCTGAGTATTCGGCGGCTTCTTCCACCGTTAAATTCATTTTCTTCCACAACGGGACTCTCGACATATCCGGATCGTTCTTTTTGTTGAGCATATTGCTGTACCTCCTTGCTTTTGGTAGTTACAGCATAGCCAATATCCTGCGATAAGCCAATTATGCGAATCGGCTCATCGCAGGCTTGACTTTTTCATTAAATTGAGTATTGCCGCTCTATATACTCATCAAAAACTTTTCGCTTAATCATTCTCCGGCTACCTATCCATAAGACAAATGGGCAATCCTCACTTTCTGTCATCTCATAAAGTTTCGCCATTCCAATACCGGAATAGGCTGCGGCTTCTTCAATCGACAGATTTGCCTTGCACCATATAGGAATGTCAAACTTCCGTTTCCTTTCCCTGTTTTGCGACATCCCTATACCCCTTTCCCTTTGAAAGAGGTGCGTTTGTCATAAACGATATAATCCCAACCTCTATCATTGCACTTATCACAAGTGCCTTTACTTTTAGCGAAAGGATCAAGGCGTCTGACAACATAGTTCGGATTGCGAAAATAGTCGTTTAAGCATTTCGGACACAGGCAGCGAATGTCGCCGATCCTGTCAGTGTTGTAAAGCCATAGACCAAATGTTTTTTTCAAGGCTGCGTTAATCTGTCTCCAAAGGCGCTCATCATCAACAAAGCCAATATACTCTGTCAAATCATCTTTATTCACAGTCTGTATTTGCTCAAGCAACACCATTGAAGGCTTCATCAGACCAAAACCCTCGCCTAAAATAATGTGGGACGGCAAATACCTCTTTTTTATTACACTCGTAATGGACGCAACAATAACAGTAGGCGCATTCGCATTGAAATTGTCTGCCTGAATTACCAGCACAGGTCTTACACCTGATTGGATAGAGCCGATTCTTGTGCCAAAATCGTAGGAAAATATATCTCCACGCCTGATTTCTGTTTTCTTCATTTTATGTATAACCTCTCTGTTCATTGAGTTTTGAAAGCGCATTTCATATCCGGAATAGAAATACCCCTTCACTCATTTGGACAAAGGGGTGCGAAATGCACACCCAAAATCAGAGGTTTTCATAAAATTTTTTGAAATTTTTTATTGCGGCAGCGATTGACTTGTCTACGGAGCTATAATTTATGCCCTCCTCTTTCGCAATTTTCCTTGAACTAATCCCAAGCAAAACGGATTTAAGAAGGCGCTCCCTTTGAACAGGTTGCAGCATACTTAACGCTTGTCTTACCTTAGAAAGTTCTAATTGTCGTAGCTTTTCTTTTTCTTCCTCGATCTGTTCCTCCTCCGCTTTATCAAACGGATCAATAAATGGGGCGATAGATTTCGGATGGAACTGCTCAAAAATATCATCTTCATAACCGTATACATCTATCGTCCTTTTGCTGCGCTTTTCATATTTATCATTATTTCTATGTGATTCACTAATCACTTCTCCCTGTGCCATTGACAGAAGTATAAAAGGCGTATACCTGCTGATGACATCAGGGTACTTATCCCACAATGCTTCTTCGGACAGCTCCGTTATAATTGCCCATTTTTCCATTCCAGTGAAACCACTATACTCATACCGAAGGTTGATGAGTTTACAATCCTGTGCAAATAATTCTTCCTGCTTGTTTACTGTAAGTTTTTTCATTTCCGTAATCTCCTTAAATTTGGAATTTTTGATATATAAGGTCACAATCAAAAACTCCGGAGATCACGGATACCTACATACAAACGCCTGCCATACTGTGATAGACATAAAGCTCCCTTTCCGCTTGACAAAAGCGAAAAGGGCTGCACAAAAAAAGCAGCTATAACATTCAAGCCCGAAGGCTGAAAGCTATAACTGCTTCTTCAAAACACATATTCAATTCGTTTTGCCTAAGCTGCTGTATTGCCGCCTAAAAGATATTCAACCAGCATTTGAAAATCAAGAAAAATTCTCAAAGCTTTAGGCATACTAATTGTAACAGATTTGCTTTTTCGTATCATCGGCAAAACTGCGCCAATTTTCTGCCATTTTGTTTTCAGCCTCGTTCCGTAAACGAAAGCCGTTCTTCGGGCAGCATACACAGTGTAGCATACGCAAGGTCAGACATTCAGTAGGGATTTCGTCGGACTTTAGTCGGACAAGCCTTCATTTGAAAAAATCGGGAATATCGTCGCTTTCATCAGCTCCCTTCATATTGAAGATTCCTTTGAAGCACGGAATCGCATATCCCCACAGGGACACGCCAAGGAGCAAAATCGCTTCCCGTTTCCGGTCGTAAAAGGTACTGCGCTCCATATTCAAGAGATCGAGCAGCTCGCTCTCTGTATACCGAAACGCCGTTAGGTAGCTTTTCGATATGATCTCGTGGTACAGCCTGCCGTTGTTATGGTAGTCATATATTTTCGCCATAGCGGTATCAATCAGGTCAACCATCCACTTGTTCTCAAATAAAGCACTGATACGGCTCTCAAACTCCTGCTTCTCGGTATCCGGCGCAAACAGCTCCAAGTAGACAAGGGCGCTGTCCAGTTCCTCTCCGTAATATACCAGCTCCTCATTCACACGGGCAGATTCGCTCAGTGTGATCCAGACCACATCACGGTATACACTGAGAAGCAATTTTGTTTTAGAGAATATATCCGATTGATTCAAATTAAGCTGCTCGTACATTTTGCGAATGCTTTTCGCAGCGAGTGTATCTTTCCGTCCCATCTGTTCGCCTCAATCCTTAAAACGGGTATCATTTGTTGGTAGATAAAAGTTCAAGCTAATTTTTTGAACTCCCTTGACAAAACACGCAAGTTAAGGTATTATGTATACGCAACTTACTTGCGTATTGACATTATACGAAATTTACTTGCGCTTGTCAATACAGATACGCAAGATATTTTCAAATCAGGTCGAATAATTTGGAGGTCAGATGAAATGAAATTCTGTGAAAAGGTAAAAGAAGCCCGCACGAAGGCAGGCTTAAAGCAAGATGAGTTTGCAAAAGCAATCGGCGTTTCTCTGCGGACAGTATCGAATTATGAGGCTGGCACCCGCTATCCGAAAAAAAGGGAAACCTATTATAAGATGGCGGAAGTCCTGAAGGTCGATGTCAACTATCTGCTTACAGATGATGAGGAATTTTTGCTGAACGCCGAATCTAAATATGGACGCAATGGCGCAAGACAGGCAAAGGAGCTTATGGCAGAAGTTACAGGACTTTTTGCAGGCGGCGAACTTGCAGATGAGGATTTGGACGAGATGATGAAAGGCATTCAGGAAGCGTACTGGATCGCCAAAGAGAAGAATAAAAAGTACACTCCCAAAAAATATAGAAAATAGCGCTTGATGTCCTCTTTTTCGGACAGTGCATTTGATAAGATATACTTACCGACAGTAGAATGGGGGTGTTTGCTCTTGGATATTCAGACTTTGGAGATTGTTAGAAAGGCAAATCGGCTGACAAATGAGCTTGGCACAAACGATCCACATAAAATCGCACGAGAACTGGGGATAGAAGTTATCCCGTTATCGTTCAAGAAGCAGCGAGGGGCATACAAGGTTTTAATGCGTAACCGCTTTATCTTTATAAAAGACGATCTGCACCCTGTAATGGAGCGTATCGTAATGCTGCACGAGATCGGACACGACGCATTACATAGAGAAGAAGCGGTCAAGGCTGGCGGCTTCAAGGAATTTAATATTTTCGATATGCGGCAAAGCCGAATGGAATACGAGGCAAACATCTTTGCTTCTCAAATCTCCCTGCCTGACGATGAAATACTGGAATATATCGAAAACGGGTATGATATTCAGCAGATCGCACGGGCAATGCACTCGGACATAAACTTGGTCGCATTGAAAACGGATACGCTAATTGCACAGGGCTATCGTTTCCGTCATCAGGAATACCGCAATCAATTTTTGAAATAGATAACTGGAGGGTATAAAGATGTTGATGAATAATAACGAGTATCTTGATTTGGTGCAAACTATCAAACAGGAAATTCAGCAGGCGCAGTACAAAGCTACTTTAAGTGTAAATAAAGAGCTGATTATGCTGTATTACAATATCGGAAAAATCATAAACGAGCATAAATCTTGGGGCAATAAATTTATTGAAAATCTGGCGGCTGATATTAAGCTCTTGTTCCCGAACGCAAAGGGCTATTCTGTTCGCAACCTTAAATATATGTCAAAATTTGCAAGCACTTATCCTGATGAGCAATTTGTGCAGACGGTGTCTGCACAAATTCCGTGGTCGCACAATGTTGCAATCTTGGATAAGGTTAAAGGAGAAAAGCAAAGAGAGTGGTATATACGAAAGACCGCAGAAAATGGCTGGTCGCATAATGTCTTGATTCATCAGATTGAAAGCGGCTTGTATGAACGGCAGGCTATTGCTGATAAAATTTCAAACTTTGAAAGCCGACTTGCTTCGCCGCAGAGTGAGCTTGCCGTACAAACAATGAAAGATCCATACATTTTTGATTTTATCCCTTTCAAGGAAGATATGGTAGAACGGGATATAGAGCAGGCTCTTGTTCAGGATGTAACGAAGCTGCTTTTAGAGTTGGGAACGGGATTTGCGTTTCTCGGCAATCAATATCATCTCAATGTCGGCGGCGATGATTTTTACATTGATCTTCTGTTCTACAACCTTAATCTTCGCTGCTATGTTGTGATTGAGCTGAAAACCGGAGAATTTAAGCCGGAATATGCTGGACAGCTTAACTTTTATCTCTCAGCCGTTGACGGGATTTTGAAAAAGGATAATGACAATCCTTCTATCGGTCTGTTGCTGTGCAAAAGCAAAAACGCATTAGTCGCTGAATATGCCTTAAAAGATATGTCAAAGCCAATCGGTGTCAGCGAATACAAAGTTACAAGTGAGCTTCCTGAAGCTTTGAGCAAACAGCTCCCGTCTGTGGAAGATATACAAAAGCATATCAAAAGAGACTAAAATATCGAAAAGCTGAAAGCCGCAGAGCTATATATCGAAGTCCTGCGGTTTTCATTCTTTTCACTACTCAATGTTATGCTAAAAAATGGGGAAATAAAATTGATAACGCTTTTATGCTCAATGCGACAATACGGAATGGCAAATTAAATGGCGAGTTAAATGGCGACAATGGCAAAGTAGATGGCGAATTAAATCCAGCTCTGCTTTATCTGAACAAGAGTGAATTAGCGGTTTATCGAACATTCCAAAGTATTAGGCATAGCACAAAGATTTATCGGATTTGTTCTTGCTTTTGCAATCATTCCACAACCACCTTCAATGAGCCGCAAAAATCATTGCCTTCTAAAGTAAGATAGTTGTCGCCTTCATCAAGGGTAACGGAATATGTTCCGTTTTTACTTGTATCGGCAATCACTTTTTCCTCGCCCTTATCAAGCCAGTAAAGCCTTGCCGTGC
>ERZ857972.1083-NODE-1083-length-18216-cov-3.326579_pt1 | contig 18216 bp, 20 predicted proteins | sample MGYA00519757_ERZ857972 | MGnify/ENA primary metagenome ERZ857972 (study PRJEB31778, sample SAMEA3449383) | human gut metagenome | biome: human gut; feature: human-associated habitat; material: faeces | place: United Kingdom | collected 2010/2012 ...
CCACAAACTGGGACTCGCAGCTCACGAAAAGCCTTTTTCAAACACGCTCTAGTACATCGTTTTCGAAATAACTGTATCATTCACTTGTCTACGAAACGATGTACTAGGAATCTTCATAAGTTCAAAATTCAAACACTTCCGGAAAAATAATCAGAATAAAATAAGTAACAGAAGCTCTTTTTCTACCGATCGTTCAGTAGCAAAAGAGCTTCCGCTTTTCGCATGCATCTTCGTCACTTTCCCACAGAGATACGATTATTTACGTGATCAATAAATCATGGGATCTTTTGATCCGTGATCCTGCCACACAATCTGCATTATAATATCCTGTCTGTTCTTACAGCTTGTCTCCTCTGCGGATATAACCCGGTTTTTCCGGCTCTGCAATAATCTGATTGCTGTGGATCAGTTTCGCATGTTTGTCAATGACCATATTTTCCACATGCACATCTTTGCCGATCACTACGTCTGCATTTACCACACAGTTGCGGACAACCGCACCTTTCCTGATCTCACATCCACGTCCAATGATTGAATTTTCTACCGTTCCTTCTATCAGACATCCATTGGAAATTACGGATGATTTTACATTGCTGCCTTCAAAATACTGGGTCGGGCAGGAATCGTTGGTACGGGTATAGACCGTCCACTCTTCATGAAACAGCTCTCTTGCTTTCCTGCGGTCAAGCAGTTCTTCGTTGGCATCAAAATAACTCTTGAGATCGGTCATTGCTGCAAAATAACCTCTGTGAGATACTCCACGGACATCCATCTCTCCACAGGATTCATTGAGTGCATCTGCCAGTGTATATACGGAAGACAGCTTGCGTCCTTTATCGATCAGATCCAGGAAGATCTCTTTTTTCATTACATAGGTGTCCATGAAAATATTTCTGTTTTTTACATTTCCGTGGTTTGGTTCCAGAGACAGCACACCTTTTTGTTTGTTCAGATTCAGCACCTGGCAGTTCAGGAAATGATCTTTTGCATTGTCCACATTCTGATACATCAGTGTGATATCCGCACCGGATTCGATATGGTTCTGTAAAAATTCTTCGTAATCTGCAGTATAAACCATATAGCTTGGTACGATGACTACGTACTCTTCACTCATCTCCTCAATGGCATCCAGGTTTTCCACATAAGCTGCCAGATCCGTACTGTAAATACTATTTTCGTCTCCGTTTTCACAGAACAGAAGATTTAAATTGCCACGTTTGGAATTGATATTGTAGTGACGTCCGGTTCCCAGATGTTCTACCAGAGAACGTGGCTTTCTGCGGATGTACACCTGAATAGAATCAATTCCACTGTTACTCATATTAGAAATCGGGAAGTCGATCACACGATATCTTCCGAGAAAAGAGATCGCTCCGGTCGGACGATAAGCCTGCATCGGATTCCCCTGTATATTATTGCCTGCGAAATTTACGATTCCAAATGCTCTACTCATCTTATTCTTCCCCCTTTACACGTTTTGCAACCAGTTCGATATTTTCACTGTCTGCACTGCCGACAACCGCATTCTTTCCGATCTTTACGTTGTCCGCGACAAGGGCGCGTGTTACGACTGCACCTTCTTCTACTTCCACACCCGGCATCAGTACACTGTCAATAATTTTTGCTCCCGGTGCTACTTTTGCTCCTGTAAACAGGACAGAGTTCTTAACCAGACCATCCACGATACATCCCTGTGTGATAAATGCTCTCTCTATACTCGCCTGCGCACCGATATACTGTGGCAGCGCATCGGTATCCTGGGTATAGATCTTCCAGGAACTGTCGGCAAGATCCAGTGCATTGTTCTTATCCAGCAGATCCATATTGGCTTCCCATAAGGAATCGATGGTTCCCACATCTTTCCAGTATCCTTTGAACTTATATGCATACAGTGTTTTCTGGTCTTCCAGCATTCTTGGGATGATGTCTTTTCCGAAATCATGGCTGGAACGCTCATCTTTCATGTCCGCGCTCAATTTCTTGCGCAGCTGCTTCCAGTTAAAGATATAGATGCCCATCGAAGCCAGGTTGCTCTTTGGCTGCGCCGGCTTTTCCTCGAACTCGATGATGCGCGCCTCTTCATCCGTATTCATGATGCCGAAGCGGCTCGCTTCCTTCATCGGCACCGGCAGCACCGCGATCGTCGCATCTGCCTCATGTGCGCGGTGGAATGCCAGCATCTTCGAATAATCCATCTTATAGATGTGATCGCCCGAGAGGATGAGCACATAGTCCGGATCCTGATTATCGATAAAATCGATGTTCTGAGAGATCGCATCCGCCGTTCCGCGGTATTCCGCAAAGGCCGCATCCTCTTTCTCGCGCGGAGGGAGCACATACACGCCGCTGTCATTGGAATCCAGTCCCCAGCGCTGTCCGGCTGCCGCATACGAGTTGAGCAGCACGCTCTCATACTGCGTCAGGACGCCGACCACATCGATGCCGGAGTTGGCGCAGTTGCTCAGGGGAAAATCGATGATGCGGTACTTCCCGCCGAAATACACGGCCGGCTTGGCAATCTTCTTCGTCAGCTCATACAGGCGTGTTCCGCGTCCGCCTGCGAGGATCATTGCGATCATCTTGTTCTTCTTCATGTTGACCACCCTTCATTCTGAATGCATCGCTAATGCCATTTACGCTATTATCGGGCAGACAGCCGGAATGATACGCCAAAAACCATGCGCCTTCCGCACTGCCGGTTTTGTCAAAAATGATATTCGCAGGACATTCGCATCCATCAGCCTGATCGATCATTATTATCTCTCATCCGTCCTGCGTGTGTTGATCTTGTTCTTTTCATCATTATACAATTTGTTTCATGATCTTTTCAGTCTGTTTTTCATCGATCGCTCATGTTATAATAAATGATATGTCAGAGGTGATCATATGGCCATTGAACTAGTAAGAGAATACCTGAAAGCATACGGAAGAGATCGGGACATCATCGAGCTGGATACATCCAGCGCAACGGTGGAGCTTGCCGCACAGGCGCTGGGCACCGGTCCTGAGCGCATCGCCAAGACGCTCTCCTTCATGGGACGCGACCATGCCCTTCTCGTCGTCTGCGCCGGCGACTGCAAGATCGACAATCATAAGTTCAAAGAGACCTTCCACGTCAAGGCGCGCATGCTGAAGGCGGACGAAGTGGAGAAGTACACCAACCATGCGGTGGGCGGCGTCTGCCCTTTTGCCGTACCGGAAGAGACACCCGTCTATCTGGATGTCTCCCTGAAGCGCTTCCCCTGGATCTATCCTGCCTGCGGCAGCGCCAATTCCGCCATCAAGCTGAGCAATGAGGAGCTGCAGGCCTTGGTGCCCGGCGCACGATGGGTCGATGTCTGTAAGATCTGAGCCTGCGATACGCAGGCTCTTCTGTTATATAGAATAAGGAGCGAAAAATATGGTGAATTCTGTCATCACCAGCATCAAGATCCGCTGGGAAGACATCGCGAGCGACAGCTGGCTGCGCCAGATCCCGGCGCTGCATGATCTGGATCATCTTTCCTTGCCCAGAAGGCTGACCATCTTCATCGGCGAAAACGGCAGCGGGAAATCAACATTGCTGGAGGCCATGGCCATCGCATCCGGCTTCAATCCGGAAGGCGGCACCCGCAACTATCATTTCGCTACGCGGGACTCCCATTCTTCCTTGCATGAGGCGCTCACGCTCGTCCGCCGGCCGCCCATGCTGCGCGGCGGCTATTTCCTGCGCGCCGAGAGCTTCTATCAGACAGCCACCATGGAGGAGGCTTACGCAGATGCGCAGCACCCCTCAAAAAAGTATCATGAACGATCGCACGGAGAAAGCTTCCTGGCATTGGCAGACGATCATTTCAACCGCCCCGGCTTATTTTTCCTGGATGAGCCTGAGGCTGCTTTATCCTGGCAGCATCAGCTCACGCTGGCGTTCATGATCAGCGAAAGCCTCGCTTTGGGCTCACAGTTCATCATCGCCACCCATTCCCCGCTGCTCATGTCCATTCCCGATGCCTGCCTGCTTCACTTTGGCCCGGATGGCATCTCTCCATGCACCGTGGAAGAGACAGAAAGCTGGCAGATCATGACGCTGCTCGTCAGTCACCGGGATCAGCTGTTCAGCCATCTGCTGAACAAAACAGAAAAATAAAAAGAACCCCTTTTGGATTCTTCTCACGAATCGGTCATCTTAACCACTCTGCGATGACCGCGCTGATTCCGTTTCAGCCATTTCTCGGCAGCCTGTTCATCTTTCAGTCTAGTAATGATCGCGTTCGGGCAGGAGGCCAGCAGTCTCTGCACGTCTGCTGTCGTGCCTTTGATGAGCCTGATTTCCCGCCGCAGTTTGATTCCGTAAATGTACTCTCGTCCCGGCTGCATGTCATCACTCCTCTTTTTCATTGTAATACAAAACGGAATTTTTGTCACAACGATTCCGTTTTATTTTACGGTTCTGATCACATGATTGCCGGTTTTTCCCGTTTATTTCACGATTCTGCCATTCTTTTGTTATTTGCGTAAGAACCGACCGCAGTGGCGACCACTTCTCCGTCCTTCAGCCTGGCCGTCGCCCTGGTCATGATCATGCGGCTGCCGCTGTGATCACAGACTGCATCGATCCACAATTCATCCCCTGTTTCGCTTCCTTTGACGAAGTTCACCGACATCTGGATCGTCGGCGTGAACGCCGCCTCGCTGTATGTGTAGGCAGCGCCGCCCATGGCCATGTCCAGCAAGGTGCACAGGATCCCGCCATGCGTGCGGCCCACCGGATTCATCTCCCAGCCGCGCAAGGGAAACTTCAATGTCATGGTCCGTGTCTGCTCATCCATGCGCACCAGTTCCATCTCCACCATCGCGTTGATCGTGCCTTCGGCCCGGGTGCGCAGCGCGATGAACTGCGCAGCACGCTGTTTTGCTCTGCTCATCATTCTCCTCCTCTCCAAGAGAAAAGGCAGTCCATGCGGACTGCCGCGCTTTCTGCTCATTCGTTATTCTGACAGACGGTTCATCAACGGAAACTGCGCTAAGCGCAGTTCTCTTCCAATTACATCAGCTTCTTGATCGCGGAGACCCATGACTGATACTTATCGCACAGCGTTTTCAGCACTTCTTCTCCCTTTGGTTCCAGGTGATAATACACGCGCATTCTGCGGCCCTCGATCCTGTCGGTCCCCGTGATGCATCCGTCATTGACCAGACGGTACAGCACCGGATACAGCGTGCCGAGGTTCATGTCGATGATGCCGTCAGTCTGTTCTTTCATGTAATTGGCGATCTCATAACCGTAACAATCCTGCTTTTTCAGAACAAGCAGAACCAGCATTTCCATCTTAAAGAAAGCATTTTCTTTTGACATAATTCAACCTACCTTTCGCCTATGCGAATAAAATACCATATTTTTGTAAAAATCGGAAGAGCAGACGGATATTTTTTCACAAAAAAATCATATTGATACAAAATGCTGGGCATATTTCTATATTTTTCCTGATCACTCACGCTGCAAGATCTCCAGTTCCTCGATGTCCGCAAAGGCGATCGCCGTCCCATCCGCCATCACGATGACCCGCTTTTCCTGATCGATCCGGCGCACCTTTCCCTGCAGGATGCAGACGCTTCCGCCTTGTCCCTGCCGATTCGCGAAAAAATAGGTCACCCGGACAGCGAGGCCTTCGCATCGGCACAGCTGTCTCATGACCAGATCGAGATGCGCCTGATGATCCGGCGCCAGCGTCTTGCGCGTCTCCCGGTATCTGGCGCTGCTTGCGATGATCTCCTGATATCCGCTCAATGCCGAAAAAGGGGCAAACTGCGCGGCACGATCACGCATGGACATGCGCGGATGGCGAGAGATAGGCCGGGGGAGCTTAAGCATATCGGCATGATCGCGGCGGCTCATGCCTGATGCCCTCCGATCGTCTCGTTCCTCTCCTTCGCCTTTGCACCATCCTCCAGATCCATTCCCCTGAGCAGCGCATTCTTCCCATACTTTTTCTTGATGGCCAGGGTCACCTCCTGCAGCTTCTTCTCTTTGTCCAGCATCTTTCGTTCTTTTTCATATTCCTGCTGTGCCTGCAGCGCATCCGTGAACAGATCGCCCTGTTCAACGCGCGGCATCTGCAGATCGCTGACGACATCGGCCGCCGTCAGCGTGATCCTGCGCACGGACAAGGATGGATCGCTGATGCGCGCATACAGCGCCAGCAGCGCTTCGCGGATCTGCATGGATGAAGAAGTCGGCCATTTCAGCCGCGCCTTCCCATGCGCATGGCGAGGCACCTTGCGCCCATAACGGTCGATATGCGTCTCCCCGCGGTATCCGCGTTTCACATCGGCGCTGTCATATCCGATATCCAGGATGATCTGATCGCTGACCAGCCGCTTTTCCACCAGATTCAGCGCCAGCTGGTCCGCCATCTCCTTCAGCACGAGCGCCGCTTTGTCATGCGGATATGGCTCGCTGAGCACCTGTCCCATGCCGATGCTGTGATGCGCCGGCTGATAGGCGCGGATATCCTGGATGGTGCATGGTTCATATCCCCACGCGTGATCGATCAGCAGCTCGGCATTCACGCCGAACAGCTCATACAGCAGTTCTTCATTATGCCGATCTTCCGCTTTGCCCAGCGAACAGCGGGCGACATCTCCCATGGTATGCATCCCGGCCTGTGCCAGACGGCGCGCGGTCCCTGCGCCTACACGCCAGAAATCCGTGATGGGCTCATGCGCCCACAGCGCCTGCCGATAGCTCATCTCATCCAGCTCGGCGATGCGCACGCCGTCTTCATCGGGCGGGCTGTGCTTGGCCATGATGTCCATCGCCACCTTGCACAGATACAGGTTGGTGCCGATGCCGGCCGTGGCCGTGATGCCGGTCGTCTTGCGGACATCGCGGATGATCGCGGCCGTCAGCTCCCTGGCGCTCATCTGATATGTACGCAGATATCCGCTCACATCCATGAACACCTCATCGATCGAATAGACATGGATATCCTCGGCAGCCACATACTTCAGATAGATCTCATAGATCTGCTTGCTGTATGCCATGTAAAACGCCATGCGCGGCTGCGCGACGATATAAGAGAGCGCCAGCACAGGATCCTTGCTGAGCGCATCATCCGCATAAGATTCCCCGCTCAGATAGCCAAGCGGGGAACGTCGCTCACGGTCCCGGTTGATCTCCTTCACCTTCTGGACGACTTCGAAAAGACGGGGACGGCCGGGAATGCCATACTGCTTCAGCGAAGGAGAGACCGCCAGGCATATCGTCTTCTCGCTGCGCCGCTCATCCGCCACCACCAGATTTGTGTTGAGCGGATCAAGGCCGCGTTCCACGCATTCCACCGAAGCATAAAAAGACTTCAGGTCGATGGCCACATAGCTCTTTTCCCGTGTCATTTCTCATCCAGCAATGAAGTGCCGTACGAATTGTCGATGGCGCACAGCCATTTCTGATCGATCCGGCGGAAGACATAGGTCGCACGCCGCTCCATGCTGTAAGCAGAAGCCTCCTTGTTGTCCGCATCCAGCAGCGTCTGTGACAGCACCAGCACGGTATCTCCTGCCTCCAGCATCACCATATTGCCCTGTGCAGGCACGATGCTGTGCTGAAAGTATGCGGCGATCCGGACAAACGCCGCGCGGATGGCCGCTTTGCCCTGCGCCAGCCGTCCGGGGCTGATGACCAGCACCGCGTCATCGGTGTAAAAGTCCATCAGATCGTCAAAGCGCTCTTCACGGATGGCCCGGTCCGCCTCCGCGATCAGCGTTCTGATTTCTTCATTCATGCAGATCCTCCTTTCCTTCATGCCTGTTCAGGCCGGATGCCGTCCCTGACCAGGACATCCAAGCACTGAATCGGCCGTTTGGGTTAATCATACACTATTCCCCGCCGTCGGGCAATCCGTTCTTCTCCCCCTCATCCATGACCAAAAGTCATATCATGATATGCGGTTTAACCATTTGCCAACCAGCGCGCTGCTCTGTATCATGAAAGCATGAACACGAGAAAGGATGAGACAAATGGATGAACTGAAGATGACCAGCGAATGGGACAAGGTGTTCCCCAAAAGCGACAGCGTGGATCACGACAAGATCACGTTCCACAACCGCTATGGCATCACGCTGGCGGCAGACCGCTATCTGCCGAAGACACGCGAGGGCAGGATGCCGGCCATCGCGGTATGCGGCCCCTTCGGTGCGGTGAAAGAGCAGGCGTCCGGCCTGTATGCGCAGAAGCTGGCCGAGATGGGCTTTCTGACGATCGCGTTCGATCCTTCCTATACCGGAGAAAGCGGCGGCATGCCCCGCGATGTGGCCTCCCCGGACATCAACACCGAGGATTTCTGCGCGGCCGTCGATTACCTGAGCACATGCGAAGAAACAGATCCTGAGCGCATCGGGATCTTAGGCATCTGCGGATGGGGCGGGATGGCGCTCAACGCGGCTGCCATCGATACCCGCATCAAGGCCACCGTCACTTCGACGATGTATGACATGAGCCGGGTGAATGCCCGCGGCTATTTCGACGCGATGCAGGCGGATGAACGCTTCGCCGCCAGACAGGCGATGAACGCACAGCGGACCGAAGATTACCGCAGCGGATCGGCAGCCAAGGCCGGCGGCGTCATCGACCCGCTGCCTGAAGACGCGCCGTTCTATGTGAAGGACTATCACGATTATTATAAGACGCCGCGCGGCTATCATGCCCGTTCGCTCAATTCCAATCAGGGCTGGAACGTCACCTCCGCACTCTCTTTCATGAACATGCCGATCCTCGCCTACAGCGATGAGATCCGCAGCGCGGTGCTGATGATCCATGGGGAAAACGCGCATTCCTGCTATTTCTCCAAGGACGCCTTTGCCCGGCTGAGCGGCGACAACAAAACGCTGATGATCATTCCCGGAGCTGTCCATACCGATCTGTATGACCGCATGGACATCATCCCGTTTGACCAGATCAGCAGCTTCTTCCGCACGCATCTGCGATAAACCAACGATGACCGGCCCAGATGAGCCGGTCATTGTCATTCAAAGTAAAACAGATCCTCAAATTTCCGATCCAGGGCGATGCAAAGGATCAGCGCGAGCTTGGCCGTGGGGTTGAACTGTCCGGTCTCGATGGAGCTGATCGTATTCCGGGACACGCCGACCATCGCCGCAAGCTGCGCCTGTGAAAACTTCTTCTCTGCCCGAGCTTCCTTGAGCCGGTTTTTGAGCACCAGCGTCTCATCCATGTCCGTTTCCCTCTCTCATCCATCTCACCGTCATCACCTTGCCTTGTGTTAAGTATAAACCAAATCCGCAAACATGACAAATTTACGCATATTTGCGGGCGGTGATCCATACCGCTGCAAGCATCACCAGCATCGCTGCCGTCAGCACATGGCGATGCAGCGCAAGCCATGCGCCCTCTGCCCCGAGAAGCAGCGAGATCAGCAGCGCGGCAGGTTCTGCGATGGCTAACGCCATCATGGATCCTTTCAGCACGGCGCACACCAACAGCCAGTTGGCGTTGTTCAGCGCCGTATTGCCCAGATGGATCCGCAGGATGCCCTGTGTCACGAAGCTGATGCGGTGCTCATCATAATAGGAAGGCAGCAGCTCCCGCGCAAAGAACACCAGCCATGCCGCACAGCCAAGCATCACCATCCCTGCCATAGCCGGCTCCCCCAGCTGCCTCACCGGCGCACCCGCGCACAGACAGGCGATCCAAAGCGACAGCGATAGGCCAAGCGTGATCCAGAAGCTGATCCGCCAGCGACTGCGCTGGTGCTGTGTCATCGTCCTCACCGTGCCTGAAAGCTGCTGCGCCGGTTCCCTGGAGCCGTTCAGCAGCTCGTTGACGCTGACACCCAGGCATCGGGCCAGCGGCATCAGCAGGGCCACGCTGGGCAGGCTTTCCCCGCGCTCCCATTTGCTGACCGCCTTGTCCGAGACATACAGACGCTCGGCCAGCTGACGCTGAGTCAGCTGCTGCTCACGGCGCAGACAGGCGATAAACTGTCCGACTTTCTCATTGCTGATCTGATCCATCATCCATCCCTCCTGCCTTCCATTGTAAGAAAGCGCGCCGCAAAGTCAATCTACCGTCAGTAGAATCCGCCGCTGACAGGGAAACGCGCTGATCCCTCAGCGCAGATCACGCTGAGATCACGATATAGTATTCCAGCTTCTGTTCAAGACAGCCATGCGCGTACAGCCGCTGATGCAGCAGCCGCAGAAACTCACGCTCCAAAGGGACAAGCTTTCCCGAATCGTCAAAAAGCCCCATTTCCAGCAGGATCTTAAAGATTTCCGCATTGATGACAAGCGGATCATATATGCTGTTGCTCAAGTCCATCACCTCGACACCATAGCAGCACATTGATACGATGATACCGATAATGAAGCAGGTTTTCCTCCATATAATAAAATCATGAAGAATTCTTATAAAAGCGACTATGTGGACTACTCTCCTTTCTGGCAGCTTCTGGAACAGAAAAGGATCACACAGTACCAGCTCATCAACCAGTTCAACGTCAATTCCAGAACGCTGTCCAAACTGAGGAAGGGCGGCAATCTCAACATTTACACCATTTCCGACCTCTGCCATATCCTGAACTGTGAGATCGAAGATATCGTCCGCATACCAGAAAAGCGAAACATCGCCAAGAAACAATGATGCATCACTCCCACATCTGTGATCAGGCACAAGTAAAATTCCCGCCGGCTGCTGTTCAGCTGACGGGAATTTTCATTGAAGGGCTGCACGCTTTTCGCTACAGCAAGCCTTCACCCCATTTATCTCAATTATCCTTCACATACCTGGACCAGCTTCTCACGCTCTGCTTCATGCCTTCCACATCCAGCACGCCCAGCGCAAAGCCTTTTCTGACCAGTTCGGCAGGGACATATTCATCATATTTCTCAAAGTTTGGAACTTCATTGGGATAGACGAGCTCAAGGGGATCGAAGTCCTGTTCTGCCTCTTCCGCCATGATCCGATAAAAGTCAGACGCGCTGACCTTCATGGTGAATTGCAGATAATAAGGCCTGAGGGAATCTAAGCCTTTCAAGCCCAGCCGCTGTTTGCAGCGGATCTTCAACATCCGCTCCAAAGCGAGGAAAGCGTAGCTGCCCAGCCAGGGAAACAGCGCCCACATGTTCCCGCCCAGATGAACGAGCGGATGATCGCGCATGCCGGATTTCGCAAAGCTTTCCCTGGCTTCCTGCAATCGGCACACCGCATGCCGCATCAGGTATGGATAGCTGTTCTGTTCCTTCAGCACACCATACATCCGCTCCAGGATGCGGGTGTGGATATCGCCGGCGACATCGCCGAAATAAGCCGGGATATTGCCTTTGACCAGCGTGCAGCATACTTCGCGGCGGCGATGATCCACTTCCTCCACGACCCAGACGCGGCCGGCAATGGCGATCTTGTCGCCGATCGGCGGCGGTTTGACGATGGTGCCCAGCTCTTCAGCACCGGCGCGCACGGCATATTCGACATTTTCCTGAAAGACCGCGTAAAACTTGTAATTATTGACGATCCGCTCTCCTTCCAGGCCGACGATGAGCCCGCCGTTCTCGGTCTGGTCGATATGGCCGATCTTGATCAGATGCCGCAGCAAGATCCGATAATCATCTTGCGTGATCAGATGAAAGCTGGACAGCGTCAAGACGCGCGTAGCCAGCTCTGCCGGCGTCATCTCCCCGCAGGAAGCCAGCGTGCTCATCGTCTGATGATACAGCAGGCTGTAAGGCAAACGCTGCGTGCGCGGAGGCTCTACGAACCGCTCCTCGATGTACAGCTGCACCAGCGCGATGCCCTGGATCAGATACCAGGGGATGAGCTGCGGCAGCATCGCCCGGGGCTCAGGATGATCCTCACGCATGACGAACCACATCTCACAGGGATCGCCGCGGCGGCCGGTGCGGCCCATGCGCTGCAAGAATCCGGACACGGTAAAAGGCGCGTCGACCTGAAATGCGCGCTCCAGCCTGCCGATGTCGATGCCCAGCTCAAGCGTGGCAGTGGCACAGACCGAAAGCAGCGAATCATCATCTTTCATCTCTTCTTCTGCGCTTTCCCGATATGAAGCGGACAAGTTGCCATGGTGGATGAGGAAACGGTCCGGCTCATGATTGGCCTCACAGTATTGACGCAGGCTCTGACAGAGCGCTTCACATTCTTCACGGGAATTGGTAAAGATCAGGCATTTCCTGCCGCGGGTATGTTCAAAGATATAGCCAATGCCTGGATCAGCGGCCTTGGGCGCCGAATCGCTCGCTTCCTCCAATACCGGCGCTGCATCGATGAGCTGCCGGCCTTCATCAGCCTGCGGGCCACTGTTGAAGAAATGCTCCATGGATAAGCGCCACACTTCCCGTCCGCCCTCGATGCGCGGGATGAGCGTCCTTCGCCCGCTGCCTGCGCCCAGGAAACGGCCGGCTTCCTCAGGATTGCCGATCGTCGCCGACAGTCCGATGCGCCTGGGCCGGCAATCCGCCAGCCTGCACATGCGCTCGATCAGACAGAACGTCTGCATGCCCCGATCGCCCCGCAGCAGCGAATGGACCTCGTCGATGACGATGAAGCGCAGATCGCCAAACAGCGAAGGGATCTCCATATGCTTGTTGATCATCAGCGACTCCAGCGACTCCGGTGTGATCTGCAAGATGCCGGAAGGCTTGCGCAGCAGCCTGCGCTTTTGGGCGTGAGACACATCCCCATGCCAGCGCGTCACCTGGATCCCGGCTTCCTCGCACAGCTCGCTCAGCCGTCCGAACTGATCGTTGATGAGCGCCTTCAGGGGAGCGATGTATAAGACGCCAACGCTGTGGGGCGGATCTTCATCGAGCAAGGTCAGGATGGGAAAAAAGGCTGCTTCGGTCTTGCCGGAAGCGGTGGATGCCGTCAACAGCACATTGTCATCTGTATTGAATATCGCTTCCGCTGCGGCATTCTGCACGCTGCGCAGCGCCTGCCAGCCGCTTTGGTAGATGTAGTCCTGGATGAACGGCGCATAGCGCGTGAAGACATTCATATGGTGAACTCCGCAAAGGCCTGGTCTGCTTCATCGGAAACCGCCTCTGATCTCGCATAAGCGAAGTCTTCCGAATCCAGCAGATCATCCATGGTCCGGGCCGGATCCTGATACAGCAGATCCAAAAGCTCGATGAAATCACGAATCACCTCACGGGGCGTGATGTGCTGATCCGCGCCGATCCGTCCGTATTCCAGCTTGATGAAGCGGGCGAGATCCGTTGTGCTGAGCTTGCGCGCATAGCCATACAGACCGCCATGCATGTCTGCGAGCTTTTCGCACAGCACCAGCATTTCCTCCGGCTGCAGCGGCTCCAGATGGATGACCGGCGCCAGCAGATCCCTGGTGCCCGGCTTGGAGAATTTGCCTTCAGCCAGACGGGAACGCAATGCCTCATAGCTGTATATGCCCCGGCGGCGGTCTTCGATGGCCTGCGGCGTCGAGCCCATGATGATGCCCAGATACTGCGCCTTGCCTTGCAAAGTGTCATTATACATGGTCAGCAGCTTCTCATAATTATACTGTCTGGTGATGGCATTGGGGATCTTGTAAAGATTGACGAGCTCATCGATCATGATCATCATGCCCGCATAGCCGGCATGACGGAAGAAGACGGCAAAGAGCTTCAGATAATCATACCAGTCATCATCCGTGATGAGGATATTGACCCCGAGCTCTTCCTTTGCTTCCCGCTTCAGCGCATATTCGCCGCGGAACCAGCGGACGACCTTCGCCTTCGTCTCATCATCGCCTTCCAGATACGCGTGGTAATAGCGTGAAAGCAGCCGTGCAAACTCAAAGCCATGCACCATTTCGCTGATGGCCGAGGTGACCGCATAGATCTTCTGATCCACGGCCTGCGTCAGCGCGGCATCGCCAGGCGTCAGCCCTGTTTCGCGCACAGCTTCGCTCTGCACACCGCTGATCCAGCGATCCAGCACGAGCGTCAGGGCGCCGCCTTCCGGCCTCGTCTTCGTCGACAGATTGCTGATCAGTTCCCGATAGGTCGCCAGGCCCTGTCCTCTGCTTCCCTGCAGACGGCGCTCCGGCGAAAGATCGGCGTCAGCGACGATGAAGCCGCGGTCCATGACATAGTTGCGGATCGTCTGGATCAGGAAGCTCTTTCCTGACCCATAACGGCCGACGATGAAGCGGAATGACGCGCCGCCCTCCGCGATGATATCCACATCGTGAAGCAATGCTTCGATCTCATTTTTCCTGCCCACCGCGATATACGGCAGACCGATGCGGGGAACGACTCCGCCCTTCAGTGAATTCAGGATCGTCTGCGCGATCCGTCTGGGCACTTTGCGCTCATTCTTATTCATCCTTATTGCCTCCCAACATTTGCAAGATCTCCTCCTGGTAGTCCTCCACGGCCAGCAGCACGTCTCCGTCGCAGTCGAGGACATTGTCCCCGAACACATCGAACAAAGCCTCATTGATCGTATCGGCCACCACTGCGGGCATCAGATGGTTTGCCTTGATCAGCGCCGCAGGCGGATCGCCATGAGCCAGCATCCGCAGGATCTGCGTATGCAGCGTATCCAGGCCCTCGACCATATCCGGCTGCGTTTCCGACGCCGCAGTGTCCACAGCCGCGATCTCTTCCTCTTCCAGCTCCTCTTCGATCAACAGACTGTCCCTGGTCTGCATCGCATCCAAGCGGATCTGTTCCAGCTCAGAGAGATCGATCGTGACTGCCGGCCGGGACGCCTGCCGCCAAGCATGGATGGCCTCCTGTGCCAAAGGCGTCGCCCATGCTTCATCTGCTTTCTGACGCAGATAATGATTGGTCTTCAGCTCACGGCGGAACAGACGGTCCGCCTCGTGCAGGAGCGCCTGCAGCCGGCGCTGATCGAAATACAGCTGGTCATAACGCTTTTCATACCAGACACCATTGCGGCAATGAAACGAACGGCACGCATCCCAGACCACATCTGCGTCCGGATGCCGCTGTTCTTCCCAATAGACCGCGTTAGCCAGCGGATGCCACAAAAACGTCTTCTGCTCACCGAAGCATGCGGTGAACATGTCCTTTCCTTCGATCACGCTGGTCTTCGCCGCATGGCGCCAGAGTTCCGCGAACAGCCGCTGTCCCTGTTCCCGCGCTTTCGTGATGACCGGTGAGCTCTCCAGCTTCTTTCCCCCAAAGACACAGAGCGCGGAAAAGATCTCCTCATCCACAGCCTCTTCAGGATGGCGCAATGCCGCAAGGGCGTCATCTTTAGCCATGAGCGAAGGATCCATGTACTGACGGGCCAGTGCCGAAGAGACGCCGTGCAGCACTGCATGCCCCATCATCCAGCGATGCAGGTTGCTGCGCATCTTCTGATCACCGATGCCGGAATCAAGGAAACCGACCTCAAATTCCCGCATCTTCCTCAGCGTTTCTTCCGGTGAACGAACGCCGATGCCATTGAGCAGCTCATAGACATACAGATACGCAAACGACGTCGTGATCGGATGAAACACCCCTTTGCGCACCTGTGTCCGCCAGGTAAAATAGCCGCGCAGCTGCCTAACATTCAAGTCATGATAAGTCGGAAAATACCGGCGGAACGCGCCGGTCCATGGCACATCGTCCTCATACTCTTCCATCCATTTGCCTTGCCGGTAAAAGTTGCGGCACTTCTGGGAAAAAGAGCCGCCCTCATATTCATACAGATCGAGCATCGCTTCGATCTTTTCCGGGATATCCACGCTGCTCTGCCTGCCGGCAAAAGCCGGCGTGACAGACTCGATGACCACCATTTTTCTTGGCGCATTGTCCAGCACGATGGTGCAGCCTTGCCATCCATCCCCGCGCAATGCCCGCTCAAAGAGCCGGAAGACGACATCCGGATCAGTGCGATCATCAAAGGCAACGCCTACCCACCTCGGTCCTCTCATATGGAAAGGCAGCGAGAGGAAGGACAGTGGCAGCTCAGCGAGCACCTCGCGCCCGCATTTGATGTCACAGCGCTGGATCTCGCTGCCGCTCTCCCCATCCCACTGCCGCATCAGCAGAGCCGCCCATTTTCCTGTCTTTGGATCTGCCAGCACGGACAGACCAGGCAGTTCAGGCCACTTGTGCTGTTCCTGGATCTGATATTTCTCCTTGGCATATGCCGTCAGCTCTGACAGTTCCAAAGCGTCACCTCCCTGCTCATCAAAAGAAAGGCCCTCCATTCGGGCATGTTCACGGTCGTTTGTGTTCTCAATTCAGGCATAGTATAATTCCCTTACCTGCATACGTCAAGGAGAAATCAGGTGAGCTAAATGACATCATTTTCATTGCAACACAAAACAGTGCGTGTATGGCCTGGCACGGCGCAAGCGTGTCCCATCATCTATTTCCACGCGTTTGAAGAGATCAGCGAACAACTGCTTCAACAGCTGAGCGCCGCGCACTGTCCGCAAGCCACGCTGGTCATCATCAGCGATCTGGACTGGAACCGCGATATGGTCCCCTGGAACATCCCGCAAAGCGATGCCTTCCATGGCGGCGCCGATGCTTATCTGCGGCTGCTCATTTCCCGCATCATCCCCGAAGCAGAGAAGACCCTCAGCACAAGACCGCTTTGGCGCGGCATCGCCGGCTATTCCCTGGCCGGACTGTTTGCTCTCTACGCCCTGTATCAAAGCGACGCGTTCAGCCGTACCGCCAGCATATCCGGCTCCCTGTGGTTTCCCGGCATCAAAGAATACTGCCTGTCCCACGAACCGATACGCACACCGGACCATCTGTATTTCTCATTAGGCCGCAAAGAGCATAAGACGAGAAACCAGATGATCCGCTGTGTCCGGGAAAATACCGAAGCGATCGTCGATCATGTCCGCAAACAGGGGATCGACACCACATTCCAGCTGAATCCCGGCAGCCATTACACCGATGTCATCAAACGCTGCGCCGATGGCATCCAGTGGCTGCTGGAAAGATGACAAAAGCCGTCTGTGTAGTTACGGATTTCTTTATTTATCTTGACCCCCAAATGAAAAGCCCCTCCTTTTGGGCATAAAAAAAACGCCACCTGCAGTCAAGTGACGATTTTCATTCTTTATATTCTGTTGTCAGCGGATGAGCCATCCGTAATCCTGCCTGCAATCCACCACATAATCCGCATAGACGGTATCATCTATGATTTGAAAGATTATCATATAGCGTTTTTCAAACAAGATAAATCGGTAGGCATGTTTAGGGATATATTCCCCTGAAAGCCACGGGCATCTCTGGGGCATGGTTTCCAGAGAATTGGCAGCCTTCTCAAATTCCACAGTCAGTCTTTCCGCCGCCTCTGGGCTGACCTGCGCCAAAAAAGCAGCGTGGGAAACCAGCATCTGCTTTGCCCGCTCGGACACAATGACACGGTAGTTACTCTGCTTCTCCACGATTTGATGCCTCCTGGATCACGCTGCGCATCATGGCTGCGACTTCATCGACAGAATAACCTTTGCTTCCGTGCATCCTGTCCTCCTCAACCGCAAGCAGTTCCTCACGAAGTTTCAGCATCTTCTCCCTGCGATTGTAGGTTTCAATATCCATAACGACTAAATCTCCCTCGCCATTCTTGGTAAGGAATACCGGCTCTGCGGTCTTTCTGCACAATTCTGCAATCTCGTTGTAATTCTGGCGGATTGCTGCAGATGGACGAATATTCATAGCCACACCTCCCTTTTATATTTGGTAGCAGTATCCTAACTATATTATGCCCATTTCATGCTATCTAGTCAATATGCGCAGAAAAATTCACCTGAAGTAAAAAAGCAAATGCAACGCTAAGGGAGCCGAAATTGCATTTAGTCTCCACGAACTGCAAGTTGCATTTACTCTTCCTGCGCATATCATTATCTTTATCTTTGTCCGGATCTGGATGCCTCGCTTTGATCGGAGGTATCTTTTCCAGGGCATGACCATAATATTCGTTCTTCAGCACACTGTAGAATGTGGAACGTGCTATCCCCGATCGTTTCAAGAAAGACCAGATCAGGATCGACCCCAAACTCTTTCAAAGCAGACCCTACCGTAACATCCGGATAACGGCGGCCACATACGATACGAAGTCATCGAAGAAGGAAATGCCATTGATTTTCCGTACGAAGACGCTGGAAGAAATAAGCAGATCAATTTCCTGAAGGGGTATTCAGATGATTTTTGGTCGAGGGAGCAGTTCCGGAGCAATTGACAGGACGTCTCTTATCAAAATTACAACATAAGTGACGGATCACG
>ERZ857972.1103-NODE-1103-length-17940-cov-107.688007_pt1 | contig 17940 bp, 25 predicted proteins | sample MGYA00519757_ERZ857972 | MGnify/ENA primary metagenome ERZ857972 (study PRJEB31778, sample SAMEA3449383) | human gut metagenome | biome: human gut; feature: human-associated habitat; material: faeces | place: United Kingdom | collected 2010/2012 ...
CCTTTAACCGGTTGCTCACCTCGCCCATTTAGCAGTCCCATTTATCGTACTGCCAATACTTTTACTTTGTTAACCTTAGAAATCCCGTTTATCGTACCTTTAACCGGTTGCTCACCTCGCCCATTTAGCAGTCCCATTTATCGTACTGCCACCCAGGTTCTCCATCTAGCATTATACACTATGTAATAACCATTCCTAATTTTACAAAAAGTACAATTTGTATTATTGACTTTATACGGATTGTAAAGTATAATATAATCATAGGGAGCGAAAGGCACGATTGATGCTCCTAAGCCGTGGTCAGGCGCGTGAAGCGTTACGGATAGGTTTGCGTGACTGCTAGCTCAATTCCTTTCGCCACCCTTAACATGGTAGAACTCTTAAGAGTAACGGAAAACTGGTCATTGGACGTTAATGGGGTTGTGCCCATTTCTACCACCAAAGCCGACATTGTGTAGTAGAACTCTTAAAACTGTTAGGCCGATACCTAACCGTCAGACTATTCTTAACCACATTAGTCGGAGCAACAGCCGCGCTAACACGCCTGTTAGCTTGATGGTTACATAGGTTTGTCATTTCTCCTACTCCACCATCCAAAAGGACAGCACAAGATGTTCGCAATCCAAGTTAATTGGAACGCTAACTCTAAGCATAATGGTCGCGTCCTCGGCTTAATATTAAATATGAAAGGAGTGTATTACAATGTCAATGTGGTGGGATTTAAAGAATACACTATCTTATAATGCGCTCTTTAATTTTGTAGTTGGTTCTCGTGGTTGTGGTAAAACTTATGGCTTTAAGAAATGGGCCGCTGAAGATTTTATCAAAAACGGGAATCAATTTATTTATATTCGCCGCTATAAAACCGAAATGAATAAGAAGGCCAAAGAAAATTTCTGGGCTGCTGTTGCTCATGAGTTCCCTGACCATGAGTTAAAGGGAACCCCAGAGGGAGCTTACTATATAGACGGTAAATTAGCCGGCCAAACTCGTTACATCTCAAGTGCAAAATCTGAAGAACTCCCATTGGTTAACAAAATCTGCTTTGATGAATTTATTTCCATGGACGAAAGTCATCATGGTTATCTTAAAGATGAAGTAACATTTTTCTGCGAATTATACGAAACTATTGCTCGTATGCGCAGAGTGGTTGTATTCTTCTTTGGTAACGCTGTTACATGGGCAAATCCCTATTTCACAGAATTTGATATTAAAAAACCAATTAACAAAAAGCAAATTGCTACAACTAGAGAGGGCTTAGTCTTAATTCAAATTGCTAACAATGAAGAATACATTGAAGCAAAAGAGAAAACCGACTTTGGCCGTTTGATGAAAGGCAGCAAGTTTGGTAAATATGCTGTTCACAATGAATTTTATCTTGATAGTGTAGTTGGCATTGCTAAGAAAACGCCTGAAGCTAAATATCAGTTTGGTTTTAAGATTCATGATGATTATTTAGGCTTATGGGTAGACTTTTCTTCTGGTAAATGTTATCTTTCCAGAAAATACAGTCCAGGTAGCGGCGTGATTTATGCATTGACAAATGATGACCATGATTATAACACCATTTTGATTGCACGCACTCCACGTCCTAACTGGTTATTATATATAATTAAACAATATCGGTTGGGGGGTTTGTATTGTGAAGATGAAATAATTAGGCGATACCTGATGGACATTTTGAAGATTGTAGGCGTATAATGTTAGGAGTTGAGTTTATGCCCTTTGTTATTGTTCTGGGTTTTATCACATTTGACATTCTAACAGGGCTGATTAAAGCAAAGCACGATGGTTCTTATAATTCCAGTATCATGCGTGAGGGTGGTTATCACAAGTGCATGGAGATTCTTGCAGTGGTAGGCTCTTATGGTATTGAATACGCAATGCAATATGTTGACCTTGGTATTCAGATTCCCCTTGTAGGTTCAGTGGTTACTTATATTTGCATTATGGAATTTATCAGCATTATGGAGAATATGTGTGCTGTAAATCCTGAACTTTCTGCTCTGTTTAAGCCCTATCTGGAAAAACTTAAAGGAGATGAAGAAAAATGAGGAAATCAAACGGTGATGTTCTTTTCTGCTGGCCTTTAGAGAAGCACATTATCACAGCTGGCTGGACTTACAATGACGGTTCTGCGCATCATGCTATTGATTTGCGTGCTGCTCCCGGCACACCTGTTTACGCAGCTGAGGATGGTGTAGTAAATCAGGTACAGAGCTGGGATGGTAAAACCAAAACTGGGATGCAGTCTTATGGCAACATGGTTAGAATTAAGCATAACAATTATAATGGTTCTAAGCTGGAAACACGCTATGCACACCTTAAAGAGTGTCTCGTCAAAAACGGTCAACACGTTTACGAGGGTCAGCTTATTGGGTATTCTGGTGCAACTGGTAATTGCTATGGCGCACACCTTCACTTTGAAGTAATTTACCATGATATGCGTGTACATCCTCTTAACTGGTTGGACAGTGATTTTACTTGTGCAAACTCTAATGTCGTGAAGCATCTTAGTTATTACACTTCGGTTCCCAGCGAATCTACTAAAGGTGATTTTATTAAGATTCACGCAACTGGCATTGATATGCAAACAATTATTGCCCTTTGTAAGAATCTTAAACTTACTTATGAACGGAGTAATAAATAATGAAAACGCATGATGAAATTTCCGCAATGCTTGGTGGCTTTGTCGATGCTAAACCTGATGAACAGGGAACTTTGATTGCTGGCGTTCTTGACGAATTTGATGAATGTCGTAATGAAGCAGAACAGTTTACCAGTGGTTGTCCAGATGGTGCGTCTAACTGGCATGAAGCTTATGACAATCTCCGCAAAGATTATGTCAAAGCATTTCTGAATGATGACAATAAGCCAAATGACGATTATCAAAAGCCTAACGGCAATACAATTACCATTGATGAAGCTGCACAGGCTTTTGTTAATAAAATGTTTGGTAGAAAGTAGATAAAGACAAAACCTCGAACACTACTGCATTTACTATTCCCAGTGAAGTAATGGCTCGTGTTATGAAAACTGGTTACGGTAAATTTGTAGTTACCAATTCTATCCCCTGTCTGCGTGTAGTTCTTGCAGATGGCACCATTTCTAGTGCTAAAGTCACTTCCGATGGTGTTGTAACTCTAACCGCTGCCGCTAAAGGCAAACTTATTATTGACGGCACTCTGGATATTGAGTGCAATTATTAAGAAAGGATGATTCTATAATGGCTAGTTCTGCTGCTGTTGGTATTATTCAGGCTGTATTTGGTAGTGATGCTATTTTTGGTGGCGCTCCTCAGATTGAAAACACTACTGCATCTATTAAATCCGCATGGACGTTTATCAATTCTTACGAACCCCGTTTAAACTATTTCTGTAATGCTTTGGTTGACCGTATTGGCCTGACTGTTATGCGTTACATTTCTTTTGAAGACCCTTGGCAGGTTTTTGATAAGGGTGTTCTGGGTACTGGCGCTACTGTTCAGGAAATTTATGTAATGATGCAGAAAGCAACCCCTTACTTTTCTGCTGACCGCGCTACTAACGATGAAGTTATGAAAGCTGAATTTGGTAGTGACCCTGCTAAGGTTTACACTGCTTACCATGCTGTGAACTCTCGTATTAAGTATAAGGTAACTGTCAACCGTGAAGCTCTGGAAACTGCTTTCATGAGTGAAGCTAACCTGTCTGCCTTTGTACAGAACATTATCGACCAGATTTATAAGCCCGCTGAACTGGATGCTTTTATCATGAAGAAGTACCTGTTGTATCAGCTGGTAAAGAACGAGAAGCTCAAGAAAGTGACTGTTGATGCTGTTACTGATGAAGCTTCCGGTAAGACTTTGGTTAAGAAGTTCCGCCAGATTTACGGCAAGATGAAGTTCATTTCTAAGGAATATAACGCTGCTGGTATTCCTATGAATACTCCGGCTGAACGTCTGTACACCATTGTTCCTGTTGACATTTCCGCTTCTATTGATGTTGATGTTCTGGCAAGCGCATTTAACATGGATAAAGCAGATTTTATGGGTCATCGTCTGGAAGTTGACAGTTTTGCTCTTAATGAGTATGAAGTGGAACGTCTGGAACACCTGCTTACTGGTAATGACCCCCCTGATTATGGTACTGTCACTATTGCAACTGGTGGTGATAATACCTATACTCATGTTACCCCTGACGATGAAGATATGGCCGCTATTCAGGCACTTATGGTTGACCGTGATTTCTTCCAGATTTACACTAAGCTGAATACCATGCGTGAAACTGACCTTGGCTCTACTCTGGATTGGAATTACTTCCATCACATCTGGCGTATTTATTCTGCATCTCCGTTTGCTAACGCTGTACAGTTTACCACCAAGCCTTGATAATTGACATTTTCTTAAGCATGTAGGCGGCTTGTCAGGCTTTATGCCTGCCATGTCAATAAATTGACACCGTCGTGTGGCTCAAATGTCGCACTGTGACATTTGTTGCTTCGCAAACGCCAATCCTCCTAAAACGTGGGGCGCGCATACGACATCACGCGTTGCTTATATGGCAGTTTACAAACAATGTATCACTGACCAAAGCACAATCAGAGTTTCAGCAGGTTATCCACATTATCCTGACGGTTCAGTCCATGGCGGTATTGACACAGTACACACAAATCATCAATCTTATGCACCAATGGCAGGTACGGTTGAAACAGCCCATACTTGGCAAGGTGGCACGACTGGTAACGATTCTTGGGGCAACTACATTGTAGTTAAAATGAGCGATAATAGCTATTGGCTTGCAGCTCATTTTGTTAGTCAGATTCATAGTGTTGGTGAAGCAATTACTCGCGGTCAATATATCGGAGAGCAAGGACAAACAGGTAATGCCAGCGGTATACATACGCATTGGGAATATTGGATAGGTGGTTATGGCACAGCTTACAGAACTGACCCCTCTGCTATTCTTGGTATTCCTAATGAAGTAGGTACATGGGATGTTGAATGGGATGCTACAAATCCACCAACACCACCAGGCCCCGACCCTACTCCCACAACTAAACGTAAACTTCCAATTTGGATGATGTGTAAACCACCCTACAGGTTTTGAAAGGAGTGGAAAACGCAAATTGCCTAATATGCAACTTTATATCTGTAAGGGTATCCCTACAGATAAAACCTATAATCATGTGCTTAGGTTTCAGTCTGATTCTTCTCGTTTTGCTTATTTTACTTCTAAATCTGTTCTTCATCTTACCAATTATACCTATCAGCGGTTAGAGCATTATCTCTCTGTTGGTGTTAATGCTGAAACAATTGAACCGTGCAATTATATTGTATTTCAGAACGCTGACTTTTCTAATAAATGGTATTATGCCTTTATTGATAGGGTAGAATATGTTGCAAACGAAACCAGTAGAATTTATTTTACGGTTGACGTTATGCAAACTTGGTTTAATCAGGTAACGTTACAGCCTTGTTTTATTGAACGTTCTCATACAAATACTGATGAAATTGGTGATAATATAATCAATGATGAACTGGATACAGGCCCATATATTGACGATATTCAGCAGTACATTGACTTTGATAAGCGTATCTGTATTGTTACCACATTCGATAAGCCTGAAAAAGATTCCGCTCCTGCATCTGGCTCTTTACGATTTGGTATCTATTCAGGCTGTAAAGAAAACTTTTTTACTACAGCGGAATCCGCTAATGCTTTTATTGCTAAGGCTGTAGAAGCAGGGCAAGCACCTGATGGCATTTTGGGAATTTATATGGTTCCCATTACCTTTGATAGTGGTAAGTATGATAAGACTTTTGTAGTTCCTAATAATGTAGCTGGTTATATCCCTAAGAATAATAAACTTTTCACATATCCTTATTTTTATCTCCGCTATTATTCTACACAAGGCGATAATCATGTTTTTCGTTTTGAACTTGGAGATAGAAAGAAAAGTCTGCATATCGGATACAATATAATGTCAAATGCCGGACAGACTACAGCAATGTTTGCAGCAGAGGATTATAAGGGCTCTACTGGTTATAATCGGGAAGATGTATTTGCAATTAGCAACTGGCCTACTTGTGCTTATAACACTGATATTTATAAGGTATATGTAGCACAGAACTCTAGTTCTATGGCCGTTGAAAATGCAGGTTTGGTAGCTGGTACAATGTTTGCTGGCATTAACCTGCTGACTGCTCCGGCAAAAGATGTTCAGGCCATGACTGGTAAACATCCTACTCTTTTCCCTGAGAATACTTATGGAGCTATTGAAGGCTTAGCCAATCAAATGCTTAACATTGCTGACACACTTGCAAAACGTGATGATATGGACAGATTACCACCACAGAGCCATGGTTCTGTAAGTCCTTATTTCCGTTTTACTGATTCCGGTATTTTACCGACAAGGGATGCAAGTGCCCCATATGCTATGGCTAGTTATCATCATGTTACCAAAGAATTTGCAAAAGTTATTGATGATTACTGGACTATGTTTGGTTATCCTATTCATCAAGTTCAGGTTCCTAATATTGATTCGCGAAGAAACTGGAATTATGTTAAAACGCAAAACTGTTGTTGTTTAGGTGATGTTCCTGCGGATGTTTCTACAATGATTAACGATATCTTTAATCGTGGTGTTACATTCTGGCATAATCCCGGACTTGTCGGAAATTATGAAGCAGACAATTCTATCTATAAACGTATTCCAGAAGTAGGTGAGTAAATGAGTAAACGTACACAAAAACCACAGCCACCTTGGATTGATTCCTACGACTTAACTAGGGCAACTTATGCTAACTGGTTTAATCGCCTGTATGATGTAGCACTTGCAAGATTCAAATGGGAAGGGCTTGAAGATTCTCCTTTTTTGGATGAACGATTCATTGAACAGTTCTTGTTCTGGCAACCTTTAATGGCTGGTTATCATGACCCTGTTATGGGCAACTTGATTCTTCCTGCTATGCCCAGTGATAACTTTGACATTATTGGCGACCCTAAATATGTGCGTGCCTATGGCTACAACTCTAATTATCAGAAAACTGGCCTTAATAAACAAAACTGTGCTTATCTTTGGTGTAATATGCGGCGCTCCCCTGATGCTATTGTCATCAAACAGTTTGCACAACGTCTTACCAATATAGACAGAACGATTGACTTAAACCTTGCTGCGCAGAAAACCCCCCGAATTGCTTATGCAAATGAGAATACAAAACTTTCTGTACAGAATATGGTGTATCAGCAAGATAAGTATGACCCTTGGTTGTACGTTAAAGGCAATCCCTCCACTGATGATGTTAAGAACATGATGGGCGTTCTTGATTTAGGCGTTCAGTATATTGGCTTACAGTTAGAGCAGCAGAAAAAAGAAACTCTTGCGGAAGCTCTTACCTATTTAGGTATTGAAAGCAACTACAATATGAAAGCAGAGCGGCAGTTTACTACTGAAGTTCAGATGACCTTAGGTCAGGTAGAAGCAGACCGTCTTTCTCCATTGTACTCTCGTCAAAAATTCTGTAAGGATTATAACAGGCTCTTTAATACTAATATCTCCGTATCTATGCGTTCCCAGCTTGAATTGACTAAGATTATGGAAGGACGCGAAGATGAAGAGAATTTAAGCGATACCAATATTAAAGATGGTGGTGAGGATAATGAGTAAATACACAACTCAAGTACGCTTTATCTGTGAATCAAAAGCAGGTATTGTTGAACCTTACACCAATGTTTCTTATTCAGAAATCATTGAGCGTGCGCGTCCTAAAATCTTCAATTTTAATTATCCTATCTGGAATGAGAATAAACGAAAAGAGCTTGAAACCAATATTCTTAAACATTTCTATACAAATGAAATTGGCTCTGAAACCTTTGGCCTTTGGCAGTTGCGTCTGGATGACTGGATGAACAGCCACATGCCTTATTACAATCCTCTCTTTGAAGCACTTGATAAACAGTATGAAATGTTCTTAACTGATGACTTTTCCATTACCAGTAATGAAGATACTGAACATCATGATGTGAATACTGAGGATAGAACCAAGAACAGTAAGGTCAATATTGACGGCACCAATAATTCCAATTATACTTCCAATTCTAACAGCAATGAAGAAAATACCAATACTCACACTGATACTCCTCAGGGTAGTCTTGATAATTTTCTTGCTGGTAAGTATATGTCGGATGCTGACCATAGTAAGGCAAGTTCTGCCAATGATTTTAGCTCTAATGCTAATTCTAACAGTAATAGCAATACCACTCAGGATGATAAAAACAACACGAAAGAAAATCGTGATGGCAATGAACATCGTGTTCTTGACCATGTAGAAAAAGGCTATCGTGGTCGCTCTCTTGTATCTATTATGAACGATTATATGAAGGAAAATACAAATATCTATAATTGTTTATATAGAGAGATGGAAGTTCTGTTTATGCGTTTATGGTAAAGAGGTGATTAGTTTGAAGTACAATCCTTTGGACAAACTTTTCCGTTCTGTAATTCCTGTTGCCTATGATGATAGCATTAGTTACTATGAAATGGTATCTAAGGTTATTGAGGTAATGCAGCTGTACATGGAAACCAGTTCCATTAGTTATGCAGACCCTATTCAGTGGGATATTACCAAACAGTATCCTCGTAATACGGTTGTTGTCACTGTCAATGGTGATGGATATTTGAGCACTCAGCCTGTACCTATTGGCATTGATATTGGCAACGAAGATTACTGGACTAAGATTGGTAACTTCTCTGAACTCTGGGGAAGTGTTAAGCTTGCTATCACTCCTGTTGATGAAAAGCTGAAAACTACTGCAAGTGCAGCGCGTGCAGTTAATGACCTTGTATGGCTGAATAATGACTTGTATGTTATTACAAAAGCCATGGATGCTGGTACACGCTATATTGAGGGTACTAACTGTAAGAAAACCGACATTGGTGAACAGCTGAACGACCTTAATACTAAGGTTGAGAATAATAAGTCTAGTGTTGATAATTCTATTGAACAAATCAATACCAATATTGAACAAATCAATACCAATATTGAAAATATTAACACTAATCTTAATGAGAAGATTGATAAAGACACTGACGGCGATTTGGTGCAGACTGTGACAGGTGCATATACTCTTAATAGTGGCGCTGTATCAGCGGAAGTCGATAATTTGGTTGTTAACTTTAAGACTAATCTCTCTAGCAAAGTAATCCTCGAAACACAGGGAACTTCTAAACCTGTTGTTATCGGCAACATTAATACCGGTGTTAAACTTCCAGGGCAGATATACACAGATGCATACATTTCAAGATTTAATGACCTGTTTGATAAATGGGTTGTCAAGGACGGGTTAAACAGAGATTTTAATGTCGCAGTCCTTCGCTCCGGTGTAAAATATACTAGTACCCCAAACAGCCCTGTTGATATTCGCACATATCAAGACCTCAAAATGGATGGCACTGATGATATTACCGCTACCATTAACACTCACACTAAGAACGAACCTCTGTTTATCCCTGCTGGTACTTATAAGATTAGCGCACCTTTGCAGCTAAAACATAGCCTGTATGGCGCTGGTTCTTCTCGTGACCCTCGGCGTGGTACAAGTGACACTATCTTGCAGTATACTGCTAATCCTACTGCTTTTGGTAGTCAGGGTGTTATTACTGTATCTGGTGATGACGTAACTGGTAATATTGTTATTGCTCATTTGGATATTATCTGTAATGGTATGATTGGCGGTGTTGTTTTTACAACTAACGTTTATACTGATAACAGCTTGTATGACGTATCTATCTATGGCGTTAAGAGCTATGGTGTTTACTTGCAGCCTGCTAACAGCACTTTGAACCGTTACTGCTACATGAATAATGTAATGGTATGGGGATTTAGTGACAATACTCCTGTTGAACGTTGGAACGGTTCTGTTGCATTTTTCTGGGGCAATAAAGCTCCCGATTGTGAATGTAATAACCTCGTTAATATGGTATGCCAGATTGGTTTTGACTGCCGTACTAATGTATACGGTTGCAACTGGACTAGCTATACTGGTATTCCCTCTGGTGGTACTGGTGGTACTGACGCTAATACTTGGTGGGATAACTCAATCGCTTGCAAGGTTACTAACAATGATATTCATGTTACTAACTTCTACGCGGATACTTGTAAGTATGCTTTTGTATTAGATGGGCCGGGAAAAGCAGCAGCTTACATCAATAATCTGATTTATGGATGTAATGAGGGAACTGCTACTACTGCTACTGGTTATGCAGCTATCGCTCTGATTGGTACCAGTCCTAATCCACAGTTAATTGTTAATGGTGGCATTATCAATCGTTCCGCTAAGGTTAGTACTACTGTTCAGTCGACTGGTACTTATCCTGTTACTAATGCTGTATGTAAGCTTGATGATGTTTACATTTATACAAAGCGTGATTATATCTTCGGTACTGGCGCTATAAACCGTGGGCAGTATATCTGCGTAGCTGGTGAACATCGTTGCATTGACTTGGCTATTACTAACCAGACGCAGTATACGGTTGATGGTCAATCCGTAACTGGCGACCCTGAACAGTACAAGGCATTTGCATTTATTCCCGTTCCTTCTAGTAGTTCTACTTCACAGGGTTCTATCCGTGTGATGGATAGAAATAACCTTGACTTTACTGTTTATCTTAGCAATAATCCTGAATCTGGTGGCTTGTTTGCGATTAGCGCCGTTGATAATCGTAAGCTTAATATGGCCATTTATGAAGCGCCCCCTGCTGCAGGCAGGACTGTTACTTGGGATGTAGTTGATGACTTGAATAGCCTTTATTATACCAATGATGGTAATGCTATTATCCTTTACTTCAAGCGTCCTGCATCTTATGGTGTAACGGTTCAGGTTTCTGGTTTTATGGATGGTAACTCCCCTGTAATTCTTGACCGTATTAGAAATGAAGATGGCACTCCTATGGATTATCCTCGCTGGAATGACAACAGTGGTATGACTGCTATTAAGGTTCTTCGTCCTAATATTACTTAACTAATAAAGCACCCCTAGGTGGTTATCCACTTAGGGGTGCTTTTATTTAATTAGAATGGCAAATCATCGTCAATGTCAGGTAGCAATTCATTGGGGAGCTTGTCAGTCATCCTCACTTTCATCATCGTCATCTTCATCTTCCTGCAAGGAATCAAAAGCGTTAAGAATAGAATCACTCATAACTTTACGAAATTCCTTAGTGATGGGGTAGCAAATATCATGCCATTCATCTTTCTTGTTCTTTGCACTGGGCATTGCTACAAACAGACCCTTGCTTCCGTCCATAATCTTAATACCAGAGATGCAAAATACATTTGCAAGTGTAACAGAAACCATAGCGCAGCAATTAGACTTCTTGTTATTGATAGGGAAGATACGAATATCAGTGATGACGGAGGAAGCGGACTTAGCAGAATTGGTGGCCTTAGCGGATGCTTTGTTGTTAGTGTACATAGTTAGTTCTCCTTTGTTAAATAATGATAAGTAAGAAATTTATATTGAGGACAGTTTTTATACTGGCCGCAACAATCGGTTTTAAGGTTGTACTCTTGGCGTGACACTCTCATACCCTCACAGCGAATGTAATTTGTTGTATGAGAAATATAATAAGGACATGTAGCTCTTCTACTGATTCTATAAGAATCTTTTTCTTTCAATTAAATCATCTCCTATCACTCCATTCCCACTGGAATATACTTGCAGGATTTCCATCAATTAACATAGCATATTCTTTGTCAGATTGCACTTTATGATAAGTTCCGTAAAGTTCTTTATCATTTTCATCGTGGTTTATGCTAACAACTTCGGGCAAATAATCTATATAGGATTCTCCACGTAATGAATAACAGAATGAATAATACATTCTATTAACAGGACTATTTGTTGAGCGTAATGTATAGCCACAAGGTTCAAGAACAGTTACAGAGTATTCGTCTAAGTGGTCTGTTTCTCCATTGTCATCCGTAAAATCTCCTATAATATGAGTTCCTGGGGTTTTACGGATAAGCTTCTTGTTTATGGATTCATCATAACTGATATTAGGACGAAAATATTCTTGAACTAGATACTCAAAATCTTCATCGTTTACTATTTGCGTAAACAATTCAGAAAGCTGTTTCTTGCTTGCGCCTGCCACAGTAGCCTTAACTTTTAAGTGTTTATCTGCATCTAAGTATGTCGCACAATAGCATTTACTTCCCCATGTTACAAAATCTTCATAGTGACCATCAAAGTCCATAATACCAAAATTGTAACAATCTTTATTCTCACTGTTATTAAGAATATTCTCATTGAATCTATCAACAGCTTTTTGAACATCCTCATTGTAACCTACAAAATAGCCGCTGTCTGTATCATGATAGAGAGGTTCAATGCCTTGGCTTAATACTAGATAGAGCATAAAGCAAATAAGGTGCAGCCTACTGTAAGCAACTGTGTATAAACCATCTGTAAAGATATTTAGGGAATTTCTTGATTTAAGAAACTTAACCCCAGTAGGAATCCACTCAAATTTATCACCGTCCCCTTGCACGCCAACTTCCTGCCGTAATGGCTTCATTGCTGAACATCCATACTGACCATTTAATCCGCCTTTACTTGCCATTAAGGCGAAATGGACTAAATCTTTGTTATGAGTATTCATAATTTCTTGTGCCACAGAATCATCATAAAGCTTTAATCCTTCAAATGTAAAATCGTTTAGCGTTTCTACATGGTCGGAAACTTTATGCTCAAGCTTCTTGAATCCCGTTTTCTGACGTGCATAATATTTAACTGTATTCCGTAAAGGCTTGTTAATAAACTTATGGGCTGTTGCATAATAAAGTTCATCACATTCTGAACTACTATAATCATAAAGCATTTGAATTAACATAAAGTCAATATCACAGCCATGAAATGTAAGTTCATCTGCTTTGACTACTTTACCATTGTCAAAGTTACCATTTTTAACATTTGTGCATTTAGACGTGCTAATATAACTGTAAATACAGTTACCGAAATCCTTAGCGTTAATATTATAAAAGGTAACATTAGCCATAAAGTTATATTTTATCGGCCTTTCAAACAAGATTGATTCACGGTATGCTGCTTGTAGAACTGAATAGAATTTAGCATCTTTACATCCATATAACTTAATCCGTTGGTCGGGATAATCGAAGAACCCAGAGTTAGCGCCGCTTTCGCAGCCAGATAAGAACTCATAGTTTGCAGACTGGAAATTTTGATAACACTCATTAGGATTAACCTCTTTTCTCCATTTGTAAGGAAATCGCCTACCATACATTGCTGACGGGTGCATAGAACTTGCATCAAAGCACCAAACATCCTTAAATATCTTACCCACTGCGTAAGGATTAGCATGAGTATAACCACCTGCAAGACAATCTTGGAAGAACTTCATAAACGGCTCATTATTTTTAAGTTCTATTGCCGCTGTGAATTGTGCAGTATGAACTTCTTTATCGGTAGCAATATTTCTGTTAAGCCTTGTTTCACGCTTAATCATTGATGTGTTAGACACTCCAATATCTGATACAGTATCAACTTTAGTGAAATTAGCCATGTATCTACATAGTGCATACAAAACTAGCTTACAGTCACGTTCGTTGTAAATGTATTCAGAATCAGGCAAATCTGACCACCAATAATATTTCTGGTCGTAACCACCTTTGACTTCTTTAAGCTTAGGAACTCCAAGCTCTGTACCTATAAGCTCAAGGCTTTTACAGGAGAGAATCTTAAAACTGTCATAAAATTCAAGATGGCCAAAAGCTGCTACTAATGGCTGGTGAGGAGCAACTGCAATGAAACGTTTAGGATTAAAGTTTTTAATACAGAAATTTATGTTACGCATCATTGCTTCAAATTCATAGCTCAAGTTATGCACAAAGATTTTGACATATTCATCATTATTCTTAGCATCCTCATTGATTCTCTCAAATTCAGAAGAAATTGAATCGTAAGTTCTAAAGAAATTATAATCCATTTCATTCTCAAAATCACTAAATGGTGCATGAGGTATAGGACGATAAGCAAATGAAGCTAGGCCGTGAAGATAAGTGCTTTGCAGATGCTCTTGAAGTTCATCCTCGCCATATATTAAGGACGATGTTTCAATATCATAACAATATATGATACTTGAATACTTATGTTCATTGCGCTTTCTCACATATAGCACCACCTCCCATTAATCATCTGATACTTAAATAAGATTTGGCAAATCAAATATAATAAAAATAAATACCCCAAAAATTGTTAGAATAAGGGACATTGACGAAGCTGCAAGAGAGAGGGAAAGAAAAGTATCTGCCAGTTGTGTCCAGCCTAATGCATCTACTAATAATGCTAATGCAAACACTACTAGAGATATACAAAGCAAAATAACAGCTATAATAATCATAACCATAATATCACCACAAACTGTATTTAGATGCAAGTTCTGTGAATTCTTCATAAACTTTTTTATGCTTCTTTATAAACTCTTCATTACCCTGTGTAATAGACCTAAGTTTATCACTCGCATCGGTCAGAACTTTGCCCATCTGGTCAGAATTTCTTAGCAAATTATCATATTCTGCATAAGCTCTATCCATTTCTGTTAAAGAGTTAAGTCCTAACTTTTCACCCAATACACATAATTTCTTCAAATCTTCTGAAGGAATATTTCTGCTATATGTGCCCATAAGATTGTTAAGTATACCAGAAATTGCTCCCCATTTCTTTTTGTCAAAATAAGCATCTGGATTCCTAAGAATCTTATATGCAGCATCGCTATAATTAAATATATCCTCAAGACGATTAGCTACTCTTAGTGACCTGTAACTATCTTTGACAGATTTATTTAATAATTTAATATGCTCTGAATATTTAGATAGATACTCTTGCATAAGCTTTTGTGATATTTTATCATCAAGGCTATAAGACGTATCAATAAGCTTGCTATATAGTTTTTCAGCTTCATCAAGAGCAGTATTAGCAGTATATTTAAGAGCGCTGGCAATTTCAGGAGATTGTCTGCCCCTAAGACTTTCTTTAAGCTCACCTGTTACAGTGATACCTGCTTTTCTGGATTTACGTCTTGTTGCGCCTATCTTTTCCAGTAGCCTAGTTGCTTCGGCTTGGCGCTTAAATTCTTTATGGTTCTGTGCCATTACGTTTAGATTCCTCCTGACATGCTTCAACATAAGCGGCTTGTAAGAAATTACAGAATTGCTGCATACCGCATCCATAATTGCAATGTCCCCTAGGTGGACAAGGCATTTCAATTATGCAATGACCAATATATTTTCTTAATTTGTTTAGATATAAATCATCATATCCATCAAAACTAAAAAACATAATCAAAACTCACCTCTATTTGTAAGCTCTTCTTTAATATCATTATCATAACGGTCAAGCAGATAACACAATTCTCTAAGCTGACAATCCTGGCAATCCTTGTCCATAAAGTGTGTTAGCCATGAGGAACAGGCTTTAATGTACCAGTTATCACATAGTTTACTTAGTAAAGCAAGGGTTTCTGTGTCTAGGTCTTTAATTGTCATAATGTTCTCCCTGTTTTCGTAAAGCTAACTCTTCTTTTATGGCATTATCATAATAGTTAAGCAGATAGCACAATTTTCTAAGCCGACAATCTCGACAATCCTTGTCCATAAGATGCGATGACCATAAAGGACAGGCTTTAATGTACCAGTTATCACTTTGTTTATTAAGTAGAGTAAGGGTTTCTGTGTCTAGGTCTTTAATTGTCATAATTACACCACCCAAATATCCCATTTATTGTGTTCATCAAGTGACCCAGTATGACTTAAGCACTTAAAACTCTTTACCTTCAAACCCTTAAGAACTTCAGGCATAGTATCATAGTAATCTTGGTAGATTATACATCCAATTATACCATCAGTAGATTTTCTGCAACAGGAATTATCAAATCTACAATGCAAGACGCATATATCACCATACGACATATTCACATTAGCATTAAACATTTCTTTAATAGTCATAATAAACACCATCCACATTTTCAGGCCAAACGGAATCTAGGCAATCGCCTACAAAATATTGGTTAAATGTACAATTAGAACTTGGTGCTACAGAATAATAAACTACTCTACCATCGTGTTCTATAATATCCACAACCTTACCAATTTTTGCAATGGTAATTGCTCTTTTCTCTTGTCCATCTCCGTAAAAATAACCATATTCTCTTACATTGTATTTAATGATTAAGCCTATGGGGATGGGATGGATAGGAACGTCATAACGCATTGTAACACCACCTTATACATAGAATTTGAAATGTGCTCTTGCAACATATTTATGTACCATAACGCCTATGGTAAAGTATTTGAATTTAAGGTCTTCATATTCTTTTGGGAGATCCATAAATGTACCAACCCACTTATGTTCTTCATTGTCATCGAGAATTATAATTAAGGTGTCGGACTGTACTGAGCCGCAGTTCAATAAAATATCACGAATAGTCATTGTTTTACCTACTTTCTTAAGAATGATAAAGAGGGGAGAGGGGCTTTATAGATTTAATAAATTGAACCCCGATTTATTTTCAGGCTTCTTGCAACACCCCCCGGTGGTCGGCACGGCAAGGTTTGTGCTAAGGTTAATGCCCTGCTCGCTATTTTTCTTAACGGATGGACGCTTTAGCGCTTTAATGCGGTAAAGTGTGTTAAGAATTTGTCAATCGCTTTAGAACTCTAAATCACTAAAGCGTGTTAAAAATTTCACAGATTAGCAGTTAGGATTAACTATTGCTAGATATTTAAACTTAATAGTAAATAGTTCTAACTAAAATTTGTATAAAAAATGCACTGCCTTTTAAGGGCGGTGCATTTTTATTCTATTTTTTCAGGATCGGCGCTTGCCCTAACAATAACGAGATAATTCCAGCCGTTTTGTAAACACCGCCTTTATAAAGTCGTCAATACTTTCATTCTCGTCGTTTGGGTCGTGCTCGACGATAGGACTTTCAAGGTTGGAAAAGCCGGATGCAATAAAGCCACTTTTGCAACAAAACATAGGCTTTAAAAGAGTAATATTGCAGCTAGCATAATCGGTATTGCGGCGGTTTTTAGTATCAGTTAATTTTCTGCTGATAGTAAAATTGTTGCCGTCAAGTTTCAGTGTTACGACTTGCATTTTCATTTTTCATTCACTCCATTTCAATTTTTTATGCACATGGAACCGGGCTTTGAGGATAAACCCGGCGGAACACTAAAGATTTACTGCTGACTGAGCGGGCGGTCGATTGGGACGGCAACGGCGTTAAAGATCTCTCGCGGCATTCCTAACGTATTCTCATCTTTAGGCTGTACGTCCAAAACCTGCCACTTTGTGCAGGGCTCTGCATTGTGCAATGCCTTTTCGACTTTTTCTGCGTCAATAACGCCGTCAAATTGTTTTACCATTTCACCGGATTCAACCGAAAAATCGTCCCGAAAGCGGGCATATTTTACGCGGGCAATCGTACCGGCTTTAACAGCGCGAGAAACGCAAGCGGTGCTTTTAGGTTTGTCGTTAATGGGACGCGTGATAATAATAGTCTCGGTGCCGTTGTCATTAGTAGTTTTTTCAATGCTCCAAGTAGTCATAGTAGGATACCTCACTTTTATGTTTTTTGTTTTGGATTGGGATTTTCTTTGATTCCCCTTTCCTCTTTACAATTATATTATAACATACTCTAAAAATAATACCATGCAATTTTGTTGCAATTTATATGGATAAATGTGTACTGTTAAATTGATAACAATCGCTTTAGTGCTGTAAAGTAGTGTAGTGTGAAAAATTTAACAATCGCTTTAGTGCTGTAAAGTAGTGTAGTGTGAAAAATTTAACAATCGCTTTAGTGCTGTAAAGTAGTGTGTGAAAAATTTAACAAAGGGGAAACAGGAATCGTTATCAGTATATATTTGACACTACTTTT
>ERZ857972.1122-NODE-1122-length-17590-cov-10.662789_pt1 | contig 17590 bp, 25 predicted proteins | sample MGYA00519757_ERZ857972 | MGnify/ENA primary metagenome ERZ857972 (study PRJEB31778, sample SAMEA3449383) | human gut metagenome | biome: human gut; feature: human-associated habitat; material: faeces | place: United Kingdom | collected 2010/2012 ...
CTGTGTGGTTGATTACATTGTCATTATATCACAATGTACAGAAGATGTCAATCTATTTTTGCATACCAGCCGCTAAATCCTACTCCCGTCGCTACCGCGTCGATCATAATTCCGTCAGTCGTTTTTGTCACCGAACCGTTATCTACCCAATGGCATTCCACAGGATCACCGGAAGACAACCAGCCGATTGACAGTATTCTTACATCCGCGACCTCGCCATTGTATGTGGTGATAGCCCCATTATACATGAACGAAGTATTCTGATTGTCATTGTCTCCGACTGTGAACGACACGTTAAAGATCGCGCCCCCGGAAGACGGGATATTCGCAATAGGAATCATAGGTACTCCGTTGGTAGTATCGAACTGCTTCATTGCTGCACCACCTGCATTCGGCGTTTGTTTGGTCATTTCGAAAGACTGACGGGCGTAATTGTGAATTACTTTGTAAATAACGCCTGCGGAATCAACGGCAATACCGTCTCGTACACCGCGACTTGCAGCCGAAAAGGCCATGAACACGGGGGCAGTTACGTTTGCAACTGGCGCATCTGACGAGTTTGCAATCATGAAAATGCGATAATCGATGGAGTTTTGTGCAGCGATTGTAAAATTGCCGAACTGAGCTTTCTGATTATATGGGATGTCAATCAAACGTGCTATGCCGGCATCACCAGACTGAGCGGATGATAGTGAAATGTTATTTCTTGATAGCAGCATTGTCTGCCCGTGGACACCAATAATGATATCACCGTCAGAGTCAGTAACGAGGTTCACATGCTTCACCGCATGGATATCAACAACCGGCCCCTCAATGCCGACTGTTCCCTGTCCTGCAGTAATGTCGACGTCCGTCCCGCCGTGAACCAGGACGTTCGTAGTTGCCTGATACGTCGAACTGCCAGTGTCGTTCACATTGATATTCTTCACGCTTGTGTTTCCGGTAATTTTCACGAAATCCGCGTTTGCAAGCAAATTGATGTTCTGATTCTCCAGCGTAAACCCACCCGCAACGGCCTGCGTAGCATGCCAAAGATTCCCGGCGTTGTCGACGTAGTATCCGCCAAGCTCACCCTTTGGGATCAGGGTCTCGCTACGCACATCCACCGTATTTTTGGTATCATCAACAGAAACCGTGATATAGCCGCACGTCACACCGTCGGGGCCTTTGTTTTCATTGAAATACTTCAGGTTAACCGGGTTCGCGTCCTCCACGGGTTCCGCCACTTTGGTTCTTGCGTTGAGCATATCTACATCCGCGTTTCCGAACGTCATAGGTCCGTAGACATTGATATCCCCGGTCATAGCTACGGCGCCACCCTCGATATTCACCACACCGTTTTCGCTGGCCAAGATTTCGACGCCGTCGCTACCCGTGATGTCAACGTGTTTGTCTGCTCTTATCGCAATACTCTCCGGCGTATCAATCGTCACGTTCCCACCGCCGTGGATATTCATCAGGCCCGTTCCGGACAGAGTAATTGTGCCGTCTTCGTTTTTCAGCACATGTGCTTTGTCGATGAAGAACAACGGCCCCGTAAGCGTACCGCCGCTTGTCTGAATATACTTGCTGGGATCAACCTTGTCGACCTGCTTCTGAATGTTGGCAATGTCCTCGTCCTGCTGCTTGATTGCATCAATCATCTGATTGATATAATCCCGCATCTTGCTTAGCACATCAAGGTAACTAAGCTCGTCCGAGAAGATCGTCGGCAGAACCGGCAGGCAACAGAATCTCAGCTTATTAGGAATGTCGCTCATAAAATACCCCCTTACATAATTGCAATGCACCACTCTGACATTGCGTAACTGCGAATATCAGTACTCTCCGTGTTGGACGCAAGTTTGATTTGCCAGGCCTTGCCACCAGTCGCCGCGATAGGAATCGCGGTAACGCTGATGCAATCGTCAAAGATAATGACTTCAAAACCGCTCTTTTTGACAAGCACAACTCTAAACGTATTGTTCAATGTATCACCACACTTTCATAAACAGGTCTTCGAGTTCTTCGATGATCTGCAGGTCGATGTTCACGAACGTGCTGCGGTATTCTTTCAGGCGTGCCGCAATGGACGCGCCGCCATTCACACCGGAAACATGTTCCAGGTATTCGTCCGTACTTTCTGCGTTTTCGTTGGACGTGTTAACATTCTGACTGTTACCGGTTGCCTTGCTAGTTCCGCTGCCTTTTGCGTTCCCGGACCCATTGTTGGATACCATTCTAGCGTCCGTCAGATAGTGGTCATTCTGCAGGCCAGTCAAACCGCCTTGCGGGGTATCGCTGTACTTGTTGACTTCGCTCTCCGTGTTCGTGTTCGAAGATTCAGACGTGGTGGAGGAATCAGACTCCGAGGACGTTACAACCTGACTGTCAGTCTGCGTCTGTTTCGTGCCCTTGCCAATTTTCGTCCGGGTGAGATCAACGTCATACAACGGATTGAATTCCAGCAGCTCCGACTTGTACATTTGGTTGTAATACGGCATGATCTCAGATAACTTCTGATTCAGCCGGAGTTTCCAAAGCCCCACGGTTTCCATGCTGATTTCTTCCGTATAGTACGCCTTGAGAATCTTGATTTCAAGGACAAGCCGGTAATTCTCATCAAAGATAGGCCAGTCCTCGGCGTTGAAGATTTTCGGTGCAGCCGCCTTCACGATTTCGTTAACCTTGCTATACGGCTGCGATTCCTTATAGCCAGCTTCGACCTCGCAGATATAGCGCAGCTGCGTTGTGTATTTACTCATCTTCCTCACCTCCGTCCGGTCCAACCATAAATGATTCCGGCGTCACTTCCTCGCGGTATCTAACGCCGATATCCGTACCGAACATTTTGTTGACGGCATCACAAGCCTGCTCTCTCGCGATCAAGCCAGAGTATCTGCTTGCAATCGTGCCCCCCTGATTCGCCTGAATCTCCAGCGTGTTTACGCGTTCTTTCTTGTCAGCGCCGTGATTCGCAATGCCAAGCGATTCAAGGGCATCGTTCCAAATAGTCTGCTTCAGTTGCTGCAGAGCGGGGGCCACTAGCGGCGCACCAGTCATTAGCACTTTAACATTATCAGCGATTCCCTTTTTGCCAAATATTACAGGGAAGTTCCCCTCATACTGCTTATATGCGTTCTTCAGGGAAAGCAGAGTGTTGGAATCAGATTCGATCAGAACCGGCGTTTTCTGTGCTGAAATGTTTACGTCAATCGTTCTGTCGATATCCGCAAGCCGCCTAGCGAACATTCTGCACATATTAAGGGAAGGGCTGTGCAGCATGTTATTATAGCAGATAACCGAGTCTTTGTTCGTTCGCTCTGCGTGATACGTTGACACGGTAGATTTATCCGTTTCGTTGACGGAGCTAACGCCGGGAGTAAACGCCCTGCGCCGGATCGGAATCTTGTACACGTTGAACGGGCCGCTAATGATAACCGGAAGAGCCAGCATTCCGAGGACATCATCGTCAAAGAAAAGCGCAAAGCCATTTTTGAACAATGTCAACTCAAGGAACCGTGCATCCACGCTTTCCGGAAGATTGAGCCATTCATACCGGGATAAGGACATCTCTAGCAGCCGGTCATAATAAAAATTGTAGGTCAGCCGATTAAATGAATCAGCCGCCAACCACGCTTTGAAGCTATCACCCATTAACTCACCACCTCACTATGTTCCGGATTCGTTGCACCGGGGGAGTTGTCGACGGAATAATCTCCGAAATGTACGGTAGACTTCCAGAATGTAATTCCCCGGTCATACACTTCACAAATCCGCTTTTCTGCGCTTGCCGGTATAGAACCGTCAATAGAACAGCCGTTTGTTTTAACGTAGTTGTAGAAGGGCCTTGTCCCGATATTCGGCTTTTTCACGGTATTCGTAGCATAGCCATATTTACGGAAATACATATCAACTCGTTCTGCAGCCTCTGCCGTTAGATGACGGATTCCATAATGGAAAGTCATCAAATGCGCAGCTGCTAACAAGTTGTTATTTCCACCCGGCGTCCCGGAATCTGCCATCGTCGAGGCATCCCACCGACGAGCGGCGGCCCCGACGGCCTGTGTTGCACCAACGACAGCGCCAGCATAATTTTGACTAACAGCAGACATTAACGCCATGAGTGCACCGCCGATGAACTGAACAGCATTAGCGCCGCCCTGTTGTGCCAACCATGCTTTGTATGTGTCTGATGTAGTGCCACATTGCGGGAATCCAGATAACGTCATGCTTTCCGCGTAATTTCTACCCTGTACAGTTTTGAAATTTTCGGGAACAAGCATAACCGTAGGATTCGGCGAGTAGTCACCAATCAGCTGGAAATACAAATCATTCGAGGAAACGCCCGGTGTGAAAAGTTCCATCGGATAAACCTTTGTATTTCCAGAGTTGTTCGTTACCCACAATCCCCAATAAGGGCTTGTGTACAACTTCTTGCACTGCGGTGTATAACTTTTCCGAACTCCAGCCGTTGCGGATTCAAATGCTTCGTTGTAGTGACGTAGGAATTGCAAACGGTAGTTTTTAACTTTAGATAATGCGTCGGGTACAACTTCGCCAATTTGTGCGAATAGTTCGGGCACGAGCCCAAATGCCACAATTGAATTGGCATCCACACCTGCACCGGATAAATACGAACGGAAGGTATTAAGGCCCTGTTCCGTGAACGGCTGAGCGTATGCCCATAGCATCGTCGGAAGGCCACTGATAACGTGCGGGCTTGTACCATCTGCCCACCAAGCCATCATCCACAAACTGGATAACTTTGTAGGGACTGTTGCGCCACTGAAGGTGTAGCTGACTTCGTCATAATAGCTTATCGTGTATTCGTCAAAGCTAACAGGTTCCGGCACTAGGTTCTCTCCGATGTTATCAGTCAGCGGATGCTCACGTTCGACAAAAACGTCCCGGATTTCGTAATCACCCAACCACGTCTGAATGACATCGATTTCATAGGTAATCGTGGACGTGTTGTTGTTCACGTATTCCACGTCCGTGATGAACGCATAGAATTTCTTTACGTTCCCGGCAGAATCCTTGAAGTTCGTATTTTGGAAAATCAGGTAATTGCAATCGTATAGATTCTCGACAGGCAACTCGACCTGAATTCTCCCAGCGCCATATCTCTGATAACTCTGTGCATTGAGCGTGTACTTGATCCACTTGCTGAACGTTGCGAACTGATCTGCCTTGCTTCCGAAATACATCGTATTTTTATAGTCCGGCTCACATGGGCAATCCTTGATAATGTAAATCGTGGTATTCGGCACAACATATTCAGCCATTTTATCACCACCTTTTAAAATGGTGGAGGGGCAATGCCCCTCCGTTTACTGCTTGACGAGCGTCAACTTGCTGCCGAGCACGACCTTGTCGTCCAGGCCGTTGACCAACTTGTAAGTTGCTCCAGCCATCGTGGCGACGACGTCATACTTATAGCTTGCAGTCTGCGCGGACTGCGGGAGGATAATCGCGCCGTAAGGATGCACGGCAACCAGCGCCTTAGTCATTGCCTCCGTCTGCACCAACTGGAAGTTGGACGCCTGCAGGCTTGCCGGATCAGCGCCAGTCAGAGTGTACACCTTGTTGCCAGCCTTATCCTGCGAGTAGCCGGTAACCGTCAGCACAACATTCTCCGGGGCGGAAATCGTGGCGCCATCATCGACGAACACGACCGCGTTGCTGAACGGGGAGCTGGACACGATTTCCCATCGGTTGTAGAAATAGTTGTTGTACAGGCCGCTTCCAACGTAGGCCTCAGACATCTCATTCAGCGTGTCGTAAAGCTGGAACCATTCCTGATCGACGAGAATCGCCTTGACGTCAGCCATCAGCGCGAGTTCAGCCGTGGTAACTTCCTCGATGTTATTGCCAGCCGCGCGAATTTCGTCGAAACGTGCATTATCGAAGGTGGTGAAATCGTCGATGAGAACGAGCCTGCCGAGGAAATCAGCCTTTTCCATGTGGAACGCCGCCGCCAGAACTTCGACGTCGAACTTCGCGTTGTACTGCGCATCCATGAAAATGTACTGATCTTCACGCGGAGTTACCGTGGTAACACCCGCCGCGTTGTAATCGTTCTTCATGAACGTCAGCATATTGGACGTCCCGCGGAAGGAAGTCGCTGCGTTCTTCGAATCAGCAGCGTCGAATGCGACGGGCTTCATCTTGCCATGGGACACTGCCTTGATGAGCAGGTACTTGACCAGCAGGAAATCGTCATACTCTGCAGCGCGGATAACGCTGTTGATGATTCGGGAAATCAGGTCCTCCACACCGGAAATCGAGGTGAACGCCTGACGGAGGTCTTCGCGCTGAACCGTGACCGGATACTGCACCTTCCAGTTGATGAGATGGAACGCGGAACGAACGTCCGGGATCGTGCGCTTGAGTTCTCGGGAAGCAGCCTTCTCAGGGGAGAAGTCACGCGCTTTCGCGATCTGCACGAATACTTCCTCGACCGTCTCGCCAGTTTCCAGGAATCCCTTCTTGAACATTCGGTACGGGTTGTTGAACGTGGCGGATCGGATTCGGACGAGGGCGATCTGATTGACAAGGGCGCTCAGGAATTCGTTGGCCAGATTCGGATAGCCGAAGAAGACATCACCAACCTGACGAACGTCATAGTTCGTGGCGACTTCAGGCACCTGATCCTGATACTGAGCGGACGCATTCGCACGAATGGTATTCAGAATATCAATCGTGGAAGCGTTCAGGGTGGACACTGCAATGTTTCTAGGCATTAAATCATTCCTTTCATAAAATTATTCAGTCTTGAACAAGTCCGCATACGACCTGCGTTTCGGCTCCGGATCAGGGTCCGGCTCCGGGTCAGGTTTATCAGGCGGATTGTAAAAGGCGTCTCTGTATTTCTGTCTCCATTTCTTATCGTTGTCTGCAAGCTGCTGCTTGTAGTCAACATTCTCAGCGCCTGCATCGAGAGTGTCGGAGACGTCTTGAATAAATGCAAGCGTGTCGTCGGAAGTATCATCATTCGGAATGAATCTCTTCAAGCCGTCAAGAACTTCCTGCTTTGTTTTGATTGCCACAGTGTTACCTCCTTTACGTCCATGCATTCATGGGCATCCAAATTTTCAGTTTTCGGGTTGACGGTGTAGGCGTGGGAGGATGCCCCGTGAAATATTCGTACCAGTATGCGGCATCCGAGCATCTGCCCTGATAGGATGAAGCTGCACCCTTGTGATACGGTTTTTCATACTTCAATTCAAACGCGCCAGTCAAATAGTCCAGTGGGATATCACTACTCACAATTTTACCAGTCTTAAACTGTTCAAACGTGATATAGTAAAAATTACGGATATCAACGCCGATTTCCGTAAACACGGCGTTATAGTAATCGAATAGCCCAGCTGACCAATTTGTCGGCACATCTGTGAACAAAAATACAGTCTGTGCCTCACCGTCCGTAGCTGCCCCCTGATGCGCACCATCCCGAAAATGTGGGGCATACCCGTGCGCGGATAAAGCCGCTTCGTTTTCAGAATTTATGTATCGTTTTGCGGGAGTGAAGCCAACCAGACCGTAGCCGTGATTTTTTGCTTGTTCGTCAGTCCATGCTAAAAATTCCGAATAGGTGGGTGTAGCAAGCCCTGTGGGTTGCAATTGCCAACTCCATGGGTTATATCCACCTTCTCTTGAGTTATTACCCAAAAACGCGCAAATAGCGGCGATAGACCAGCCCTGACCGGCTAGAAGGTTAGCCATTTCATTGGCATTGTCGATGCTCTCCTGTGATCCCGTCACATAGTTTCCACCCAAATCAATATCTCTAGCATGCCAAGCCAAGTCTATTCACCACCTTTCTTTTACTGATTCGATTTTACGACAAACGCCGGATAACCGGCCGCGATCAGCTTTTCTTTCATCACCTCCGCATATTCGCGATTCTTGAATGCGCCGACCTGCACGCGGTAAATTTGAGGCTCCGCGTGGGTATCGTCCGCTTTGTACTGCACACCAAAGCAATCACACACACCTCTTGCAATGGCGTCTGCAATTACATCAAGATTGTGGATGATCCAATTTGCTACCATAGGCACATCATGGAAATCAACCTCGACATAAACCGTAGGCGCGTGCGGCGCCTGAATTTCATACAGCTGCGGCTGTGCGGAAATGTTGGAGCTAGTGCCAGGAGTAACGGCGTCGAGCTGCTTGAAAATCTTCTTGCTATACTCATAGCCGAGCTGCCCATCAACAGTTCGCATGCACATGACCCGAGTTCCGGACACTGTGCCGTTAAAAGCATTGCTGTGCAGCGGAAGGTGCAGGTCGGCACCCCAATCGTCAGATTGTTTACGCTTGTTTACCAAAGTGCTCCTGTGCACGATTTTTACCTCAAAACCGCATCGCCGAAGGATCGGAGCCAACTTTTCCGCAAGCAAACCCATTTGTTCACCTTCGTTCGTGTTGCCGCCAGCATAGGTGTTTTCAAACTGATCCGATGGACTAAGAAAAATTTTAGCCATGGCCCAGCTTATCAACGAGCTGCTGCATTACAATAGTGTTGTTCTGGATTGCTTTGGCAAGTTCGGAAATTTCATCCTTGTGCTTTTCCTGAATAACCTTAATATACCAAAAGCACATAAGGGATACACAAATAGGAAATCCGACCTGCGTGATCATGTTAAGAACGGTCTGAACGTTAATAGCCTTTCACCTCCTTTAATGGAATCCTATTATCATTATATCACACGCGTGCTATTTGTCAATTGACAAAAGGCACGAATGTGTTATAATAATTATAGGTGGTGTATTTGTATGATGTACTACGACGGGACAAAGCTGCTATCTATGCAGGATATCAATGGAAAGCGGCCCGAAATTTATCTGTGCACGACGAACCGAACCGGCGGTAAAACCTGCTATTTTTCCGGCATGCTTGTGCGTCGCTTCAAAAAGACGCGTGAAAAATTTATGCTCGTCTACCGGTACAAGTATGAACTGGAAGATTGCGCAGATAAATTTTTTAAAGATATCAGAGGCATTTGGTTCCCGACCGACAATATGACGTCAAAGCCTATGGCGGTCTTTAAAAAACTTTTTTTGAATGACGTGGAATGCGGATATGCAGTATCTGTCAATCAGGCGGAAGCTGTCAAGAAATATGCCCACCTGTTTTCTGATACCGGTTCTATGTTCATGGATGAGTTTCAAAGTGAAACAAATACGTATGTCCCGAATGAAGTGAAAAAGTTTATTTCCATTCACGCTTCTGTCGCACGCGGACAGGGCGAACAAGTCCGTTATGTCCCGGTTTACATGTGCGGGAACCCGGTCACCTTGCTTAATCCGTATTATATTGAAATGGGCATCTCCGAACGCCTCCGAACGGAAACGCGTTTCCTGAAGGGCGACGGCTTTGTTTTGGAGCAGGGCTATGTCGATTCTGCTGCGGAAGCCCAAAAGGGGAGCGCATTCAACCGAGCTTTTGCAAAGAACGACTATGTCGCCTATGCGGGTCAGGGCGTTTACCTGAACGACAACGTCGCGTTTATCGGCAGGCCAGAGGGCGTTAACAGATATATCGCAACGCTCCGCTATTGCGGGAAGAACTACGCGATTCGGGAGTATCCGCATCTAGGCTTTATGTACTGTGATGATAAAGCCGATGATTATTACCCTGTCCGCATCACGGTAACAACGGAGGACCATGAAGTTAATTACGTGATGCTTAGGCGTTCCGACGCAATGCTTAGTCAGTTTCGATATTTCTTTGAGCTAGGCGCCTTCCGCTTCAAAAATTTGTCTTGCAAGGAAGCAGTCCTAAAAGCGCTTGCTTATTAAATAGGTATCACCGGAGACTATACGCTCTGATCTGCCCGGATCACACGGCTGAAATTACGCCGCCGGGACAGTTACGGATATCGTGAATCCCTTTGTGTAACTCTCCGATTTTGATACGGCCCCCTCATTAGAGGGGGCCTTATTTTATTCCTTGGATAAATCCCGCAGGATTTCAGTGATTAACTGCAGGCTCGTAGTCGTCCACGTGGCCGCTTGAAACATGTCTCCACTGAATACCAGCATGTTAGCTCCATAGATTTGTTTTCGTAGTGCTTTCAGCCTCTCGAGTAACTCCGTTTTATTCATCGTGCTTGCCTCTTTTCGCATAGTTGAGCAGAGTACGGGCAATCAGTTCCAGAACGAAGTCGTCATTACAGCTGACAGCATAGGCAATTGCATCTGCTTCCGCAATCGATCGAATACAGCTTTCAATTACGTTCCGCTTCAGCATTTCCATTTTCTCCGTCCTGATTTCCTCCACGGTTTTCACACTGTTGACCTTTACAATTTTCACCTTCATTGTTAATACCTCCTTGTGGGGACCTCTCCACATTATTTAAAAAACGCTTCAGCGAACAATGCCCGGACCGTTTGGCAATCTACCGTCATCACGTCGGCGATTGCACTCGTCCTGACTAATGCGTCCGTAACAGCATCCGCGATCAGAGACGCTAATACGTCCTCTTCCTGGTTATTCAGTTTTCTCTTTGCCATGATTAACACCCCTTAATATATTCAGCCCGAATTTCTTTATAGCTTTTCATTTCCAAAGTGGTCATACTTGTTACGTAGTTCAGCAAGTCGTACCAAAATGGAAACTGATGCTCCACTTCGCTTCCGTCCTTGCATACGACGGTTAGCTTAAACTGCATCCGCACGGCGTTTCACCTCCATCTGTTCCCGCAAAATGCATTTTTTCACAGTTTCATCGTCAAGCCCTAGGCAATCACACAAAAAGTAATACCATTCGGACTTGAAAAACTGTGCGATCTCCGTTCGATTCTGAGCACGGGCATACATAGACTTATTACCGCGCTCTTTACTTCGAGGTCTCAGCTCTTTACTGCAGCGCACATAGTCTTCTATCCCAACATGAATAATCGCAACGGCTAGACGCTTAGCCTCCATGTCGGTCATTATCATCACCTCATTTCATATGTTGTCGCACACAACAGCACACCGCCCGGGATCGTTCGTGGAAGCAGCTTGCCGGGGACGGTTAAGCCTAGTTTAAAATCCGTGATCTCTCGTTTCTCACGCAAGAAGGCAAGCTCTTCAGGCCGGTACTCACTTTCGGGATCATCTTCCGTTGGCTTCCATCCCTCAACGGATTTCAAAAACAGCTCTTTGCAATGTTTCGGCATGCCCGCACACTTCACATCGTAAAACGGTTCGTCAATTACTTCACCATCCTCGGACGTGACGTGCTCTATGTACGTTTTCTGCCGGACAAATAGCCCCATATCCCATCCACTTTCCAGCTTCCAGCAACAAAAATCACGGTCGTGGATTTTCATGCCGCGAACGGCTTCGCGCGGGATATCCATGTGACAACTGTCGGTATCCGCATAGATAAAACCAGGCTCGTCTGGTCCGTAATAGTTGTCCTGCGCCGCCCGAATTGTGAAACAGCGTGCATAACTTGTGATAGCTGCGCCTACGGGAATATACCCCGGCTTTTTGTCGTGAGCCTCTACGATGGTATACCCGATACTGCGATCCGGTTTTTGGTATGCGACCTTGAAACTGCTATCGTCTCCAGCTGCTAACTTGCCATACAGGTTATTAAGATACAATTTAGCTAGGGTACGTTTCGCGCCTTTTGATTCTTTTTTGATTTTGGCGTACTTGTCAATGTAGTCGTCAAACAAGCCCTTTGCCGCGGTAAAATAGCAGCCGTCAAGAATCTCAAAATCCGTTAACTCGTAATGCTCTTGCAGCAGCCGGAAATCCATCTCTGTAAGCGTCAGCTCTACTATAGCTTTCCGTCGTTCCCCATCGGGAGTTGTTATCCATTCGCACATTTCACCTGTTCTGCGGTCGTACACGTCTGATGTTTTTAGGGATTCTGTGCCACGATACCAGAAATTACCTTTAATCTGCACAAACGGCAGCTTATCAGGCTTTATCCGAAATCGCGTGCGGATACGAACATAAAAGAAACTGTAGCTTGCTTGTGCTTCCGGAGGTATGAGATTCCCCCGCCAAAAGGTTGGCATGCCTATAGGATATTTGTTTCCTGACATACTGTGCATCATACTAGGATACAATGAGTTAACGTCTGCCGTTGTCCCATTATGATAAACGATATTGCGCTTTTCCGGTACGACGTAGCACCATCCGCCCCGGTATGCTTTGCGTATATAGGCGTCCATCGTCTTAGCGCCATATACTTCTGGAAGCATCTCTACCGTCAAATCCGGGAACCACTTTTTATAAAAGGGATAACCGACTATTTTTTGATACTCAGACAGACAGCAGCTTCCAATCGTGAGTTTCAAGTGCCCATCAGCAACCATGATTTCAAGTGCTTCCTTTACAACTAACACGTCATTTGCGATATATTCACGTTCTTCCGGTGTGATCTCGCAACCGGGGTATCGGAAGCCCTCATACTCCATGTCTAATTTTTGGTGGGCCGTGCCGAAACTCTTGCCGATCTCTTTGACAGAGAAGGGGAGGAGCTTTAGACTGTCCCGAAATTCTATAAATCTGCCATCGATTTTGACACAAATCGTATACCATGCCCCCATGTCAGAAATGCTATATCGAATTGTTCCGTTTTCCATGTCTTTTTGTCTCTGAAAACGTACTTGCTTCACATCGTCTACATCATCAACTGCTTGCTTGTACCCTGCTTGAATCAATAGGAAGTCTAGCCAAAAAGCACCATCAAACTTTAAGTTATGAAAATAGCAGACGATATCCCCTGCTATCTTACGCAAACCTGCCCAGCAGTCCGCAATGCTGTGATAGATTTCAACCGACTCTGTAAACAACGGGACAATGGCAGCCGCCCAAACGGCGGTATCTTTTTGCCCCTCATAGACAGTTGTCTCAAAGTCCCCAACCAAAAAGGTCTTAGCCCGGCTTCTCAAACGGCATCACACCACCGCCCCTTAAAAAGTCATCCATGCTAATGACGCCACCCTGTACCCTTATCATATCGTTGGCGCCTGTCGTGATCTCAAGCGTTGGGGCAACCGGTGCACCGCGCTCCGCGTCATAGTAGCCACTAGACATGCCTCGCACGGCGTATTCATTGCTAAAACTTGATCCGTCAGCCGCCGTGTAATACTCGGCTTCTTCCGCAAGATTTGCGTCTTTGCCCAGTGAGTAATCCGCAAGATTTGCGTCTTTGCCCATAATGAGCCGCACAAAACGATTCAGATTAAACCGGGCTTCTTCCGCTGTATGATAGTATTTGTAGAGCATCTCGTCGATGATCTCTTGAAGCTCTACACCATTGTTTTGGATTCTTCTAGCTAACTCCGCTGCACCTAATTCTGATTCCGCCGCGTTCAAAACGCGTTCGAAAAAATTGTGATATTGGATTGCGGTTTGTTTTGCAACATCGTCCCATCGATATGACGGAGTAAATGCGATTAGTGGGTCTTTTAGATTGTCGATGATATTTTGATAACCGGCTGCGCGTGCTTCCTGACGCGCTTGTTCTGCTTCCCGCTTCGCTACTGCCTTCTGCGCTGCTTTGGATACTCGGCGTTCGGCTGCGCGCTCGGATTGCGCCTTGCGCCGGGCTTCCGCGCGTGACATGCGTTTATATGCTGCACGCATAGCAGCTTGATAATTCTGCCTTTTGCCGCCAACTGTAATCTCTCCGGATTTTGTCGGCATCCACTTTCCGCCACGCTGCGGAGACGCCGGGACTTGTTTACCGCTATCATCCGTGTAATATGCGCGGCTATACAGTTTTTCCGGAGTCAACTTCTTCAGGCGCTCAACGTCTCTTTTTGTTGGCGTTGGTTTTTTCTCCGGAATATCGGTTAAAAACGTGAACCCGCGCTTTTCGGCTGCGCGCATAAAGCGTTCAATGCGGCGCAACTCTTTATTATATGGTGCTAAATTTTTCGGCGGTTTCGGAGTTGCCATATCATCACCCCCCTTATTTAGGATTAGGCCCGGCTGTTACACCGGGCCTTTTTGGTTTACTGTGCGTCAGGATCGACGCACCTGACGCAATCGTCCGGGGCGGTCGAGAAAGTGGGCTTTTCGCGAGTCAGGGAACAGGTAATGAAATCCTTGCCCTTATAATTGTTGCTCGCCTTTCTGTAGACCTTAATGTTGAAGCCGCTGATGACCCCGGCATCGCTCAGCTCGGCAACGATGTTTTCCAGCTCGCGGCGGAACGTCGCCCCACCACACACGTACTTGCGACCCTCCGGATCGATCACAACGCACTTTTCATAGTCCTTGTCTTCGGATTTCTCGTTGTGGATTCCGAGGATCAAGTGCTTTTCGTACGCAATCACAACAGGACCCTGCTGCGTTGCGTCGTCAAGGGGGATTGCGTCCCCCAGATCCTTGCACATGACGCGCTCGTAGGCGTCAAAATCGCCATTGCTCTCGATGATCTTGCAGGTGTAATTCTGATTAGCCATATTGTTTTTCCTTTCTGCCTGTGTTTTATGAGTCGGCTGCTCTGTTATTATGTAAAGGGGTTTGACCCCGTTTACAACTTATTTATAACTTGTTTACAACTTAATATCGCCGTCGCGGCAATCATAAATTGCCGCATGTGCGATAAAATCCGGAATGCTCATCCTGTAGATATGCGTTTCCGGCGGCGCGACTTTCACAACCCGCAGCGGTTGAATGTGCGGCGGGAGCTGCGGACGGATCACGCGCAGGCGCTCGAGGTCGGTTTTACTGCCGACCGGAATTGTAACAGTCAGGGCTTGCACCCTGCCGCTTTTTTCATTTGCTGCGCTGATTGTCACGTCTTCCGTGACGATCGTGCGCGTGATGGACGGCTTGCGGGACATTATGCGCCACCCCTTTCTAACATCGCAATTAGCAGACCTGCAAACAATGTTGCGCTTGCTGCAATGCTTAGGATACGTATTAATGCATGTGTAATGGCGTCAAAACATCTCTCCGTTTCAAACGTTTTCGCAAATGCTGAATATGTTGCGGATACGGCAATCAGGAAGACAAGCGCGGCAAGCCCAACGACGGCCCATAGTATAACGTTCATTGTTCCTCCGCCTTTCTCCGACAACTGATATTGACTATTCCCGTCTCTGCGCGGTAGGTGCACTTTACCCACGGGGCTTTGTCCGTGCTCCTCATTTTACATAACTCCTTTCGTTTCTAATTCGACGATCGATAAAGATCCGACCATTTTGTTCTGTGGGTATGGGGGTTATACTTACCAAATGCAAAAAGCACTACCCGCCCATCAGGCAAGCTGGTACAGATATCCGGGACTGTCAGGCGATCATCATAGTAACGGTTGCTTGTTGCCCACTTTTTCGCGGCCTTTAAACTGGCCGTTTGATATAGTACGCGCTCCACTCCAAAACCATTAAAAACCCCCACAATATAAGTTCTCATCGTAACACGTCATTTACAAAAAATTTTTTGAAAAATTATCGACGCTCCCACGGTGAAGGCTCCAACTTTCGCGTTATCGGCGCTCCGGGGTAGGCACGTTCTATCTCGTTAAAGGCGTTCATTGCCTTGTGGCGTTCCTTTCCGGGCCATATTTCTCGGCGAATAGATTGCCGCAAAATGCCTTGCACGTCATACACTCGAAAAATTTCAGCAATATACCGCACGCGGTTATCGCTGTATGAACGTTCCCGCCGAAACTCTATTTCTATGTGGTAAGGGGCGCATGCAATTTCACGCGCACGATCACATAGAGACAACTGATAATCGCGTAAACACTCAATCATGCTTTCACACTGCCGGATTGCTGTAGCGGCGCGATCCCCTTGCAGCTTGCAATCTTCAATCGTATTTATTGCGCGCGGGGCTATCAAATAAGCCCACGCGCGAATCTCTTCCTCTTTCCTATTTTCAAACATTTTTATTTAACCCCACCATGCTGCGCGGTGGATTAAACCACCGCAACAGCATCACGCGCCGCAGCGCCGTAAACGGTAGAGCCGTACCGGCTGCGGATTTCGCCCATGGTTCGCTTACCTCGGTACCATTTAGCACCTGGTTCCGCGTGGTGCCACGTCCAGGCGCTTTTCGTGCTGCTCCAATGGCAGCCGACAGCTTTTAATTCGTCCTTGTGCTTGCGGGTTTCCCCGGTTATCCACAACCACGAACCGCATAATTCAACTACTAGCCCATCCATACGGATCAACGCAAGGATGATTGCGCGGTATTCGTCCGCTGTTTCCGTGGTTTGATGGTCCGCGTCTGCGGCTGCGTTGTGCGCTGCTTTCAGCGCAGCAAAACGGCGTTCATATTCAATATTGACTTCTTTCATAGTTTCAACATCGCCGCCAACGTCCGGGTGATATTTCAATGTCAGGCGGCGATATTCCGCCTTGAGTTCGTCAAGGCTGCGGCAATTACTAAAATATGTCATTGTTATTTCTCCCTTTACTGTCGTTTTTCCGGCCTGCCATCGTCAGCGCGTCGCGGCCATTCGACGCGGACGCCCGAAACCCGGGCGTTTCGGCATTCAAAATTCGAATTCCCGGAGCTTTGCGATAATTCTATCGCATTCGGTTGCCTCCTCATAATGAGGGGCGGCAGCGGATTCGTCGCCTCTGTGCCAGAGGCTATTGCCATATGCCTCCTCGCTGTCTGCCCTGTCCTTCAGGGCGAGCATAATGAGTTCAAGCTCCGCATATGACAATTTGTTAATGCTTTCCATGATATTACCCCTTTTTAATTTGATTGTGTTCGGCCTACCATCTTCAGCGTGCCGCGGCCAGTCGACACGGACGCCCGGAAACGGGCGTTTCGGCGTCAGAATACAAAATCACGTAATTTTGATATAACCCTGCTACATTCGTCCGCCTGTTCCCGGTGGTACCCAGCTGTTTCATCATCCTTTTCATTTTCGGCAGTGTTCGCGCGTTTCCGCTCATCCATTGCCCGACCCATCAAAGCAACCAAGATTGTTTCTACATCGTTGTAAGTCAAAATGTTTTCTTTTTTCATGCGTGTTTACTCCTTTTCCTATTGTGCTTGTGTTCGGCCTGCCATCATCGGCGCGCTGCGGCCATTCAGCGCGGACGCCCGGAAACGGGCGTTTCGGCTCAAAACTCAAACAAGCCAGCCCGCTCCATGGCATAGGCCACTTCATCGAGCATTTCGTCCTCGCACTCCACCATAACCACATGCGCAGCGCGTGCAACGAATTCGTGAACATCGTCATCGGTCCACCCCTTGCGCTTTAGCGCTCCCGCCTCACTGGCGAGCGCTTTCATATATGCGTTAACGTTTTCTACCGACCAAGTAATCATGATTTTTTGTTCTCATTTCGCATTGTGTTTTGTGTTTGTTTTGCTGGGCTACGCCCATATTATAACCGATTTTCGCAATTTGTCAATACCTGTAACACGTCATTTACAAAAAATTTTCTCATCCCGACGTTGACAAGTCCGGCGAACATGATACAATATATATAGTAATTGCGTTGGTATCAACGTAACCTGACATGCACTATAATACTAGTTCATATCTGTAACATTTCATTAGCACTATTACACTTAGGCATATAACATAAAATTCTCGGTATAACATGACACAACGTAGTACACCATTTGTACCGTAGTGGGGAAAATCATGTACCGAGAAATGCCCTTACCAGAGG
>ERZ857972.1129-NODE-1129-length-17346-cov-3.893413_pt1 | contig 17346 bp, 13 predicted proteins | sample MGYA00519757_ERZ857972 | MGnify/ENA primary metagenome ERZ857972 (study PRJEB31778, sample SAMEA3449383) | human gut metagenome | biome: human gut; feature: human-associated habitat; material: faeces | place: United Kingdom | collected 2010/2012 ...
ATGTTCGGCGACGACTGGACGCCGGTCATCCCCGCCTTCTTCGCCGATTACGTGCTTTCGCACCGCGGCAGGGTGGTGGCCAAAGCCTCCGTGTCGCGTAACTTCCGTTTCCCGACGCTCAACGACCTCTATTTCCTACCGGGCGGCAATCCCGACCTGAAAAAGGAGCACGGCGTCAGCTACGACGGCGGCGTTTCGTTCGCCGTGGGGCGCGGAGGCTCCTACTCGCTGCACGGCGAGGCGACATGGTTCGACTCCTACATCGACGACTGGATCGTCTGGCTGCCCACCTTCAAGGGATTCTGGACTCCGAAGAACATCAAGGAGGTACACGCCTACGGCGTCGAGTTGAAGGCGGGGCTCGACTGGCAGCCGGTGCCCGACTGGCAGTTGAACGCCGACGGCAATTTCTCGTGGACGCCCTCGATCAACAACGGCGATCCGGTCGACTGGTACGACAAGGCGATCGGCAAGCAACTGGTCTACATCCCCGAATATTCGGCTTCGGTGACCGGACGGTTGACTTACAGGTCGTGGAGGTTCATTTACAAGTGGTGTTATTACAGCGAACGCTTCACCACGTCGGACAACAGCATGAAGACGAAGATCGGCCGCGTGAAACCCTATTTCATGAGTGACGTTTCGCTCGAAAAGGCCTTTTCGCTGCGATGGGCCGACTTCACGGTCAAGGGGGTGGTCAACAATCTCTTCAACGAGGAGTACGAATCGGTGCTTTCGCGTCCGATGCCGCGCCTGAATTACGAACTCTTCCTCGATATCCGGCCGCGCTGGGGCAGGAGAAGGTAAAGGGGGCGTCGCGGGAACGGCCGGTCTGTTTTCGGGATCGGGCGGGGGTGCGAATCCTGCGGGGTGGCTCCGTATGCCGCGGGCGGGCGCTCCGGCGCGGTTTTCGTCCGGATATGCCGGAAGTAGGGGGCGGTGCGGTCGCCGGACCGGATGCGGCGGGTTGTTTTCACCGCGGCGGACGGCCTTCCCCGCGTCGAAACACGGGGTGCGGGGCGCGGCGGACAAAGAATTCTTTCAGAGCCCTTCGTGGGCGCAGACGCGTCCCAGCTGCGTTTCGATGATGCGCGCGAGTTCGTATTCGGGCGTCTGGTCGCTGACGGCGTTGTTGACGGCGCCGCCAGTGGCGGTGCCGAGCGTGAAGAGCTTGTCGGTGCGCGTGGCGTAGAGTACCGCATTGAAATCCCCCATCGGCGTCTCGGTCGATGCCTCGGTCGGTGCGGCGACGACGGCCGCGATCTGTTCGTCGTGTTGCGCCATGCGTTCGATGAAGGCGAGCAACTCCTCCTCGTTCTCCAATCGGGGTTGCAGCCAGAACCGGTTTTCTTCTTCCGTTCCGGTCTCGAACGGGCGGCACAAGGCGAAGCCGTAGTGCATGGCCGTGCGTTGTGCCAGTTCCTCTGAAATTCCGTACAAAACGATATTCATAACTCTACGTTTTAGAGGTTTGTCTTCAAAAATTCACCGGTCGCTTCGATCCGCTGCGGCGCTCGGCCTGCCGGCGCAGTTCGCGGGAGCGGATTCGCCGTACCGGAGTACGACGGTATTCGCAGCCTGTTTCCCCGAATCCGTCCTGTCCGGAAACGGGGCGGACGATGTGTCCGGACGGCGCATCGTATCGCTGCAAAGGAACGAAGAATGCAGTTCGACCTTTTCGTTAAGCCGAGCGCAGAGCCGAACTTGTTCGCGCTTTGGGAAAAGGAGCATGAAAATGAACGACGCTCTGGCAGCCGATGCGATTTGCAACCGGAATCGGATACCCTGTCCACGAGGTTCTCCGACGTCGAATCGATCTGGCAGGTCTTCTGACTGACTCCTGTTTCCGAAGCCTTCCCGATCCGTGCGGACCAGTGGCTGAGATGTTCGTAACGTCGCGGAGCTTCACAGCAGCGGGACTGTCCGGGATTTGCACCCGATTCCCTTTTCATTCCGTCGTTTTGCGAACGGACGGAAGACCAAATCTAGGGCAAATATAGGGATTGAGTCCGAAAAACGGTTCGAAAAGACGAAATTTTTTTCGAAAAATCCCGTTTCGAGCCGCCGGATCGACTAATTTTGCCGTATGGATTTTTCATACCGATATCGTGCCGAAGATTCCGCGGTTGAGCTGCCTGCGGCCGATTACGTCGCCCGCTTCCGCGATGCGCAGCGGATTGCGGAATATTGCCGCGCCTGCCCCAGTTACGGGAGCAGCTGGGGTTGTCCGCCCTTCGGGTTCTCCGTCGAGGAGTATCTGTCGGGTTATGCGACGGCGCTCGTCGTCGCTACGAAGATCGTGCCGGAGCAGGAGGGACTGCCCCTGTCGGAGGCAGGCCGGCTGATGCGTCCCGAGCGCAAGCGGATCGAAGCACGGCTGCTCGATATGGAGCGGCGCATCGGCGGCCGTTCGTTCGCCTATGTCGGCATCTGTCTCCATTGTCCGGAAGGCAGTTGTACCCGTCCCGACGGGAATCCGTGCCGTCATCCCGATCGGGTGCGTCCTTCGCTCGAAGCGTGCGGATTCGACGTCGGCCGCACGGCGCGCGAACTTTTCGGCATCGAGTTGAAATGGGGCGTCGAGGGGCGTATGCCCGAATACCTGACGCTCGTCTGCGGATTTTTCCACAATGCGGGACATATCGTATGGAACGGATAAGGGCGGTTTTCAACTGGAGCGGCGGCAAGGATTCCGCCCATGCGCTCTGGCGGGCGATGCGGTCGGGCGACTACGAGATCGTCGCGCTGCTGACGACCGTCGACGGCTCGACGCGGCGTTCGACGATGCACGGCATTCCGGCGGCGTTGTTGCAGGCGCAGGCCGAACGGATCGGGATTCCGTTGTACCGCCTCGATCTGGCTCCGAACGGCGATATGGCGGATTACGGAGCGGCGATGTCGCGTGCCGTGGCGCATTTCGGGGCGCGGGGCGTGACGCACTTCATCTTCGGCGATATTTTCCTGCACGACGTGCGCGCGTACAGGGAGCGGCAGCTCGCGCCGTTCGGCATCGAAGTCGTCGAACCGCTCTGGGGAGAATCTTCTCAGGAGGTGATGGCGGATTTCCTCGCGTCGGGGTTGAAAACGGTGGTCGTGACGACGATGGACGACGGATTGGGGCGTGCCGCCGTAGGGCGTGTCGTCGATCGCGATTTCGTGGCGTCACTGCCCGCCGGAACCGATCCCAACGGCGAGAACGGCGAGTACCACACTTTCTGCTACGACGGGCCGATCTTCGCTTCGCCCGTGCCGTTCCGGCTCGGAACGCCTTTCAGCCGCAGCTACGACGTCCGGCTCGACGACGGGACGTCGAAGAGCTACGCCTATTGGTTCGCCGATCTGCGGGAGGCGTGATTCCGCTTTTCGCGGCCGGACGAAACACGGGATTGTGTATTTCCGTATCTTCTTCCGCGATCGGTTTCGTCCGATGTGTTTTTCGGTCGGAACGGAGAGCGGTTGTCGCAACAGCCCTGTCGCTTGTTGTAGGCCGTGAGCATCCGGCCAGCTTTTCCTGCTCTTTCAGGTAGTCGCTCATCAGGGCTACGGTCGCTTCGTCAGCGCGTTTCTCGCCGGTGATCTTCTCGATTTTCCGGATTATTTCCTATCTTTGGCTGCGCCTCAGATACTCCCGCTCGGCAATGTTCAAATAAATTTGCATTGCGTTCGGCTTATTCGTATCTTTGTGCATAAAGCTCCTGGCCCGATGCGAAACACCGGACGAAACATAACGGCGTCGTTGCTCCTGTTACTCTTTGTGGGGTATTGGAGCAGTGTCACGTTGTTTCCGCATGTCCACCGGATCGACGGACACGTTTTCGTCCATTCGCATCCCTTCTCCGGCTCTTCGGGCAATCCCGGTCACAACCACACGCCGCAGCAGTTCCAGCTGATCGCGCACCTGTCGTTGCTGATTGCCACGGCGGCGACGTTCGTCGCTCTGGTTTTCGGGCAGGCGGGAGCCGCTTTTGTCTTCGGAGTCCGGAAACCCGTCGCGCGGCGCGGTATGCCGGTGCGAGTCTACGGCCTGCGCGCACCTCCCCTGGATTGATGTTTTTGCGAATCTGAATGCGGAGCGGACGTTTCGTCCTGTCTTCGCCGTCATTTGTTGTATATTCATCAAATCCGAATCATCCAATGAAAAAACATATCATCGGAGCACTTGTCGTGCTCCTGTTGCCTGCGGTGTGCCTCGCCGCAGGAGAAGCCGTCGTGAAAACCGGAAAACAAAGCGATGCGAATATTACGGGGCATGTCGTCGATGCGAAGAGCGGCGAGCACCTTGCCTATGCGACCGTCGCCGTGAAGGGCACGACCATCGGGTGTGCGACCGACGCCACCGGACACTATTTCCTGAAAAACCTGCCTTTGGGACGTTTTACGCTCGTCGCGTCGTCGGTGGGCTACCGGTCGGCCGAAACGACGGTGGAGATCGTCGCCGACAGGACTGCCGAGGTGAATTTTTCCCTGAACGAGGAGGCGCTCGCAGTGGAGGAGGTCGTCGTTTCGGCCAGCCGTACGGAGACCAACCGGAAGTTCTCGCCCACGATCGTCTCCGTCGCCTCGACGAAACTGTTCGAATCGACCGCGTCGAGCAACCTGGCTGAAACGATGAATTTTCAGTCGGGATTGCGCGTGGAGAACAACTGCGGCAACTGCGGTACTACGCAGTTGCGTATCAACGGATTGGAGGGGCAATATTCGCAGGTGTTGCTCGACAGCCGGCCGATTTTCAGTTCGCTGGCTTCGGTGTACGGGCTGGAACAGCTGCCCGTGGCCATGATCGAACGGGTCGAGGTGATCCGCGGCGGCGGGTCGGCTCTGTTCGGCGCCAACGCCATCGGCGGCGTGGTCAACATCATCACCAAGGAGCCGCTCTACAACTCGGTGACGCTGGCCAATACGACCAATATTTCGGAGGGCGGTACGGCCGATTTCAATACGTCGCTCAACGGCTCGTTCGTCTCCGACGATTACAAGACGGGCGTCTATCTCTTCGGGATGATCCGCGACCGCGACTTCTACGACCGCAACGGCGACGGCTTTTCGGACATTCCGGAACTCAATTCCGAGACGGTCGGATTTCGTGCCTACTACAAGACTTCGCCCTATACGCGGCTGACGGCCGAGTATCACCATATCCATGAATTCCGCCGCGGCGGCAATGCCTTCGATCTGCCGCCCCACATGGCCGATATCGCCGAACAGCTGAACCACAAGATCGACGGCGGCGGTTTGAAGTTCGACTGGTTCAGCCCGGACGGCCGCCACCGGCTGGGAGTCTATGCCTCGGCGCAGCGCATCGGCCGCGACAGTTATTTCGGTACGGACCGCAATCCCGATGCCTACGGTGCGACCGGCGACGAGACGTTCGTCGCCGGCACGCAGTACACCTATTCGTTCGAGCGGTTGCTCTTTCTTCCTTCGGAGTTGACCGCCGGCGTGGAGTACAACTACAACGCGCTCGACGACAAGTATCTCGGATTCGGCCGCGATTTCCGGCAGACGACCCGCAGCACGGGGTTCTTCTTCCAGAACGAGTGGCGCAGCGAGCGGCTCAACTTTCTCGTCGGCGGTCGTGTGGACAAGCACAACATGATGAAGAACGCCGTTTTTTCGCCGCGCGTCAACGTGCGTTACAGTCCGACGCCGGCGGTGGGCCTGCGGGCCAGTTATGCCAGCGGTTACCGTGCGCCGCAGGCCTATAACGAGGATCTGCATATCGACGCGCTGGACAACAAGGTGGCCGTCATCCGCCTCGACCCGAACCTGAGGCCCGAATATTCGCACAGCCTCAGCGCATCGGTCGACCTCTACCGCAATTTCGGACGGGTGCAGGGAAATCTGCTCGTCGAGGGGTTCTATACGGTGCTCGACGACCTCTTTACGCTCGAAAAGGTCGGCGAGGACGAACAGGGCAACGTCATCAAGGAGCGCCGCAATGCGGCGGGCGCCACCGTCGCCGGCATCGGCGTGGAGGCCAAGGCCGGTATTCCGGGACGTTTCGAGTTCCAGCTCGGCTATACCTTCCAGCGCAGTCGCTACGACGAACCCGAACGGTGGTCGGACGAGGTCGCGCCCCAGCGGCGGATGTTCCGTTCGCCCGACCATTACGGCTACCTGACGGCCGTCTGCACCCTGACCCGCGGTTTCACGGCGTCGCTCTTCGGCAACTATACCGGACGGATGCTCGTACAGCACAACGCGGGATTCATTGCAAAGGATACCGAACGGCTGACGCCCGATTTCTGGGACATGGGTGCGCGCCTGTCGTATACCCTGTCGCTTACCAGACAGTTGAGACTCGAACTGAATGCGGGGGTGAAGAACCTTTTCGACAGTTTCCAGCACGATCTCGATTTCGGTCAGAGGAAGGACGCGGCCTACATTTACGGTCCGGCCGCGCCGCGCACCTATTTCATCGGTGCGAAATTCGCGTTATGACGCTGCGGGGCGTTCCGCCGATGGAGTCTCAGCCGGTGGCGGAAAACGCACGGCTTCCGTCGTATGAACTGCGGCGGGAACCGTGCGTCCGAGCTGTTTCCGGTATCAGTAACCGGTCTCCACTTCGGGCAGGGGCTTCATGTCCGGCATACGGAGATTTTGTCGCCGCAATAGGTGCGGAATCCTCCCGGTCGAGGGGTCTGCCACTTCGAGAATGATGCTCAGCGGCATCGTGTCTCCGCCGTGCCCGAAGCGGAGCGCTGCACAGACCTCGCCGCCGTCGACGGCCTCCTGCGCACTGCCGAGCAGCTGCCGCATCAGCGGCTTGGCCATGTCGATCGACAGCCCGCGGCTGGGCGCCGAGTTCATTTTGGGCAGGTATTCCCGCAGGCTGGCCACGCGCCACAGGGCGAACCGCTCCTCTTCGGTGAAATAGTCGTAGAACGACAGCCCGAATTCGGTATCGGGCGTGATCGCCGCCAGTGAATAGAGGACGGCCATGAAGACACGCGGGTCGGGGATCGCGGCGGAGCAATTCGCGGATGCAGTCCTGCTGTGCGGCGTGTATGCCGAGTGGGAGGCACGAGGAGAGAGGGAAGCGTATTTTTCATGCCGAGTGGATGGTTGGGATCGGAGGGATCATCGTTCGTGATCGCATGCTTTGGTGGATTGTTTGGCCCGAAAAGTTTTCGTGTTCGCGGTTCCGTGACGATTCTGTCGGGCGAAACGACGGTGGAGAAGAATACATTCGGGCCTTCGGTCCGGTCGAAAAACGTGGACGGCCGGCTTTGCGTCACGCAGAGCCGGCCGTCACCATGCAGGTTTGGAATCACTGCTTTTTCACGCAGTCGTATACCAGAATGTTGGCGTACCGGTTGCTCGACGATCCGTCACGGCATGCCATTCCCAGATAGAGTTTGCCCTCCTTGACTTTGATGCATTCGCCTTCGGCGTAACCCGTTTGCGTGAAGCCTTCGGAGGCCAGTCCGTTCACATCGGCTATAGCCGCTACCTCGGTGCGTGGTACGACGATTCGGCCGTTGTAGTTGAACACGGTGACATAGGCCTTCGATTGATAGGTACCGGGATCATCCGAATTCTCGACGGCATTTCCTTCGTAGAAATAGATGTAGTCGCCGTTGATTTCGTGTCCCTGATGCGAATAGGAGTAGACGTCGTGCTCCTTGTCTGTACCTGCGGAGAACGAGAAATTGCCCAGTACGCGGCAGTCGTTCAAATCGTGTCCCATGATCTTGCGTTCGACGGTCTGCTTCTCGCCGTCGCCCGTACCTCCGCCTACGGTGACCGATACGGTCATCTCCTTGAGTGGAAGGGCCAGCACTTCGTCGAGGTCGAAAATCCAGAAATGGCGCACGCCCGATTTACGCGAACCCACCAGCAATCGGCGTGCATCGAAATCGACGGCCACCTGTTGATCGTACTGCTGTTCCTTGTTCAGGAAGAAGGTATCGCCGGCATAGCCGTCTGCTTCGTTCGTTCCGGGTACAAACTCCACGCGCGAGAACGACCAGTTGTTGCCGTATTCGCCGCTGTCGTCGACCGAGGCATTGCTGTTGAGCCAAATGTAAGTCTTTCCGTCTGAGGCTTTCTCGGCGACGATCTGCGTGCCGTGGCCGAAATGTTTGAGGATCATCACTTCGTCCTGGGCGTTCTGGTTGGGGCCTGCTGCCCGACAGATATTGAGCGTGTAGGCGTTGCTGCCGACCTGTGAGTAGTATATCTCGCCGTTCGGGAGGATGTCGAAACCCTGTAAAATGCGGCGGGGTGCATACAGCAGGACGTTCTTGCTGTGAACGATGTCCGATGAGAGCGGAGCCGCGAGAGCCTGCGAAGGATCCCAAACTTGTTCTGCGTTCAGCGTCACGGAACATTTGGCCGAGTAACTGCCGTAGCGTGCCGTGACGAGGGCGGCGCCGTAACCTGTGCCTGTGACGAGTCCTCGTTCGTCGACCGCCGCCACCGCCTCGTTGGAACTGCTCCATTTGATTGGTACGCCGGCGTCGGCAGGTCGGGTCGTGGCTTCCAGTTGAAAGGTTTCGCCGGGTTGGAGTGTAAGTTCCATGCGATTGAGTTTGAGCGAGGTAATTTGTGCCGGACTATCGTCCGTACAACCGATGTTCGACGCCGTCGTCGTTAATAGGAGCAGCGTCGCAATGATCTGTTTTTTCATGCTATTCGTTGTTTTTCGATTACTCGACTACGGAAACCGACCATGTCTTTGCCAGACGGTTCGAACCTCCTCCGCCCGTCGTGATGGTGTTGTTCTGTGTGATACGGATGTTGGCCGAGACCCGCAAGCGGATGTAGAGGTTGCCGTTGGGAATATCCACTTCGACGGGGAACGTGCAGTCGAACGAACATGCCGCGTCGTCGGGGAATTTCGGTACGTCGCAAGCCTGCACGTGATAGATGGCCTCGACCGGCTTCTCCTTGATGGTGAAGGTCTCCGTCTTCGCGCCGTCGGCCTGATGCCATGTCAGGCCGTCTGCCGAGTATTCGAGCAGGAAGAACGCTGCGGCCGAACCCGATCCGCCGAAGCAGCCTTTCGCATTGAGGACGGTGCCCGAAGCGACGTATTTGACCGGAATGGTCATCAGCCAATAGTCGTTGTAATAGAGACCTTTGATGTAAGCATGGCCGTTGTTGTAGCCCCATGAGTTCAGTGCTGCCGCGGTTTTGCCTTCGGCTTCGACGACCGTGATGGTGGCCGAACCGACATCGGAGTTGAGCGTATGTTTGTCGGTCGTCCACTCGGGCTGACGCTTTTGCAGATCCGTTTTTTCGGGATCGCCGCCCATGATTTCGCTGAAACGCCACTGTACGGGCAGTCCTTCGACGGGCATTTCGCTGACGGAGTAGACCTTGGCGCGCACCTCGCCGATCGGCTGATCGTCGACGCTCACGGCGAAAGTGGCGTATCCGGGTTTCGTCGGCGTACCCTCGATGTCGAGCGCCAGCGTTGCGCTGCCGTTGGTCAGTTCGAACGAGGTGCCGGCTACCGACAACCCGTCGCAGTCGCCGCTGGGCGTGCATTTCACCGCAATCGTCTCGTCGCCGTAGGCGTTGGAGTAGGTGAACCGGATGCGGGCTTCCGACGCTTCGCCCTCGATGAGATTTCCGTCAAGCGTCGGTGTGCCGTAGATGATCGCTCCGTTGGCTTGTGTCACCGTAATCGGATATTGTACGCCGTTGCATTCCAAGTAGAGCGTTGCTGTGCGTTCGGCCGAGCGGTTGTGCGTGGCCGAAACGGTGATCCATTCGAATTCGCCCGTACCGACGCCCTCCGAAGGAGTCGTCGAGAGCCACTGGGCATCTTCGGGTACGACCGAGCGCCATGCGCCGTTGCAACGCAGCGTGATGCGCTGCGAAGAGGCCAGATTGCTCGAAAACTGGATGACATCGGTTTCGCGAACGAGGTAACTCCCGTCGTCGTCCTTGCACCCGACGGCCAGTACGCAATAACTTGCGGTCAGCAGCAAGGTCCATTTATTGATTCGTTTCATGGTGATATTCGTGGTGTTTGGTACGTTATTATTTTTCCCATCCGTAGTTCTGTCCCAGTGCGGGGTTGTCGTTGAGTGCTGTCGTCGGTATGGGGCGCACATATTTTTTATCGTCCCACTTGCGCGTCATGCGGATGTAGCACTCGATGTAACCACTGTCGCCGTCGGTCAGCGAGAAATCGTCGCCCAGCACGCGATAGGTGATGCCGGCCTGCGGGCGTTCGGGCTCCTTGCGCACGAAGCAGACGTCGTCCTTCCCGTCGCCGTCCATATCGTATGCTTTGTCCAGCTCGCCTACATAGACGCCGTACCAGGGCCGTTCGGCCAGTTTGCCCATACCCCAACGCATATCATCGTCCCAGCGGACGTTTTCCAATATCAATTCGCAGCCGCGTTCGCGGCGAATTTCGAGCAATGCGTTGTCGGTGACGGTACCGAGGAAATATTCGATCATGTAGGGATCGGCCGTAGCAGGCATCGTTCCGTCGACACCGGCGCGTTCGCGCAGAGGTTTGATCGTCTCGTTCCAGACTGTTTCGTCGAATTCGTCCAACTCGCATTTCGCTTCGGCGTAGGTCAGCAGGATTTCGGCGTAACGAATAATCGGGATCGACGTGGAGCAGGGCGAGGTGTTGCTGTCGAGACTCGTGTCGTCGATCACCCATTTGATCGGCTGGTAGCCTGTCACGCAGTAGCCGAAATCGGGGGCATAGCGGGTATCCGTTCCGTTGTTCTTGCGAGTGTAGCCTGGGTAGCGGACGGTTTGCATCAGGCGGTAGTCGCGATTCTCGAACTCGTCGATGAATGCGGTCTTTTCATAGCCGGGTTTGTCGGTGAAACGCGAACCGTCGAGGTTGAGATAGGTATTGATGAACTGTTTGGTCAGCGAGTAGCTGCCGTACTGTTGCACGATGAAGTTGGAGTTGAGGTTGTGTGTCGCGTTCAATTCGGCATTGTAGACGCGGGCCCAGATTACCTCTTGCGTGAAGACGGATTCGCTCGTGAAGAGCTTCCGGTACTGCGTCGAAACGTTGGCCGGATCGGAGACCAGCGAATACTTTTTGCTGGTCATCAGTTCGTTGCAGGCACTCACGGCTGCACGCAGATAGGTCTCCGCTTCGTCCGCCGTCCATGGTTTCCCTGTCGAGGGATCGTTCGCGTGATATTTTCGGAAGGTGCCTTCATAGAGGCAGATACGGGCTTTGAGTGCCAATGCGACGTATCGGGTGATCTGCACGGAGTTGACTTCCAGAGCCGAACTCGATGTGCAGTACGTGCTGGCGAATTCGATGTCTTCGAGTATCTTGCGCATCACGTATTCGCGACTGTCGCGAGGCTTGTAAAGCGCCTCGTGATCGTTGGAATCGATCGTCGAATCGTACCAGGGCACTGCCCCGAAAGTCTTGACCTTGTTCCAATAGAAATAGGCACGCCAGAAACGGGCGACGCCCTCGTAGTGAGCGAGCGTTGTCTCGCTGACGGCCGCCTGTCGGAAGTTGTCGAGAAAATAGTTGATGTTGCGCAGATCCTCCCAATCGCTCGTTCCCCAGCCCGACTGGTCGTCGGCATCAAAGTTGTCCGTGAGGAACTGGTATTCGCCGCGCCATGCCAGGCAGTCGGTACGGGCGTCGCCCGTGGCCACGGAGGCGGCGGTAGGACTCATCGTTTGCAGAAAGCCGTTGACGTAGGTTTGCAGATCGGTTTCGTTGCGGAAATAGCTCGGCGCGTCGATTTTGTTGGGATCCTCCTTCGAGAGAAAATCCTCGCAGGAACCGAAGAGCGCGACGCTCGCCAAGAGCATGAATATCTTTTTCATCGTTCGTATTTTTTGCAGGTTAGAAGGAAAGGTTGACTCCCAGTGTCACGGTACGCAGCATCGGATAACTGTAACCGTCGCCTTCGGAGGTGCGGAAATCCGAGTCACCGGCGTTGATCACTTCGGGATCGTAGTTGTCGCAGTGTTCGAACATGGGCGAATAGGTCCATAGGTTCTCGCCCGACACCCATACTTTTAACCCTTTGATGTGTAGTTTCTTGCAGATGCGATCGGGGAAGGTATAGTCGACCGTGATGTTTTTCAGCCGGATATACGACACATCCTGCATATAGCGGTCGTTGTTGATCGTCAGCGGACGGTTGACCGATGACTGGTGGGTCTGGTAGGTCGTGTAGCGGGGCCAATAGGCCGTGTCCCAGTTGTCGAGCTCTTCGCGATAGACCTTGTCGCCCGTGTGCTGTTTGAGCATGTAGCCGAACGGACGGTTGTACTGGCCCCAGAAGAATCCCGAGTCGTAACGCGGATACCAATCCTTTTTGCCGACGCCTTGCCAGAAGGTCGAGATGCCGATACCGTTCCAGTTGAATCCCAGATTGATGCCATAGCAGTAACGGGGTGTTTCGTTGCCGATGACGGTAAGATCGCCCGGATCAGCGGTCGTGTAGGCGCCCCGATCGATTTTACCGTCCTGATTCAGGTCGGCGAATTTGACTTGTCCCGGTCGGGTCACCTTGTCGAGCGTTTGCAAGAACGACTGCTCGGCGTGCGAGTCGATGTCTTCCTGATCGCGGAAAAGACCTTCTACGCGGTAGCCCCAGATTTCGCCCAGCTCCTTGCCTTCGTAGTAATCGCCCAGTGCGCCCGTCGGGTTGATGTATTCGGTCACCCATGTGCGGGCATCCCATACCATCGCTTTGACGTTGTAGCTGAAAGCCTTGCCGCCCAGTTCGAAACTGTCGCGCCAACCGACCGAGAGTTCCCAGCCGTTGGTTTTGAGCGAAGCGTTGTTGCCTTTGGGTGCGTCGGTGCCGTAAACGGAGGGCAGGCTCACGCCGACGGTGTACATGTCGGTGGTATAGCGACGGTACCAGTCGAATCCGATCGACAACCGGTTGCGGAACAGATCCATGTCGAAGCCTACGTCGTAGGTGGTCGCCGTCTCCCACGTCAGCGAGAGCGGAATGGCTCCGGGAGCCGTCGTATAGGAGCCCAGTGCGTCGCCGATGACGACCGTCGAGGTTTTGATGGTCATGTAGTCGATGTATTTGTAGGGGTCGATGTTGCCATTGCCCATCGAACCGGCCGAGAGACGTATCTTGAAATTGTCGAGCCAGTTGCGCGACCACTCCATGAATTTCTCTTCCGACAGGCGCCAGCCGATCGAAGCCGAGGGGAAGAAGCCCCATTTCGAGTTTTCGGGGAATTTCGAAGAGCCGTCGTAGCGGCAACTGAATTCAGCCAGATATTTGCCTTGATAGCCGTAGTTGGCACGGAAGAAGGCGCCCACGTAACTCCAATCGTATCCCGAAACGACGGGATCGCTGGTAAGACCGTCCATCAGACCGAAACTCGGTTTCGAGGGTACGGTCAGCCCTTCGCGCTTGATGGTCGTTCCGCGATATTTCTTCGTTTCGAGGTTCCAGCCGGCGAGCAGCTTGAGCGTATGGTCGTCGCCGAGTTTCGGCGTGTATTCTCCGTAAATGTTGCTCGACAGGTAGTTCGTGTCCTGACGCAGATTTTCCAGCGTACTGCCTTGACTTTCGTTAACCGTGATCGGAGTGTCGGGGCCTCGGTAACCGGTATACATGTTGGTCACACGCTCGCGTTTGTTGCGGGCGAAAAGGTAGGAGAGATCGCCCGATATTTTCAGTACGTCCTTCACCACGTCGATCTCGATGCCCAGTTTGTCTTTCATGGTGAATTTGTCGTCCTGCTGGTAGCTCGATCCTTCGGCGAAGCCTGCGTAACCGTTCAGTACGGCGGCATAAGTCCACGTCCCGTCGGGGTTGGTGATGGGGTTGATCGGCTGTCCTCCGTGTTCGATCATGCGCTGCGGAAGTTGGAGACTGTAATAGAGCATCGGTTGGTGGTAGTCCACCACCGTGAAATCCATGTTGTTATTCAACCGCAGCCAGGGACGGATGCGGATGTTGCCTTTGGCGCGGACGTTGTACTGTTTGTAACGTTCGTCGCCCACGCGGTAAATGCCGTCCTGATCGTAGAAACGGCCCGATACATAATAGTCCGCATTCTGATTGCCGCCCGATACGCTGATATTGTGCTCGTGCGAGTAGTTGAAATCCTTGTAGAAAGCGTCCATCCAGTCGGTGTTGGCGAAGTATTCGTACTGATTCTTGTCGTTGATGCGCACGCGTTCGAGCGACGGATCGGTGCTGCGGCGTGCCAGTTCCTTGTACCAGCTATCGGAATAGGGGGCGATGTTGTTGATGTAGGATGGCAGCGGATTCTGTCCGTTGTAATAGCCGTTCCATGCGTTTATATAGCCGGTCGTCCATTCGTAGCCGTCGGTTACCAGCTGTGGCTTGACCGTGCGCGCGTGAAGCGAAAAACTGCCGTTGTAAGTGACTTCCGTTTCGCCCTCTTCGGCCGATTTGGTCGTTACCAGAATCACTCCGAATGCGCCGCGTGCTCCGTAGATCGCAGCCGACGAGGCATCTTTGAGCACCGAGACGCTGGCGATGTCCTGAGGGTTGACCGTTTCCAGGTCGCCTTCCACGCCGTCGATGAGCACCAATGCCCCGCCACCCGAACCGATCGAACCGGTACCGCGGATGTTGATCGTCGCTGCACGCGAGGGTTTGCCGTCGCGCATCGAGATGTTGAGGTTGGGAATGGCGCCTTGCAGCGACCGCGAGATGCTCGGATTCGAACGTTCGGAGAAAACCTTGCTGTCGACTTGATCGACGGCGCCGACCAGATCGCGACGCTTCACTGTACCGTAGCCGACTACTACTACTTCGTCGAGCATCTGTTTGTCCTCTTTCAGAACGACGTCGATGCGGGTCTGCGTGCCTACGCGCCATTCGGCTGAACCGTAACCCAAATAGGTGAATTGGAGCACGTCGTCGTCCGCAACGGCGATCGAATAGCTTCCGTCGATATCGGTCGACGTCCCTTGCGTAGTGCCTTTCACCAATACGTTCACGCCGACGAGGGGTTCGCCTTCTTCATTGACCACGCGCCCCGTCACGACCGGCTTACGGTTGGCGGAGGGAGAGGGGGCGGAGCCTGTCGACACGTTTTTTTTCGACGAGGGTATGGCGGTGAGAGCCACCACGTGATCCTTGATCTTCCAGGAGATGCCCGTGTCGTAGAACAGCGTATTGAGCATCTCTTCGAGTGGAGCGTCTTGGATGACGACATGCACGTCGGAGAGCGTCCGTTTGCCGAGCGAGGTTTCGTAGGAGAAGACCACTCCTGTCTGCTCGGTGAATGCCGAGACCACTTCGCGCAGCGATGCGCTGCTGAACGACAAGTTCAGGTTGAGACGTTGGTCGGCGAGTAACTCGCCCCTTGCACCGAGCGACGCCGACGGCAATGCAGCCAACCCGACGCACAGAAGCATCCGACACCATCCCGTCAGGAATAAACCGATTTTTTTCATGGATGAGTAGTGATTAGGTTGTTAGTATGAAAGTTTGTATGAGTTTGGGCAATCGTCTGTTCCTGTTCCCTTGCGGGAGCGGTAGCCGACAGGGATCGCAACCGATTCCGGCGCGCGGATTCAGTCGGAATCGGGATACCGCAGGATTTCGAAACGTGTGCCTGAGATGAATTGTAACAATTCGATCACGTCTTCGATCGGGGTGTCTTTCTGAAAACTGAAATTGTAGTTGGCATCGGGTGCATCGTCGTCGATCAGACGCAGTTTCACACCGTAGAGCTCCTCGATGCGGTCGGCGATTTGCCGGAGCGGAACGCCGTCGAGTGTGATGATACCGTAGCTCAGGGCCAGATGATCTCCGACGGGGACCTCCTTGATTTCGAGTTGTTCGTCCTGCGTATCGTAGATGGCGCGCTGGCCGGGGTGCAACCGGATCAGATTGCTGCCGTCGGCGCGCTGCAATGATACGGCGCCTTCGGCCAGCGTCGTCTCGGCCATGTGGTCGCCGCGCAGCGATCGGACGCTGAAAACCGTACCGAGCACGCGCACGCGCAGATTGGGAGTAACGACGTCGAAAGGATGCTTGGCGTCGTGCTCGACGTCGAAATAGGCTTCGCCGTCGAGATGTACGCGGCGTTCGTCGGTGTGAAATGTCTCGTCGTAGCAGAGCGTCGATCCGGGTGTAAGCCAGATGTCGGAGCCATCGGGCATCGCTACGTGCATGATTGTCGTGTCGGCATTGAAGTAAGTGATCGGCGCGGGCATCAGGGCGGTACGCCATGCGAACATACCGGTCAGGGCCACGACTGCGACGACCGCAGCCGTTCGGAGCAGGGAGTGTATACGAATGTGTCCGAAAAGGTTCGAGAGACGATGGGGCCGCTGCGCCGTGCAGGGAGCGTTTTCGAGCGCATCGATCCGACTGTTGAGTCGGTTGAGCGAACGGATGAAACGCGCCGGACCGTAGAGGGTCGAACGCCACTTTGCGAATCGTTGTCGGACGGCACGTAGTTCGGCAACTTCGCGCCGGTGTTTTTCACTGGTTGCTAACCACTGCGACAGTTCCTGTTCCTCTTCGGAAGTAGCTGTCCCGTCGAAATATTTCCAAATGATCCGTTCGTCGAACGGATGTTGCGAGTCTTCGTTTTTCACGGTCGTGCGTATTGACTTTCCGATTATAATACACACGAGTCGGGGAAAGCACCTATTCGTCGACCGCTTTTATTGTCCCAAGATGTAAATCGTCAACAGCAAAAACATTTTCAGATGGCCCAGTTTGCCGCGTAATTGCCGCAACGCATTGTTGATATGATTCTCGACGGTCGAAACGCTGATATTCAGCCGCTCCGAGATCTCTCTGTTCGACAGCCCCTCGAAATGGCTCATACGGAATACTTCGTGGCATTTCGGCGAGAGCGTTTCGACGACTGCGTCGAGTTCGTCGGCGATCTGCCGTGCGTAAAGATTCCTGATAATTTCGTTTTCGTCGGGGTCGTAATAGGTGCAGAGTTGCTGTTCGATTTGCAGTTTTGTCTGCGACCGGTAGGACGAGGCATAGTTTTTCGACCGTAGTACGTTGAGCGCGGTGCGGTAGACCGCACGCAAAAGATAGCCGCGCAGCGAACCGTCGTTGCGCAGTTTGTCGCGGCCGACCCAGATGCGGACGAAAACCTCCTGTACGACGTCATCCGCGTTTTCGTCGCCGACGATGAGCTCCGCATAATTGACTAATGGTGCCCAGAATATGCCGTAGAGTTCGTTGAAAGCCGTGCGTTCGCCCTTCTTCAATCGTTCGATCAGTATCGATTCCTCTGCCTTCATTGGTCTAAAATCCTTACAAATATAATACTATTCCGCCATACTGCAAGAGGGGAGGGACTCTTCGCGGGACGGCGGGAGCACCGTTGTTTTGACCGGGGCGGCGGTTTCGGCCAAAGGGGGCGCCGAAACAGTATACCTGTCGATGGTGGAATCGGGAT
>ERZ857972.1132-NODE-1132-length-17306-cov-10.706800_pt1 | contig 17306 bp, 14 predicted proteins | sample MGYA00519757_ERZ857972 | MGnify/ENA primary metagenome ERZ857972 (study PRJEB31778, sample SAMEA3449383) | human gut metagenome | biome: human gut; feature: human-associated habitat; material: faeces | place: United Kingdom | collected 2010/2012 ...
CGTAGCGGGTGGTTCAAAGCTGGCCGCTGCGCGGCCAGCAGACTAAAGTCTTGAATAAAAAGCCCGCCGGTCAAATGATCGGCGGGCTAAAGAAAGGAGGACCTAGTTAATAAATGCTAGACAATGGCATGTTTCCAGCTAGAAAACGTCCTTGGCAAGTACCTTTGAGTCATTGGGAACCTGACGGATTTCGATAACCACGCCATCGTTGACAAGCTCTTGGATATGCTCGGCATCGGTTTCGGTCGCAAAGATCGCGGGGGTCGGATGAAGCGTGGTCTCGGGAGACTTTCGAGTTCCGCCCAAATTGATCTCCTTGATGTCTTTGCAACCCTTAGCAAGGCGATAGGCATCCTCGATCGTCTCGACAATGATAAACAGCGAATACTTGTCGGTGACGCCGCTGTTGAGCGCCTCGATAGCAGCGTCAACATCCTTGATGACGAGTTTAACGCCGCTGGGGCGGGCGAGCCTCAAAGCGGCTTTTCTCATGTCGTCTTTTGCCACGGCGTCGCTGGCACACAGGATGCAATCGACGTCCAGCGCATGTGTCCAAGACATGGCGACCTGGCCGTGAATCAATCGGTAATCAACTCTCGTAAGCTTAATCATCGTAATCATCTCCGCACGTAATAAAGGTAATGACAGGGTTGAATTATTCGTTGAAGCTTGAGCTAGAACTCTTCTTCTTCGACATCGGCAAGCATGTCCGCCGCCTCACAAAGCATGATAAACGAACGTGATCCCTCGACCGCGGCTTTGGCCTTGTCCGCATCCAGGGAGTCCAGCTGTGTAACCATTTCCACCAGCAGCGGCAAGTTCATTCCGGTGATCAACGTAAACGATCCGGCGGTCTGCCTCTGAATGAATTCGTTGTTTACAGAGCCACCAAAGATGTCAGTCACGACAAACCAAGAGTCGGCAGGGTCCTTCGACTCCATCCAAGCATCGATAAGCGCTGCGACATCCCTCGTGTCGTCATCGATATAGGCGCACAGGCACTCGATTCGGTCGTTAGTGCCCATCAGAATCTCCAGAGAGCTTTTCATGCCTTGGGCGAGATAACCATGACTCGCTAGCAATATCTTATTCATAGTTCTCCAATACCAATAGGACGTACTATATTGTCATAACAAAGTATATTAGCAATCTGCCCTACGTGGTGTGTCTATTTTCCAAATCCGCGAACGGTAACTATTGGTCGGTAAATAGACTAATCTATCTCTAATTTACAAATAGAACTTCAGTCGCTCGGTGCAGTACACCTGACGGGAGATGAAAAGCGGCTCGCCGCTTGGAGCATAACGTCTATCGACAAACAGAAGCAGCGGAGAGTCCAGTTCCACGTTAAGGTATGCCGCCTCGAGCTCGCTCGCATAGCAGACCTCGAGCGTACGCGTGTTGGGACCCATCTTGATTCCCTGGCGATCGAGTACCGCCATCAGCGAATCCTCGAGGGACTCATGCTCCAAAAAAGAAAGCGCAGCGGAATAGCTATTGGTTTCCAGCATCGTGGGCTTGTCATCCACAAGGCGTAGACGACGACTACGCAATACCTTTTGGGTATCGTCTACGCCCAGGAACTTCGCGTCTCGCAGGCTTGGGAAGTCCCAGCCCATTGCGAGAACCCTGGTAAACGCCTGTTTTCCCGCAAGCTGGCACGAATGGGTAAAGCTCTCACGGTCGTCCGCGGCATACATCTGTGTGTCCGACGAAACGAACGTGCCCTTGCCGCGGGCCCTCTCAACAAGCCCAGCATCTTCCATTTCTTTAATTGCGGAGCGAACCGTTATTCGGCTCACGCCAAATTGCTCGATGAGCTCCGCCTCGGTCGGAAGCTTATCTCCCGGACGGTACGTGCCGTTGGCGATCGAATCAGAGAGCGCACGGACAATCTGTTTGTACAGGGGGATAACGCTATTTGCTTCAACCATATCAACCATACCTTTGCAAGGAATCAGCAGCTTATAGATAGATGACTTATATTGTATTAGAACTTTTTAGGAGTCCATATATTTCCTAAATGATTCGGTAAACGGGTGTTATTTCACTTTAGCGTGGTGCAGCGGCTACCCGCGGCATTCGTTATCAACCTAGCTAGGCTAGTCCACCCACATCGTCTTCAGTTCGCCGCAGAGCCGCGGCCCCATATGGGTATACTCTCGAGGATTCGACTCGATTCGCCCCCGCTGGGGCGTCAAAGGAGACTGCATATGCCCACCACCTCAACCGATCCGCGCGCCACTGCTGCCGCGCTGCTGGTGCCCGGCACCACCTGCCACGGCTTTACCGTCGAGCGCTGCGAGACCGTGCCCGAGCTCGACTCGGACGCTTACGTGCTGCGCCACACTGCCTCGGGCGCTCGCCTGCTGTACCTGGCATGCGACGACGAAAACAAGGCCTTTGCCATTGGCTTTAAGACGCCTCCGGCCGATTCCACCGGAGTGTTCCATATTCTTGAGCACTCGGTGCTATGCGGATCGGCTAAGTTCCCCGTCAAGGAGCCATTCGTCGATCTGATCAAGAGCTCCATGCAGACGTTCCTCAACGCCATGACCTACCCCGACAAGACCATCTACCCCGTTGCCACCACCAACGAGCAGGATCTGTACAACCTGATGGACGTGTACCTGGACGCGGTGTTCAACCCGGCCATCTACACCAAGCCGACCATTTTTGAGCAGGAGGGCTGGCACTACGAGCTGGACCTGCCGGAGGGCGCCGAGGGCGAGGGCGATGGCAGCTCCGAGAGCCTGCGCGAGGGCACGCTGCGCTATAACGGCGTGGTGTTCAACGAGATGAAGGGCGCGCTGTCCGACCCCATGAGCGTGCTGGACGACGCCGTCAACGCCGCGCTCTATCCCGACACCGCCTATGCGCACGAGAGCGGTGGCGACCCGCGCGCGATTCCCGCGCTCACCTACGAGCAGTTCCTGGACACGCACGCTCGCCACTACAACCCCTCCAACTCCTACATCACGCTCTACGGCGACCTGGACGTGGACCGCGCGCTGGCGTTTTTGGACGAGCGCTATCTGTCGCAGTCGAGCGCCGCGAGCCGCCGCATGGACGCCGCCGTTGCCGCCGGCGAGAACCCGTCCGCGCTGGCGCCCAATCCTCTGGACGTGCAGGCGCCCGTGACCTGCGAGTACAAGCGCGTCGAGATGGCCACCACGCCCGAGAACGCCCTGGTGGGCCTGGGTCTTGTGCTGGGCAGCGCACTCGACCGCAAGCGCACGATCGCGGCGGACATCCTGTTCGAGGCACTGCTGGGTTCCAACGAGGCACCAGTTAAGAAGGCCATTCTGGCCGCCGGCCTGGGCGGCAACGTGGTGAGCTACACCGCAGCCGAGAGCCTGCAGCCCTACGAGCTCATCATGCTGCAAAACGCGCAGCCCGGCGTAGCGCGCGAGCTGCGCCGCGTGTTCCAGGACGCCTGCCGCGACCTGTGTGAGCACGGCGTTCCGCGCGAGCGCCTGGAAGCCATCATCAGCAGCAACGAATATGACCTGCGCCAACGCGACTATGGCATCGCCGACGGCGTGGCCATTGCGTGCGACGCGCTGAGCACCTGGCTCTACGATGACGACGCCGCGACGCTGGCACTCAAGTACGGCCCGGTGTACGAGGAGCTGCGTGGCGAGCTGGACGGCAGCTACTTTGAGGACCTGCTGCGCGAGCTGGTGCTGGAAAACGACCACATGGCGCTGGTCGAGCTGGTGCCGGTGGACGCCGCCGAGGGTTCGGAGGGTGCCGAGGCCGCCGAGCTGGCAGCCAAGCGCGACGCCATGACCGATGCCGAGCTGGCCGATGTGGTCGAGTGCACGGCCGCGCTGCGTGCCGCGCAGGAGGCCGAGGACACACCCGAGGCCAAGGCCACGCTGCCGCGCCTGCGCGTTTCCGACATTGGCGAGGCGCGCCCCGAGCCGCCGCTCGTTGTGGACACGACTGCGCCCATCCCCTGCCTACGCCACGGCATCCCCACCAACCGCCTGGCCTACGCCATGCAGTATTTCGACCTGAGCTGCGTCGCGTTTGAGGACCTGCCCTATGTGACACTGCTCTGCCGTCTGCTCAAGCAGCTGCCCACGAGCGAGCACTCGGCCGAGGAGCTCGACAACTTGCTCGCCGGCAAGCTGGGCTTTTTGAGCTTTACGACCGAGGTCATGACCCAGCCCGACGTGGACGGCGTGCGCCCTTATCTGTTGGTGAGCGCCGGCGCCCTATCCGAGAAGGTCGATGCGCTGGCGAGCCTGCCGCGCGAGGTGTGGTCGAGCACGCTATTGCTCGACGCCGACGCCGACCGCGTGCGCGACGTGCTCACGCAGATTCGCATTGAGCTTGAGCAGGGCTTTATCAACAACGGTCACTCGGCGGCGCTCGGTCGCGCGATGAGCTACAGCTCGCCTTCGGCTGTGGTGCGCGAGCAGCTTTCGGGCGTGGACTTCTACCTGTTCTTGCGCGACCTGCTCGACCACTTTGACGAGCGCCTGGACGGTCTGCGTGCCAAGCTTGCCGAGCTGGCAGACCGCATCTTTGTGGCCGATGGCTGCATGGCGAGCTTTACCGGCAGTGACGAGGACTTTGACGCGTACTGGGATGCTGCGGGCGACCTGGGTTTGGGCGCGGGCGACGGTGCCGATGCCGGCCGCGACACGCTCGTGGTGCCGGCGCCGTGCGACCGCCACGAGGCCTTTGTCATCCCCAGCGATATCTGCTTTGCGGCAAGCGCGTGCGACCCTCGTCGTCTGGGCATCGACGTGACGGGCGCCTGGGCGGTTGCTGCCAACGCGCTCTCCTACGACTACCTGTGGAACGAGATCCGCGTGAAGGGCGGTGCGTACGGTTGCGGATTCCGCGCGGCCGGCGAGCGTCAGGCGGCGTTCTACACCTACCGTGACCCGGCAATCGACCCCTCGATTGAACGCGTGGCACGCGCAGGCGAATGGCTCGGCAGCTTTGAGCCCGACGAGGCCGCCTTTGAGGGCTTTATCGTGAGCTGCGTGAGCGGCATGGACGCGCCGGTGAAGCCGTACGCGCTTACCAAGCGCCGCAACACGACCTACCTGGCCGGGCTCGATCCGCACGCACGCGAGGAGCGCCGCGCCCAGATGCTCGCCGCCACGCCCGGTGAGCTTCGCTCGCTCGGCGCCGACGTGACGCGCATTGCAGCCGAGTCGCCTACCTGTGTCTTTGGCGGCCGAGACGTCATCGCCAAGAGCAACGCCGGCTTTAACGTCATCGACCTGCTCGGCTAACGCACAAAGGTAGATTTTTGGGACATGCCTGAAAATCTGCCTTTTCTTTTCCCGCAGTCTGCCGGTTTGTCTCGATCTGTAACATCTAGGCGGCAATATCGGCTCCAGATGTTACAGATCGAGATAAACCGCCACGGACGCCCGCCCTTCAGCAAAAACCACCCAAAGGTGTCTGCCCCCTTTGGGTGGTTTGTGAGTGGGCTGCTACTTGATAAACGGGTTCAGCCTGGCCGCCAGCGGATCGAGCTTGTACATGGTTGCAAAGCATTCGCGACCATAGTCGGAATCGTTGTTCCAGCTACCCTGGTCGACGTCGTACTCTGCATCCAGACGAATCCACTCCTCCGGCTTGTTCTTCTCGTGCTTGTTGCAGAAGTAGCGCTGGTACTCGACCTCGTGCTCAAACTCAAACTCGGCATCCGAACCGCGGCCGGCATACTCGTCGACCGACGTCAGGTTGCCGTGGTCGTCCTAATAGAACTCCGCATAGCCGCCGCGCTCGGAATCGATCCTGTCGAGCCTTCCGTCGCTGTACGAATAATCCACCGCGGCATACGAGTTCAGCGAGCCGTAATCGTTGCCGTGCGAGTCATAGGCCACAGGCGAGATACGCGAAATGTTGCCGTCCTTGTCATACTCGTAGCCCGCGGTGATCGTCCACCTGGTGCCCACAGTGTCGCCCTGACAGTCCAGCGTAAAGGACGTCACGCGATCCTTGTCGTATCCGTACGAATACACGACCGTCCGAGGATTGGCCGGGCTGGTATCGGTGTTGGTCACCATGTTGCCGTCCTGGTAGACATACGTACTCGCGCTCTCACCGTAACCCGCATGGGTCGTCTTGTTGATCAGGTTTCCGTCCGCGTCGTAGGTAAACGTCGTGGTGCTCGACGAATCGCTAATGTCGGCATCGCAGTCGATGCGCGTGACGTTACCGTCGGCGTCGTACGTAAACGTGTTGACGTTCACGTAACCGCCCGCCAGATCTTCCTCAATCTCCGAGATACGATGCGACTCATCGTGCTCGACGCTGTAGCTTACGCCGCCACCTTGCTTGACGGCAGACGTGAAGCCCGTGACGTAACCGTTCTCGTCACGCTCAATCTCGTAGATATCGCCGTACTGGTCCGATTTATCGGTGCCTTCATAGGACACCGGCAGCCACAGCTCGTCGAGCTGCGTGTCCTTAATGCCGCTAACCTTCGTATCCTGCGGCAGTGCCAACGTGGCGAGCTTCTTTTTACCCGAAAGATCGACGCTTTTGAGCTCCCCGGCATTTGAAAGGTCGAGCTTCTCGATGTTGTCGCAACCGTCCAGGTTAACGACGGTGACGTTGCTCGCCGAGTTAAGCTCGACAGTCTTAAGGTCGCCGCAGCCCGAGAGGTCCAGGTTGACGAGCTTGTCGTCGCTGGACTCCACTGTAACGATATTGGGGAACACCTTGCCCAGACCCTGCGTCGACGCGACGCCGTCCAGCTCGACTGACGTCACCGCCTTGGCCTCGTCGCGCGAGATGCGGCCGTCACCGTTAGTGTCGTACTTGGTCGAGACAAGCGCACGCATGCCGCTATCCGGGAAGGTCTTCTCGTCGATAGGCGTGGTCGCGATCTGCGTAAAGTAGAACAGAGCACCGCCGCCGATGCCCGCCGCCACGGCAAGCACCGCGGCAAGGGCGATGAGGGGTTTCTTGGAACGCTTGCGCCGCACGGGCTGCTGCACGGGCACGTATTGCTGAGGAGCGGGCGTGGCAGGCAGGGGTTGCTGCGTGGCCGCGACCTGGTCGGGTGCTACGGGCGCGCCGCATACGGGGCAAAAGAGGGCGTCGTCGACAAGCGGCGTGCCACACGAGCGGCAAAACATGGCGGGCTCCTTTCGGTGCATTCTTTTTACGATGAAGGTACACCCAAAGCCGCAGCCCTTGTTGCGCAACATTCAGCCCAAACCACCACAAAGGGGACAGGCACCTTTGTGGTGGTTCGAACACTTGTTCTATACGTACACATGTTCTATAGTAGGGGTGCTTGCATCGGACTTAAATTGCAACTAGGATATAGTTGCAGAATGTGAGGCGGGATGACGCGGACCGATAAACTCATCGCCCAACTGCTTAGCTGCCCTTCGACGTATCGGTATACCGATTTTTTAAAAGTCATGGCTTCATATGGCTTTGAAATGGACAACAAAGGCAAGACATCCGGATCGCGCGTTCGCTTCTACAGGCCATCAGATGACAGGATGTTCGTAATGCACGCACCACATCCATCTGATGAATTGACAGCGGGGACCATTCGAAACATCGTTCGATTTCTGCAAGATGTCGGAGGTAGTCATGAGTAACGTTTTGGCATACAAGGGTTATTTCGCCCCCGTCGAGTTCGATGCCGAACAGCATGTGCTAACAGGCATGGTCACCGGCATTAGAGACGCAATCGTATTTGAAGGCTCCACGGCTGAAGAAGTGGAGCAATGCTTCCACGACGCCGTCGACGATTACCTTGAGTCTTGCGCCGAGAAGGGCAAGGAACCCGAGCGGGCTTTTAAGGGCTCGTTCAACGTAAGAACGGGCTCTGAGCTCCACAAGCAAGCAGCGCTGGCAGCGGCAAAGAAGGGTGAGTCACTCAATAAGTTTGTGACTGAAGCAATCGCTGCGGCGTTATAGCATTAACGCATAGGCCCAAACAACCACAAAGGGCGCAGTTCACAGGCATATTTGCGGTGACTTTACTGCCCATATCGCGTTTGCCCAGATAAAACCTGCCAAAATAAACCTGTCCCTTTTTGGTAGGTTTGGGAGATGAGGCTGGGATGGATAAGGCCGAGTTGCGGCGGGCGGTGATTGCCCGCCGCGATGCTCTTGATTTGGATGTTCGGACGGCGAAGTCTGCTGTTGTATGCGCGCGTCTTGTTGAGCTGATGGAGTCCAGCGGCACTGCGGGCCAACGCACCGTTGCCGTCTATGCCGCGATGGGTTCCGAGGTCGACCCAGCCGCGTTTGCCGCTGCGGCCGCCGCGCGCGGCTGGCGTGTAGCCTATCCATGCATGCTCTCGGCAACAGACGCCATGGCTTATGGCCAGCGCATGTGCATGCGGGCAGCCTCTGCCGGCAATACGTCCGAGGCCCCGTTTATCGCCCACCCTACGCGGGCCTTCGCAGCCACGGACATCGACGGCAGCCGCTTCCCCACCGTGCCCGCCGTGGCTCTCGACATGATTATCGTGCCACTCGTAGCCTTCGACCGCACCGGCGCGCGCCTGGGCTACGGCGGCGGCTGCTATGACCGCTACCTGCCCACGCTCTCGCCCGCATGCCAAATCATCGGCATCGCCTTTGACGAGCAGCGTGTCGACCACGTTCCCACCGACGCCCACGACCTGCCGCTGCCCAACATCGTCAGCGCCTAGCCGCCGCTGTATCGCACCCGCAAGATGAGCGTGGAAAATCTCCCACTTTGAGCCCCCTTACGAGCTAATAACGGGAGATTATCCACGCTCATTCAACAAGCGTCCGAAAATCCACGCTCGTCCGTCCGATTTTCCACGCTTGTGCAGCCAAACGCTCTGCAACTGCCTCAGCACGCACGCGGCACGCCGGCGACCTTGAGCTTGCGATCGAACTTTGTCGGATCCCTTAGATCATCCCAGCACAAGCGCACGATCTTGCAGTTATCAAGCAGCGAAAGCCTCGACTCGCGCTGGCGCTCATCGAACTGCGTCTTCGCGAGCTTGCCCTCCTCCGCCGCCTTCTCGCTTTTAACAAATCCGTCGAACTCCCCGATAATCAGCCGGTCGCCCACGCGCCACAAGTAGTCGACGCGATACGGTCGTCCCGGCTCAACCGGGTCGAACAGCTCAACTTGCAACTCCGGCGTCTGCCAGCCGCGCTCGATCATCAGGGCACGCGCCTTGGACTCGCCGCCGCTTTCCGACAGCCCATCGGCACATCGTGCAACCCTGCGCGCCGTCACAACACCGCGACGATTCAGGCCAAGCTTGTCGACAGTCTCAACGAGATGCTCCTTCGACAAAAGTTGCTCATGGAGCGCCGAATCCGCGATGATCAGTCCCTCGACAAACGATGCATCGACCAAGCAATCCGTAATCGTTTGATCGATATCGGTTACGGCGATATCCATCTGGGTGGCCCGTGTTTGACGAGCATAGCGATGACGAATGACCTGAGAGCCCGGCGTCGTCGATTGGGCCGGCATCGCGGCGATATGGATGTGCGTCAAATTGGCATGCGAAACCGAAAGGCCATAGATAACAGCCGCCGTATAGGAGCAAAATGTCCAGTCGGGGTGCTTTTGCGCAAGCGCCCGCACCCGATGCAGATAACGCTGCCGAAACTTGAGCTCGGACCAGTATTCCGGACGCGTATACAGCCCCGGCATGACCGCTTCGAGACTTCCCGCCTCCGCCCGCCGCTGAATCTGCTTTGCCTCCGCCGCCGTGCGCGCGTACACGCAGCTCATCTGCTGTTCGCATGCTTTAATGTGACTTGCAAGCCTTTGATTCGCCGTCATGTTTCCCATGTCGCCTCCCAAATCTTGGAACGGTGCAAACGTACCAGACGGTTTCATGCGAAGTCTGACCAAATACCGTCCAGGCGCTGACCAAATGCTTGACGGTTTTGGACGTTTTAGGCTGATGTCTTATATCTGCAGGTAGGGCGGTTGTCGAGAGGTCCCTGTCTCCACATTTTGAGGCCTTGGTCCATCGGATTATCAGAAAGAAAAACCCGTCGAGATTCAAGACTACGCCAAATGCGACTTTGCCTCTGCACGCACCGTCGCTTAGCCGAGCCATCGGCATCTACATGTCTAAAAAATGAGCGTGGATAATCTCCCGTTTTGAGCCTAGTTTCAAGCCAAAAGTGGGAGATTATCCACGCTCGATTTGTAAATGTCCGAAAATCCACGCTCGTCCGTCCGGATATCCACGCTCGTCACGCCGCCGGCACAGCAGCAGCCGTAGCCTAGTGCTCCTCGCCGGCGCGGGCCAGGTCGTAGGGCGTGGTCTGGTAGACGTAGTAGTTGAGCCAGTTGGTGTAGAGCAGCTGAGCTTGGCTGCGCCAGACGTTGCGCGGCTCGGCGGTGGGATCGTCGCCCGGGAAGTAATGCGCCGGCACCTGGGGGTTGAGTCCGCGCTTCACGTCACGCTCGTACTCCAGACGCAGCGTGTCGGTATCGTACTCGGGATGGCCAAAGACAAAGAAGCGGCGGCTGTCGGTCGACTTGACGATGTACAGGCCCACCTCGTCAGACACGGCCACGACCTCGAGCTGCGGCTCGGCCTCCACGTCCTCGCGGCGCACATCGGTGTTGCGCGAATGCACGGCATAGAAACGGTCGTCAAAGCCGCGAACCAGCGGGCTTTGAGGCTTCACCAGATAATGCTCGAACACGCCGCTCGCCTTTGCCGGCAGGTCGTGCTTCTGAATACCGTAGTGGTGATACAGGCCCGCCTGCGCGCCCCAACAAATGTGCAGCGTAGAGTGCACGTGCGTGGTGGACCAATCCATAATCTGGCAGAGCTCGGGCCAATAGTCGACCTCCTCGAACGGCATCTGCTCCACCGGCGCGCCCGTGATGATCAGGCCGTCGTAGTGGATGTCGCGGATGTCGTCGAACGTGCGGTAGAACGTCTCCAGGTGGCCGGCGCTTACGTGCGTGGCCTCGTGCGTCTTGGTGCGCAGCAGGTCCACCTCCACCTGCAGCGGCGTGTTGGAGAGCTTGCGCATGATCTGCGTCTCGGTGGCAATCTTGGTGGGCATGAGGTTGAGAATGAGCACGCGCAGCGGACGGATGTCCTGGTGCAGCGCGCGGTACTCGGTCATGACAAAAATGTTCTCGCTCTCGAGCTGCGCAGCGGCAGGAAGGGCGTCGGGGATGCGAATGGGCATGAATGCTCCTTACGAGTCAGTTGCAGTTATGGTACAACGACCGGCCCCATCCGCGCGAGTACATCGCCCGGCGATGCCGTCAGCGGCCCAAATCACTCCAAAAGTAGAGATTAAGGCATGCCCAAAAATCTATGGCGCTTTAGCCTAGCAAAGTGGCAGCAGGACGCTACAATGGTTCGACGCGAAAAACTCGGCCGAAAGGATACATATATGTACCAAACGCGTAAGATCGGTGTGGTCGGCCAGGGCCACGTAGGAGCACATGTTGCCAACAGTCTGCTCATGCAGGGCATTGCCGATGAGCTGTACCTGTGCGATATCAACGAGGCCAAGGTGACGTCCGAGGTCCAGGACCTGCGCGACTCCCTTTCGTTTGTCCCGTACAACACCAAGATCGTCAACTGCTACGACCACTACGAGGAGCTTGCCTGCTGCGACGTCATCGTCAACGCCGCCGGCAAGGTCGCGCTGGCCGCCGGCAACCGCGACGGCGAGCTGTTCTTTACCACCGACGCCGCCCGCACCTTTGCCAAGCGCATCGTCGACGCCGGCTTTGACGGCATCTTCGTGAGCATCTCCAACCCCTGCGACGTCGTGTGCACCGAGCTGTGGCACCTGACCGGCTACGATCCCAAGAAGATCATCGGCTCGGGCTGCGGCCTGGACTCCGCCCGCCTGCGCACCGAGATCTCCAAGAAGGTCGGCGTGAGCCCCAAGTCCATCGACGCCTACATGATCGGCGAGCACGGCTTTAGCCAGTTGGCCGCCTTTAAGGCCGCAACCATCGCCGGCAAGAGCCTTAACGAGCTTCAGGCCGAGAACCCCGACAAGTACGCCTTTGACCACATGGAGGTCGAGGAGCTCGCGCGCAAGGGCGGCTACGTAACCTACCAGGGCAAACAGTGCACCGAGTACGCCGTCGCCAACTCCGCCGCGCGCGTTTGCGCCGCCGTGCTGCATAACGAGCACGCCGTGCTTTCCGCCTCCACGCTCATGACCGGCCAGTATGGCGAGGAGGGCATCTTCACCTCCCTGCCGTGCGTGATCGGTGCCGAGGGCGTCGAGGAGGTCTACACGCTGGACCTGTCCGAGCACGAGCTCGAGGGCTTCCACAAGAGCTGCCAGCACATCCGCGACAACATCGCCCAGCTCGACTGGTGGGACGCCGAGGCCTACGACGCAAAGTAGGCCGCTGGCTACCGCAACCTTGCGAATCTATGCGCGATACTAAGCGGGCCGCGCCGGAAATCCCCGGCGCGGCCCGCTTTTTGACTCACACGGCACGCTTGCGAATCGAAGGTGAATGTTCTTCGACAGATGGAACAGGGCGCTTTAATCCTCAAACCACGCGATTGCGCGAATGGGCGAGCCGTCGCAATCCTCGATTTTGAGCGGTGCGCAGCTAAACCAGAACAGATCGTCGCCGCAACAGTCCAAGTCCTTAAGATTCTCGATGTTGACGATATCGCATGCGCGGAACAACTTCTTGTGGCGCGTCAGGTTTTCGTCCGCGATGGGGTCGAGTCCAATTACATCAAAGCCGATGCCCTTGTAGCCGCCGTCGATGATCAGGTCCAACACCTCATCGTCCACGCAAGGATAGTCGCCAAAGTACGCCTCGGTTCCCCAACGCTTATCCCAACCCAAGTTGAACAGCAAAAACTCGGCTTGGGTCACCTTATCGCCATAGGGACGGAGCTGCTCCACAGTAATGGCCTCACCCTCGGCGAGCATGCGGCAATCGACAACCAATGCCCTGCCTATAAACTGGCTTGCCGGAAACGCATCGAGCGTCTTGCGGTCGGCAAACAGATGCGCCGGTGGATCCATATGCGTCCCCGTATGGGTGTACATCTGCATGAGCGTCTCTTTAAATCCGTCGTGCTCGTAGGTGCTCGCCGGCAGCAGCTTGGGTGTATCGGCTCCGGGAAATACCGGCATGTCTTCCCTAATAGTGTGAGTCAAATCAAGCACGCGCATGTTCAATCCCCATTTCTTTCTTGGCAAAGCAAAACGGGGCCCGCACTTGGCGGAAGCCCCGTCGTGAGAGGTTATTCCCGGTACCTAGTACTGCTCGATGCCCATGTAGCGACGAACCTCGGGGCTGTGGTCAAACACCTTGCCGCGGGCAGCACGCAGCTCGCAGCTCATCGCGTAGAAGAAGATCGGCTCCAGGTACGAACGCACGCTGGCAGGCACTTCACCCACGCCGTACTCGAGCGCATCGAGCACCATGACGGTATCGGTGTGCGTGTTGAGGAACGCAAGAGCGCGCTCCTCCATGGGGCGGCACTCGCCCGATCCGAGCTGCACAAAGTAGAACACGCCGGGCTCGGTGGCTTCGAACGGGCCATGGAAGTACTCGCCGGAGTGGATGTAGCAGCAGTGCTGCCACTGCATCTCCATGAGCGAGCAGATCGCCATGGCATAGGTCTGGCTAAAGTTGGGGCCGGAGCCCAGGATATAGAAGAACTTGTGCTGCTGGCAGAGCTCGGCAAAGCGGGCGCCCAGCTCGGCGTTGACCTTCTCACGGGCGGCGGGCAGCAGCGCATCCATCTGCTTGAGGCCCTCATACATGTCGGCGAGCGACTTGTAGCCTTCCTGCTGGTCGAGCAACTCGGCGGCGATCAGAGCGCCGATGCCCTGCGGCACCTCAGCCTGCGACACGCCCTCGCCCCACGGATAGACCCAGGTGGTCCACTTGCCGTTGTCGATCTTGGAGCCCTCGCAGTCGGTAAGGGCAATGACCTCGGCGCCGGCAGCCAACGCCATCTCGCAGCCGTCGACGACCTCCTGCGTGTTGCCGCTGTGGCTGCAGGCGATGACGAGCGACTTCTCGCCAAGACTCTTGGGGGCCATCAGGCAAAACTCGCGTGCCGTGTAGACCGTCGAGGTAAACGTGGTGGCCTCGCGCTTGAGCAGTTCGTTAGCCGGCATGAGGTCGATCATCGAACCGCCGCAGGCAATCCAAAAGACGTTCTCGACCTTGCCCTTGCGCTCGATAATTTCCTGAACCAGATCGTGTGCGTTCATGCTGATGCTCCTCCTTGCGTGGCGGCTTTTGGCGACGGCTGCTCGTACCTGCTGTCGTTCTATGTTGTTCTATATATACCACGCAAGCAGCCACGGTGGAAGCCATTGCAGTAAATTTGTTCCATGTTGTTCTATTCATGAACGTTAGATGTCGAACACGTAGCGCGAGCCCACGATCTTTTGACGACCGAGCAGCAGGGGCCGCTCGTCCTCATCGGTAAAGTACGCCTCCATATAAAAGAGCGGCTCGCCGACCGGCACCTCCAACAACGGGGCCACCTGAGCATCGGCAAGCGCAATCTCCACGGTACAGGGGTCGGACTTGAGCGGCACGTGGCCCGAGTGCTCGGCAACGAGCGCAAAGATGGAATTGTCCGCGAGGTCTTCGTCGCGCATCGTTTGTAGATACGGGTGGTCGGCAAGCACAAAGGCGTTGTTCTCGAGCATGACGGGGATGCCGTCGGCCGTGCGCACGCGCTCGACCACGATAAGCTCGCAGCCGGGCTCCACGCCAAAGAACGCCGCATCCTCGTGCGTCGCCGCGACCACCGTGCGCGACACCAGACGCGCACCCGGCACCATGTCGTTGGCAGCACAACCCTCAGTAAAGCTCTGGACGTCACCCTTCTGGCGAATCTTGCGCTTGAGCTTGGGGGCGCACACAAACGTGCCCCTCCCCTGCTGGCGGTTGAGATACCCCGCGCGCGACAGCTCCTCGATGGCACGGCGCACGGTGATGCGCCCCACGCCGTAGGACTTCGCGAGCTCCATCTCGGCAGGGATGCGCGAGCCGGCGGGGTACACGCCGCGCGCGATCTCGCCCTTTAGGTCGTCCATGACCTGCTGGTACAGCGGCACGGCGGGCACGTCAGTGCGGTCGGTTTTATCGTCGAATGCCATCGTTACACTCCATCCCGCGCATGCTCGGACTCAAATTCTTCAATCGCCGCCATAAACTGCTCGCCAAAGGCGTCGGCTTTTTTCTCGCCAATGCCGTTGACCTGGATCAGCTCCTCGCGCGTCTGCGGACGCAGGCGGCACAGGCCGCGCAGGGCCTTGTCGGAAAAGACCATATACGGCGCCATCTCCAGCTCGGTCGAGATCTCCTTGCGGAGGGCACGCAGGCGCTCGAACAGCTCGGCATCGTCGCCAACGCGCGGGCGCTGATCCAGCTCGGCCTCCTCGCGCAGCAGATCGACGGCGCGGCGGGCGCGGGCCGAGGCCTTGCGCTTGGACGCGCGACGCTTAACGGTAAAGGCGAACGCCTCGTCCTCGACCTCGCCGGCACGCGGACCCAGTCCCACGACCGGGTACTGCCCCTGCGAGGTGGCCAGATAACCGCGGCCGCACAGCTGGCCGATGATGTCCTTGATGCGCCCGACCGATTCGCTCGACAGCTCACCGTAGCCGCGGTCCTCGTCCAGATGCATCTGGCGAATGCGCTCGGTGTTGCCGCCATGGAGCACGTCGGCGACCAGCGATTTGCCAAAGCGCATGGGGCGCGTGGCCACATAGCGCACGGCGGCGCGGGCCATATCGGTGACGTCCTCGACCTCGAACTGCGTGAGGCAGTTGCTACAGTTGCCGCAGCCCTCGGCGTCGTCTGTGGTGCCGCCCGCAGCAGCCGCAACCGCATGCTCGGCCGCGGCTTCGTCGCCAAAGTAGCGCAGCATGTATTCGCGCAGGCAGCCGGTGGTATTGCAGTAGCCCTCCATCTGGCTGAGCAGGCGATAACGGTTCTGGAGCGCCCACGCGCGCTGCTCGTCGTCAAGCGCCTCGTCGGCCGCATCGCCGCGGTCGATCAAAAAGCGCCGCATGCGGAAATCGTTACCGTTCCACAGCAGATGGCAGCTGGCCGGGTCGCCATCTCGGCCGGCGCGACCCGCCTCTTGGTAGTAGGCCTCGATGCTCTCGGGCACGTTGTTGTGAATCACGTAACGCACGTTGGGCTTGTCGATGCCCATGCCAAAGGCGTTGGTGGCAACCATCACCTGGATGTCGTCGTCGATAAAGGCACGCTGGCTCTGGCGGCGGGCGTCGTTGCCCATGCCGGCATGGTAGCGCCCCACACGAATGCCGCTGGGGCCCAGTGCCTCGGCAAGCTCCGCGGCCAGCGCATCGACCGTCTTGCGGGTCGAGCAATACACGATGCCGCTCTCGCTCGAATGCGCGATCACATAGTCGCGCACCCACGCGGTCTTGGCCTTGTCTCCCATCTCCTCGCAACCAAAGTAGAGGTTCTTGCGATCAAAACCCGTCACCACGGTCGCGGGGTTTTGCAGGCCGAGCATCTGCTGAATGTCCGCACGCACGCGCTCGGTCGCCGTAGCGGTAAAGGCCGCCACGATAGGGCGCTGCGGCAGGGAATCGATGAACTCGCGAATCTGCAGATAGGCGGGGCGGAAATCCTGGCCCCATTGGCTCACGCAGTGGGCCTCGTCAATGGCCACGAGCGGCACGCCGATGCCGCCGTCCGCCGCGGCCTCCTGCGCAAAGGCTATAAAACGCGGCTCGAGCAGGCGCTCGGGCGCCACGTACATAAGCTGATAGCGGCCCTCGCGCGCCCGCTTGAGCACGGTGTTTTGCTGGGCCGGAGTAAGGCTGGAGTTGAGATAGCTGGGTCGCGCACCCGCCGCGAGCAACGCACGGGTCTGGTCCTCCATAAGCGACAGCAGCGGACTCACCACAAAGGTGATGCCGGGCAGCATGAGCGCGGGCACCTGGTAGCAAATGGACTTGCCGGCGCCCGTGGGCATAACACCCAGCGCATCGCGACCGGCAAGGATCGCATCGACCATGCGGTCCTGTCCCGGGCGAAACGAGGTGTAGCCAAAATAGGCGCCGAGCGTGTCGAGCGCCATCTGCTGCATGCTATCGGTCATGGTTTCCTAACGTCCAAGTCATCTGCCGCCGATTATACGCCGCCACGCGGACAGCAGCACACGGCCGCCGCCCAGACTAGTCGTTTAAGAGCGTCCCCAATGACTAAGGAGTGTCCCCAGGTGCCGACAGAAAAGGAACGTCCCCAAGTGCCGCATCCGGGCCATGGCAACGCCGATGTTTTGGCAACGACAGACACTATGACCCAATCCGAGGGCACTAAAAAGATAGGA
>ERZ857972.1135-NODE-1135-length-17289-cov-5.266450_pt1 | contig 17289 bp, 7 predicted proteins | sample MGYA00519757_ERZ857972 | MGnify/ENA primary metagenome ERZ857972 (study PRJEB31778, sample SAMEA3449383) | human gut metagenome | biome: human gut; feature: human-associated habitat; material: faeces | place: United Kingdom | collected 2010/2012 ...
AACCGAGGACAGCCCCGCCCTGACCCCGGAGGGCAACGCCGCCCTGGTGGATGACTTTGGCGGCAACAAGCAGCTCATCACCGTCACCACCAAGGCGGGCAACTACTTCTACATCCTCATTGACCGGGCCAACGAGGACAAGGAAACCGCCGTCCACTTCTTAAACCAGGTGGACGAGGCCGACTTGATGGCGCTGATGGAGGACGGAGAGACTACACAGGAAGCCCCTGCCGTCTGCAACTGCACCGAAAAATGTGTGGCCGGTGCGGTAAATACAGCCTGCCCGGTGTGTGCTGTGAATATGGCGGGGTGTACGGGTCAGGAGCCGGAACCCACCCCTGACCCGGAGGCGGAGGCCGAGCCGGAAACCGAACCGGCGGGGCTGAATCCGGCGTTCCTGCTGGTGGTGCTGGCCGCGCTGGGCGGCATCGGTGCGCTGGTCTACTTCAAATTCATCAAGCAGAAGCCCAAGACCAAGGGCAGAGACAACCTGGATGATTACGACTACGGCGAGGAAGAAGAACTCCCGGAGGATGAGACCTGGGAGACTGAGCCGGAGGACGCCGACGGGGGCGGCGACGAGGAAAGCGAGAACCCGGCCAAATGACCCGGTTCACCGACAGCCCCTTTGAACCCATGATGACACGCAGGCCGGAGGGCGGGAAGGCGGCTTCCCGCCCTCCCTCTTTATCTCCCGGCCACCCCTGTTATGGCTGTGGAAACTACCGCCCCGGCCAGCCCTGCGTGGGTTTTTGCCACAAAGAGCTGACTGCGTGGCTGCGTGAAAGGAGAAAAGCAAAATGAACCCCTTTATTCAGTTTCTCATTGTGTTCGACCTGATCTGCTTCGGCGTTTACTTTGGCGGCGACATCATTTGCACGGCGCTTGCCAAAGTGCGCAAAAAGACAGACGAGGAAGAATTTGAACTCTACAAAGTGGAGGACGATACAGACGCCTCCAAACCGGCGCTGTCCATCGACGCCATCCGCCACCTATTCCGCGGCGAGGTCCACGATTTTGTCTGCAACAAACTTCTACCCAGCGGGCAGGAGACGCTTTCCGCCCTGACCGAGCCGGAGCAGACGGCGGCCCGGTTCCTGTTCTGCGCCCTGATCGGCTATCTCAAAGAGGAGGCCCCGATGGATGAGCAGAGCTTCCCAATGGTGATGGAGATGCTGAACTACGCGGAGGGCGCGAAAGAGGACGGCGACAAGGACGTGATCGACATTCTGATGGAGGAAACCGCCGCCCGGACCCGCCAGTGCGAGGAATATTTCAGCGATTACCGCCGCTACCAGCTCATGCAGGTGGATAAGGTGCGGGTGCTGCTGGCCTGCCGGGTCATCATCAACGACCTGCTGGGAAAGCTGTATCGCTATGACTACAACGTCGGCTATGACTGCCTTCTGGACGATGGCAACAGCGTTTCCAGAAAACTGAAAAAATCCAACGAAGAAATGGAGGTTGAGGAAGATGCGCCTTGTGATCGCTGAGAAGCCCTCGGTGGCAAAGTCCCTGGCCGCCGTGCTGGGCGCTGCCACCCGAAAAGACGGCTACTTAGAAGGCAACGGCTGGCTGGTGTCCTGGTGCCTGGGGCACCTGGCCGGGCTGGCGGATGCCGCCACCTATAATCCCGACTATGCCAAGTGGCGCTATGACGATCTGCCCATTCTGCCGGAACCCTGGCAGATGGTGGTGAGCAAGGACAAGAAGAAACAGTTTGATGTGCTGAAGCAGCTGATGAACGCCCCGGATGTGACCGAAGTGGTAAACGCCTGCGACGCCGGACGCGAGGGGGAGCTGATCTTCCGCAGCGTCTATGAGCTGGCGGGCTGCCAGAAGCCCATGAAGCGGCTCTGGATTTCCTCAATGGAGGATTCCGCCATCCGGGAGGGCTTTGCAAACCTGCGCCCCGGTGCAGACTATGACGGCCTGCGGGATGCGGCCCTCTGCCGCGCCAAAGCGGACTGGCTGGTGGGTATCAATGCCACCCGGCTGTTTTCCGTGCTGTACCACCGGACCCTCAACATCGGACGTGTCATGTCCCCGACGCTGGCCCTCATTGTCCAGCGAGAAGCCGAGATCGACACCTTCAAGCCGGTGCCATTCTACACGGTCACACTGGAGCTGCCCGGTTTCACCGTTTCCGGGGAGCGCATGGCAGACAAGGCTGCCGCCCAACAGCTGAAAACGGCCTGCCAAGGTGCGGCTGCCACAGTGAAAAAAGTGGGGCGCAAAAACAAATCCGAGAAGCCGCCCGCCCTCTATGACCTGACCACCCTCCAACGGGACGCCAACCGGCTGCTGGGGTTCACCGCCCAGCAAACCCTGGACTACCTGCAAAATTTGTATGAAAAGAAGCTCTGTACCTACCCTCGGACGGACAGCCGCTATCTGACTTCGGATATGGCGGCGAGTCTACCGGAGCTGGTCCAGCTCACTGCCGGGGCGATGCCCTTTTCCAATGGCATGGAGATTGCCTGCAATGCCGCCCAGATTGTCAACGACAAGAAAGTGACCGACCATCATGCAGTGATCCCTACCCGCAACCTCCAGGGCGCGGACCTGTCCGGCCTGCCGGTGGGCGAAAAGGCGGTGCTGGAGTTGGTGGCTCTGCGCCTGCTGTGCGCCGTGGCCCAGCCCTATACCTTTGCGGAAACCGCCGTTGTTGTCGAGTGCGCCGGAGCGGAGTTTACTGCCAAAGGCCGCACAGTGAAAAATTACGGCTGGCGGGCGCTGGACGCTGCCTATCGCGCAGGGCTGAAGAATGTGGAGCAGGACAAAGAACCCGAGGACAAGGCTCTGCCTGAGCTGTCTGAAGGTCAGACGCTGCCCCTTTCTGGTGCTACCGTCAAGGAGGGCAAGACCACCCCGCCCAAGCACTTCACCGAAGATACGCTACTCTCCGCAATGGAGACTGCCGGGAAGGACGATATGCCGGAGGATGCCGAGCGCAAGGGCCTGGGGACCCCGGCCACCCGCGCCGGGATTCTGGAAAAGCTGGTTTCCACCGGCTTTTTGGAGCGCAAAAAGAGCAAGAAAACCGTGCAGCTCATGCCATCCCATGACGCGGTATCCCTTATCACCGTGTTGCCGGAGCAGCTGCAATCGCCCCTTCTGACTGCTGAGTGGGAGTACCGGCTGGGTGAGATCGAGCGTGGCGAGCTGGCCCCGGAGGATTTCATGGCTGGGATTAGTGCCATGCTCAAAGAACTTGTGGGAACCTATCAAGCTATCAAGGGAACGGAGTATTTGTTCAGCCCTTCCCACGAAGTGGTGGGCAAATGCCCCCGCTGTGGCGGAGAGGTTGCAGAAATGCAAAAAGGCTTCTTCTGTCAGACAGAATCTTGCAAATTTGCAATTTGGAAAAACAACAAGTGGTGGGAGATGAAGCACAAGCAACCTACCAAAGCCATCGTAACGGCACTGCTCAAAGATGGCCGCGCTCATGTGAGGGGCTTGTACTCCGAGAAAACCGGCAAGACCTACGATGCCACTGTGGTGTTGGCGGATGATGGGCAGTACGCCAACTTCAAGCTGGAGTTTGACCAGCAGAAAGGTGGCAAACGATGAAGCTCTCACGCTATGAACAGGAAACCATCATCCTCTACAACCAGGCCGAAGCCACCGCCGAGGTCTATACCCATGACCCCCGGCTGCTGGAGAAGCTGCGGCGACTGGCAGAGAAATACCCGGACCAGATTGTGAAAAAGGACCGCCAGACCTTTCTCGTTCCCAAACGCTGTGTGTCCGTCCGGGAACCTTACAGCGCCGAGCGCCGTAAGGCAGCCAGTGAACTGGCCAAGGCTGCCGGATACAGGCCGCCCACCCCCAAGAAAGGCAATGAGTAAGCATGGCTGAAAGTGTCTTTGAGGCTGTCAAGCAGTCCATCACCGTCCGAGAAGCAGCGCAGATGTACGGAATCGAGGTCAACCGGAGCGGCATGGCCTGTTGTCCCTTCCACGATGACAAAAATCCCAGCATGAAGCTGAACGAGGAATATTTTTATTGCTTTGGCTGCGGAGCCACCGGCGATGTGATTGACTTCACAGCGAGGCTCTACAATCTGTCCCCCAAAGAGGCCGCCGAGAAGCTGGCCCAGGATTTTGGCCTGGCTTATGACAGTCAGGCCCCTCCCCGGCGACGCCATGTCCGCCAGAAATCCGAGGCGCAGAAATTCAAGGAGGACCGAGACCATGCCTTTCGTGTCCTGGCCGACTACTTTCATTTGCTCCGCAAGTGGGAAACGGACTACACACCCAAAACACCGGAGGAAAATCCACATCCCCGATTCATGGAGGCAATCCAGAAAAAGGACTATGTGGGCTATCTGCTGGATTTTTTTCTGGAGAACAGCCCGGAGGAGCAAAAGCTGTGGATTGCCGAACATCAATCAGAAATAGCCAAATTGGAAAGGAGAGTGAAATTCATGGCTGATAAGACCACCAATCGAGAACGGTTACAAGAGATCACAGCGGGCATTGAACAGGGTATCAAGGAACTGTTTGAGAGCGAGAAGTATATGCGCTATCTGTCCGTCATGTCCAAGTTCCACCGCTACTCCGTCAACAACACCATGCTCATCTATATGCAGCGCCCGGACGCCACCCTGGTGGCCGGGTTCAACAAGTGGAAAAATCAGTTTGAGCGCCATGTGAAAAAGGGTGAGCATGGTATCACCATCATTGCCCCCACGCCCTACAAAAAGAAGATCGAGGAAATGAAGCGCGACCCGGATACTCATGCACCCATCCTGGACGCGGATGGCAAGGCGGTCATGGAGGAAAAAGAAATTGAAATCCCCATGTTCCGTCCGGTGAAGGTGTTCGATGTGAGCCAGACGGACGGAAAGCCCCTGCCAGAGCTGGCCTCCAGCCTGTCCGGGACGGTGCCGCACTATGAGGCTTTCATGGAAGCTCTGCGCCGCTCGGCTCCGGTTCCCATCGAGTTTGAGCCGATGGCCGAGAACATGGACGGCTATTTCTCCTCTGACCAGCAGCGGATCGCCATCCGGGAAGGCATGAGCGAGGTGCAGACTGTTTCCGCCGCTGTCCATGAGACCGCGCACAGTAAGCTCCACGACCCCAAAAAGTACGAAGCGGAGCCGACCTGGAAGATCGTGATGGTGAGCGAGGGCGGCACCAAGCATGACTTCCGTCTGGACTTCGCCACCGAAGCAGAGGCGGAACAGGCCGCCGCCGAGGAAGGCTGGCGCTATGTGGACGAGAATCGGTTTGAGTGGCGGTTGGAAGTGGAGGAAGATCTGACGGCGGTGAAACAGGCCGCCAAGAACCGCAACACCGAGGAAGTGGAGGCCGAGAGCATTTCTTATGCGGTTTGCCAGTATTTCGGCATCCAGACCGGCGAGAACAGTTTTGGCTACATCGCTTCCTGGTCGAAGGACAAGGAGCTGAAGGAGCTGCGGGCCAGTCTGGAGACCATCAACAAGACTTCCTGCGAGCTGATTAACGACATCGAGCGCAACTACAAGGAAATCTGCAAGGAGCGCGGCATTGACCTGACTGCCGCCACGGAACCGCAGCAGGACTCTATCGAGCAGCTGGCAGCAGACATCGACCAGTTCACTTTCGATTATGACCCTTATGAGTATCGGAACAATGCAGATAGCCGTGAGGACGCACTGCACGAACTGACTGCCACACTCCGAAGCGGAGATGCCAGCGGTGTACGCGAATGGCTCCAGAATATCGTGAACGAGGATGAACCGGATGAAACCACCCAAAAAGCTGCCGAGCTTATGGGACGCTTGGATCAGCTGGTGCCGATGACTGAACCGGAACAGCTGACCGAGCCGGAAAATACCGAAAGTGTCCAGCCCAGCGCCGAGTACCGGGAGGCCCTGTTGGTGCTGGATGATACCAGCTACCTTCATGTTCAGCCCTGCGACACCGGCTGGGACTACACGCTCTACGATGTGGCAACCATGAAGCAGATGGACGGCGGCCAGTTGGACGGGCCGGATATGGGCCGTTCCACAGCGGTTAGCCATATCTGCGAGGACCTGGGGATGGGCGGCAAGTCCATCAAGTATGCGCCGCTGTCCATGATCGAGACTTTGCAGGAGGCGGCTTACCACCAGATGCAGGAACAGGTCAGCCAGCAGACCACAGAAGCTGCCGCCACCCAGCTGCCGGATGCCCAGGAGCAGGCGTTGGACGAGTATCCCATGCCGGACCCGGCACTGACTCAGGATGATCTGGAGAAATGCGGCTACCTGGACGGTGACCTTCTGCCCCTCTCCAAAGAGCGAGCCTATGAGCTGATGGAGCGAGACCTGACCGTTTATATCGTCCAGGAGGGTGAAAACCCGGAAATGGCCTTTGACACTGCCGACCTGGACGCCCATGACGGTATCTTTGCTGTGTCCCGCGAGGAATGGGAGCAAAGCCCGGACTTTCACGAAAAAGTTTTGGAACGACAGGATCGGCAGTTGGAACGGGAACAGGCGTTTCTTTCCCATGAGGGAAATTGTTTTGCTATTTATCAGGTGAGCAAGGATGACCCGCAGAATGTGCGTTTTATGAATCTGGATTGGCTGCAATCGCACAATCTGTCCGTAGAGCGGAGTAACTATGACCTTATCTATACCGCCCCTCTGGACGGTTCCGGCAGCACTATGGAGCAGCTGGAAAGGCTGTATGAGCAGTTCAATCTGCAAAAGCCGGTGGATTTTCACAGCCCGTCTATGAGCGTCAGTGACATCGTTGCCATCAAGCAGAATGGTCAGGTATCCTGTCATTACTGCGACAGTGTTGGTTTCACCCAGGTGCAAGGTTTCTTGCCGGAAAATTCGCTGAGAAATGCGGAAATGACGGTGGAAGATGATTACGGCATGATCGACGGTATCATCAATAACGGCCCAAAGGAGCCGACAGTGGCCCAGCTGGAACAACAGGCCCGCAGTGGTCAGCCCATTTCTCTTATGGACTTGGCAGCAGCCGTCCATCGAGAGGAACGGGAAAAGAAAAAGTCCGTAATGGAGCAGCTGAAAAGCCAGCCCAAGACGGAACACAAAAAGACAGCGCAAAAAAAGAGCGCGGAAAGGGAGCTTTGATATGAACAACTTCACCTTTGAGGAAACGAACCTTCTTTGCATCTACAACACCGGCAGCCGCACCGGGCTGATCGACGCTCTGACGGAGATGCGCGGTGAGCTTTCGCCGGAGGAAGCCGAGCTGCGGAAGTTGACGGACAGCGCTCTGGGCAAGCTCCAGGCCATGAGTGATGCCGAGTTTGCCGAGCTGGAGCTGTTCCCGGACTTTGACGAGTAACACAATTTGTTAATCTTGTATTATGGTATGTTTTTAGAGCAACAGCAGGTTGCTTGCCGATGGAAAATCACCGTACTATAATATTTTTGAAGGTGGTGATTTTAAGTGGATACAAAAGATGTAATACTTGAACTGCGAACCCGAAAAGGGTTGTCACAAGATCAACTTGCAGAACAAGTTTGTGTTACCCGGCAAGCTGTGTCTCGGTGGGAAAATGGTGAAACAATTCCGAATACCGAAACTCTGAAGTTGCTATCAGTTTTTTTTGATGTTTCTATCAATACCCTCTTAGGCTCTCCGAGGCAGTTGATTTGCCAATGTTGTGGTATGCCTCTTGATGACTCTACAATCAGCAAAGAGCCAAGTGGTAGTTTTAACGAAGAATACTGTAAGTGGTGTTATTCTGACGGAAAGTTCACATATAGCAACATGGACGATTTGATCAATTTCTGTGTGGACCACATGGCAAACGAGAATTGGCCGTCGGATCAAGTCAGAGCATATTTGACAGATATGCTGCCAAAGCTGAACTATTGGAAGCATTTAACCAAATGAAAACTGAATCATAAACACAAACCCGAATAATAGCCAATAAGCAGGAAACGAAGCAGGAAATCTTTCAAGGTTTCCTGCTTTGTTTTTACTCAAAAACGAAAGGAGGAAAACAACCATGCCATCCAAAGCTGAATTTTACCGGCAGATGGCCGAACAGGTATCGACCCAGCTTGTAGGCAGCTGGAAGGAGTGGACGGCTTTTCTCACCACCGCCGCCCGCCTTTATAAATACCCATTCCACGAGCAAATGATGATTTACGCCCAGCGCCCGGATGCCACCGCCTGCGCCGAGTATGACCTGTGGAATGAAAAAATGGGACGGTATGTGCGCCGTGGCTCCAAGGGTATTGCCCTGGTGGACGATTCCGGCGACAAGCTTCGCCTGCGCTATGTGTTCGATATTTCCGATACCGGCACCCGTGAACATTCCCGTACACCCTGGTTGTGGCAGCTGGAAGAACAGCACATTGGGCCTGTGTCGGCCATGCTGGAGCAAAACTACGGCGTTGCCGGTGACAATCTCGCCCAGCAGCTCACGGATGTAGCCGGAAAGCTGGCGAGTGAGTATTGGGACGATCATCAGAGAGATTTCCGCTATATCGTTGACGGTTCGTTCCTGGCGGAGTACGATGATTACAACATCGAAGTCCAATTTAAGTCCGCCGCCACCGTCAGTATCGCCTATGCCCTGATGTCTCGCTGTGGGCTGGATACGGAACAATATTTCCAGCATGAGGACTTCATGCCGATTTTCGATTTCAATACCCCGGCCACGGTTGGGGCGTTGGGCGCGGCGGTCAGCCAGATTAACCAGCAGGTTTTGCGGCAGATCGGCGTCACCATCCAGATCTATGAGCGCGAGCAACTCGCGGAAAGGAGCGTTACACATGGAGAACAGCCTGACTTACACGATGAACGGAGATTATCAGATTCCCGACCTGAAGCTGACCGAACAGCCGGAGAAGCCCCTGGGCAAGTACGGCAGGATGCGGAAAGCGTACCTGAAGGAACACCGGCCCCTGATTTACAATCAGCTGCTGCTGACCGAGAAGCTGTACCCGCACCTCATCGAGATCGACGAGACAGCGCAGAGCCGTCTGGAGCAGATGATGCCCCAGCTGGCGAAAGACGCGGGCGCGACGGAGCAGCTGAAAGCCAGCGACCCGATGCGCTGGGTGGGCCTGATGAACACCTGCAAAGCACAGGCCGAGGAGATTCTGATGGCGGAGCTTATTCACAGCTGAGTTTCTTCCTCTCCGAAGCAGAACAAATCAGAATCATAGATGAAGCAGAGAATGTGAAAACATCCTCTGCTTTTTCTTTTGCCCAGGCTGACATCGACCATGTGCTGCGGCTGGGCGGCAACACCTATCGCCAGAGAGAGCGCATTGTCGCGGCCTTTGAGGAGCAGAAGTCCACCACCGAGATCGCAGACACCCTGAAAACCCTGTACCATGGCGGCAACGGGATTGGCAGCATCACTGCATGGTATGCCGAGGATGGAATCCATCTTTCCCACGGCAAAACTGCCCGTTACGATAAGTCCGCCCAGGTCATTTCCTGGGAGAGTGCCGCTGAGCGTATCGGCCAGCTTTTGCAGGACGGCCAGTTTGCCACCAATGTGGAGCTGGCTGAGGCTGCGGGCTATGAACGCTCCCTCCTCGCGGAAAAGTTCTGGAATCTGTACCACGATTTCAGCGAGGAAGCCAGAGAAGCTGGGTATCTGCCCATCCTTTCCAACAATCCGGGGCGCGGTTTCCCGGAGGAATCTGCATGGCTCACCGAACAGCTGAAAAGCCCGGAGTTTCGCCAGAACCTTGCGGAAGAATATGCTGCCTTCTGGACGGCCTACCAGCAGGATCGGGATTTGCTGCGCTTCCACTACCATAAACCCAAAGAAATTTGGGAGAACCTGCAAGATCTGTCCTTGCCTCGCACCACCTTTACCTCTCAGTTGACGGAAGTACCTTCGGTCAAGCAGTTTATCTCTGAGGACGAGATCGACGCCGCCATGACCAGAGGCAGCGGATTTGAGGGCGGTAAGGGCCGAGTTTTCACCTTTTTCCAGGAACCCCATACGGATAAGGAAAAGGTGGATTTTCTCAAACATAAGTATGGTATTGGCGGTCACTCCCATGCCCTGTCCGGTGCAATGAAAAGCGATGAAAGCCACGACGGAAAAGGTCTGCACTACAAAAAAGACGGCTGCCCGGATGTGCATTTCACCTGGGAGAAAGTCGCCAAACGGATTACCGACCTGATCCAGAAGGGACGCTATCTCACAGAACAGGAACAGGCGGAGTATGACAAAATCCAGGCAGAAAAGGCCCTGGCGGAAGAAGATGCCCTGCAAGCCCAGCAGCCGGACCCGGCTGTGTGGGAATACAACGGCGTCAAGGAGCGCCACCCGGATGATATAATCCTCTACCAAATGGGGGATTTTTTTGAGCTGTACGGTGAGGACGCCAAAACTGCTGCTGCGGAACTGGACCTCAATCTCACGACCCGCGCTATCCCCGGCGGTGGCCGTGTGGAAATGTGCGGCTTTCCGGCAAACCGGCTGGAGCAGGTTGTGGAACAGCTGCGGGATAAGCATGATGTGACCATTTCCGCTGTCCCGAAGGGCGGCAGGGAGCGGCAGGAGTATTCCATGCCCTCTATCGACCATGAGGCGGAACAGCACATCAATGCCCAGGAAGCGGAGTTTGGCGCAGACGGGACCAGAGTATTTCAGGAGACCGAAGCAGCCGCAGCCCCTACGATTCGAGAACTGCATGAGCAATACAAGCCCATTGTACTTGCCGCTGTTATGGAAGATGTGCCATATCGCAATGCCTGCGGTCACAGTGACCATGAGAACGCCGTGATCGAGGGCAATGCCGCTATTCGCCGTGCTGTCCTGGGATCTGGCAACATGGAGCTGCTCCGCCTCTATTCCGACACACCGGAGTTCCGCCAGCGCCTTCATCGAGAAATCATCGACGAGACCTATCCCAAGCTCCATGAGCTGCTGCACCCTCTCACGGACAATGACATCGACAAGGCTATCCAGGACTGGAACGGCAAAATCGAAAGTAAACACGCCGTTGTCCGTTACATGGAGAAACATGGGCGGGAAAAAGATACCGCTGCATGGCTGGCCCATGAGTTTGACGGCGGCGATGGCAAAACCCCGTTTTCGGTTCGCCCGGAAAGCCCCGAAGGAACGGTGCTGCCCTGGCCCAAGGTACAGCGCCGGATCGCTCAGCTTATCAAGGAGGACCGGTTCTACACCGAAGCGGAACAGGACCGGTTCGACAACATCGACCCCATCGCCATTCGGGAGGCTTTGGCCGAGCGCGGCATTGTGAATGGTGAACTGGTGGATGAGGAAAAACTGGATAATGACCCATTCATCCAGCGTGTTATGGCGGATGTGGAGGCCATATCCAGAGAGAGCGTCCCGGCAGATGAGCCGGAACAGCCTTCTCCCCATAATTTGCGTGTTCTGGTTTCAGATGAGGAATACGCTGCGGCTCGTGGCACACTCCGGGAGCGAACCTCCTACGATCCAGCGGTTCCTCCTTACAATGTGGGTGATATTGTCTATCTGGATGACCGGCCCCATCAGATCACAGAGCTGCGGGATGACACGGTGCAGCTGCTGCCCACCGGCATGAGCTATCCCATCTACCGGGCTGAGAGCCGGGAACGGTTTGAGCAGCTTTTGCGGGAGGATAACCGCAACGACTTCTATACCGAATTCCTGCCTGCAAATCTGGATACGGTGGACCAGGACCTTCGGGATGTGCTGGCCCATGGCCTGATTGGTGAGGCGGACAAGGCGGAGCTTTCCGAGCTTCTTCGCAACGGCAAGAGTAACCAGGAGGTAGCCTTGTGGCTGAGCCGGGCCTATCCCAACATCGTGGAAACGATGGAGCTGGAGACCGGCGAGACCGCCGATTACCGCACGATGCCGGAAGGTATCGAGCTGGAAGTGCTGGATGCAGATGAAAAGCGTCTGGCCATGCTGTTCTTCCAGTGGAGCGAGGTTGCGCCTTTGCTGCGCGGGATGTATGCCCGTCAGTTGGACGGTTTTGAGCAGGAACGCCCCGAACCGGCTGCCGAAACCCCGGCCTTCCAAGCCGAGACTGTGGCTGTCTATCCGGGCGATAAGAACAATCTGCCCTATGATGTGGTTGTTCAGACCCTGCGAACCAATGAGCCGGAGCCGCCCACGCCTGCTGTCGAGCCGGAAAAGACTCTGGATGAGGTACTGGACGAACACCCCGTTTCCATTCAGGTAAACGGCGAGTGGCAGACCTTCCCCAATGTCAAAGCTGCCGAGGAAGCCTCTTATGAGGAATACAAGGCCAATCTGCGTCGCACCGCCGAGAATTTCCGTATCACTGACGATCACCTGGGCGAAGGCGGCCCCAAGGCTAAGTTCCAGGCCAATGTCGAGGCAATCAAGCTGCTGAAATACCTGGAGGAAACCACCGAGCAGGCAACGCCGGAACAGCAGAAAATCCTTTCTCGGTATGTGGGCTGGGGCGGCCTTGCCGATGCCTTTGACCCCGACAAGGAAAGCTGGAGCAAGGAATATGCCCAGCTGAAGGAACTGCTGACCCCGGAGGAATACGCTGCTGCCAGAGGTTCCACCCTCAACGCGCACTACACCAGCCCTACGGTCATCAAAGCGATTTACGAGGCTGTGGGCCGCATGGGATTTGAGACCGGCAACATCCTGGAGCCGTCCTGTGGTGTAGGCAATTTCTTCGGTATGCTGCCGGAGGAAATGCGAAACAGCCGTCTTTACGGCGTGGAGCTGGATTCCATCAGCGGGCGTATTGCCCAGCAGCTCTACCCCAAGGCCGACATCACCGTGGCAGGGTTTGAGACCACCGACAGGCGGGATTTCTACGATCTGGCGGTGGGTAATGTACCGTTTGGCCAGTATCAGGTTCGGGATAAAGCCTATGACAAGCTGAATTTCAGCATTCACAACTACTTTTTCGCCAAGGCTCTGGATCAGGTTCGTCCCGGTGGCGTGGTGGCCTTTGTCACCAGCCGCTACACGATGGACGCCAAGGATTCCACCGTGCGCCGGTATCTTGCTCAGCGCGCCGAACTGCTGGGGGCCATCCGTCTGCCCAATGACGCTTTCAAAAAGAACGCAGGTGCCGAGGTCGTTTCGGACATCATCTTCCTGCAAAAGCGTGACCGTCCGTTGGACATCGTGCCGGAGTGGACGCAGACCGGGCAGACCGAGGACGGCTTTGCCATCAACCGCTATTTCCTGGACCACCCGGAAATGGTGCTGGGCCGACAGGAACCGGAAAGCACCGCCCACGGCATGGACTACACCGTGAACCCCATCGAGGGGCTGGAGCTTGCCGATCAGCTGCATGATGCCGTGAAGTACATTCGCGGCACCTACCAGGAGGCCGAGCTGCCGGAGCTGGGCGAGGGCGAAGCCATCGACACTTCTATCCCTGCTGACCCCAATGTGAAAAATTACTCCTACACCGTTGTGGACGGCGATGTGTATTACCGTGAAAACAGCTGTATGGTACGGCCTGACCTGAATGCCACCGCCGAAGCCCGTGTGAAAGGACTGGTGGGTCTGCGAGAATGTGTCCAGCAGCTCATTGATCTGCAAATGGACGCCGCCACACCGGACAGCGCCATCCAGGACAAACAGGCCGAACTGAACCGGCTCTATGACAGCTTCTCTGCAAAATATGGTCTTATCAATGACCGGGCGAACCGGCTGGCCTTTGCCGATGACAGCAGCTATTACCTGCTCTGCGCGCTGGAAGTACTGGACGAGGATGGCCGGTTGGAGCGCAAGGCAGATATGTTCACCAAGCGCACGATTAAGCCCCATGAGGCCGTCACCACCGTGGACACGGCCAGCGAGGCCCTGGCGGTCTCCATTTCTGAAAAAGCCTGCGTGGACATGGCCTACATGGAACAGCTCACCGGCAAAACCGGCGAGGAACTGGCCGCCGAACTGCGGGGCGTGATTTTCCGCCTGCCCGGCCCGGTGTCGGAGGGCGAGCGGCCCCAATACGTCACGGCGGACGAGTACCTCTCGGAGCTGCACATGTTCGACGGGCGCCTGCTCTCCACCCTCGGGTGGACGCAGGAGGATGTGGACGCGTTCGCGGGGCTTGCCGGTGTGCGCGCCGCGGCGGGCGTCTACTCGGCGGATTTCCTGCGCGCGGGGGAGAGTGGGTCGGACACCGTGCTCAAAGCGTATTCGCTCACGAGCGGCATCAATGACCTGTGTCTGCAGGCCGGGCGTCTGCCGGAGAAGGCGGACGAGTGCGTCGTGGACGCGTGGAGCTTTGAAGAGAGCGACATCGGCAAGACGGTGCGCCTGTCGGAGAACAACTCCGCCGATACGATCGACGCCTTCGCCTACCGCGAATATACGATCGTCGGCGTGGCAAACAGCCCCATCTACATCAACTATGAGCGCGGTGGCACCTCGCTCGGAAACGGCACAGTGTCGGCGTTTGTCTATCTGCCCGAGGACGGCTTCACGCTCGATTATTTCACGGAGATCGACGTCACGTTCACAGACAGCGGGCGGATTTATTCTGACGAATACAAGGCCGCGGCCGACGCGATGGAGGAGCCCTTGCAGACACTCGCCGACGAGCGGGCACAGCTGCGCTATGAGAGCCTGCGCGCGGACGCGCAGAGCGAGATTGACGATGCGCAGCAGAAGCTCAATGACGCGCAAAGTGAGCTTGAGAGCGGCTGGAGCGACTACCGCAGCGCCGAGCGGCAATATCAGGACGGTCTTGCAAAGTACGAGAGTGGGATGAGCCAGTACGAGGACGGGCAGGCGCAGTATGAGAGCGGCCTTGCCCGGTACGAGGAAGCGCTCGCGCAGTATGAGCAGCTGAGTGCGTCCCCGGCGGCGGGGGAGATGGGGCCGCAGCTCGCGCAGATGAAGGCGCAGCTTGACGCGACCGCCGCGCAGCTCGAAGCGTCGCGGCAGACGCTCGAGAGCACGCGCGCGCAGTTGGAAGCGTCCAAGCGGACGCTCGACAGTACCCCGGCGCAGCTTGCCGAGGCGAAGGATAAGCTCACAAGCGGCGAGCAGGAGCTTGCGGAGAACCGCGCCAAGCTCGACGACGCCAAGGCGCAGCTGGACGAACTCAAGACGCCGGACACCTATGTCCTCGGCCGCGGCACGAACGTCGGCTACGCCTGCTTCGAGAGCGACACGAACATCGTCGCGGGCATATCTCGCGTGTTCCCGCTGTTTTTCTTCCTGCTGGCGGCGCTCGTGTGCATCACGACGATGACCCGCATGGTCGAGGATCAGCGCACACAGCTTGGCACGCTCATGGCGCTCGGCTTCGGAAACGGGGCCATCATCTTCAAGTACTTCTTCTATTCCGGGAGCGCGTCGCTCCTCGGCTGCATCATCGGGTTTGTCGGCGGGTCGTACATCTTCCCGAAGATCCTGTGGATGTCGTATAACATCATGTACGGCATCCCGGTGGGGCTTCACTTCGTGCTCGACTGGGGCCTTGCGGCGGTATGCTTTGCGAGTTATCTGTTCTGCGCGCTGGGTGCGACGTATCTCGTCTGCCGCGGCTTTCTGCGTGAGGTGCCGGCGGAGCTCATCCGCCCGAAGGCGCCAAAGGCCGGCAAGCGCATCCTGCTCGAGAAGATCACGTTCCTGTGGAAGCGGATGGGCTTTCTCACGAAGGTATCCATGCGCAACGTTCTGCGCTATAAGCAACGGTTTTTCATGATGGTGCTCGGTATCGGCGGCTGCACGGCGCTGCTGCTGACGGGCTTTGGCATCAAGGACTCGATCGCGAATGTCGTGGACTATCAGTACGCCGAAATCACGCGCTACGATTGCACCGTCTCCTTCACCGAGACGATGGACGCCCAGAAGCAGAGCGACTTCCTCGCGGAGAGTCCCGCAGTGCAGAGCGCGCTCTTCCTCTATGACGGCTCGGTCACGGCGGAGACGGCGAGCGCCGCCAAAACCGTGAGTCTGCTCGTCCCGGAGGGGAGTCTGGACGGCTTTATGGATCTGCACAGCGGCGCGGAGAAGCTAACAATGCCCGCGGCGGGGGAGACGCTCCTCAACAATGCCCTCGCCGAGGCGCTGGGTGTGGGTGTGGGCGACACCGTCACGCTCCGCGACGGCGACATGCGCGCGCTGACCGCGACGGTCGCAGGCGTGTTTGACAACTACGTCTCGAACTACGCCATTGTCACACCGGAGACGTGCCAAAGCCAGTGGGGGAGCGTCCCCGGCAGCAAGACGGCCTTCGTCTCGGTGAACGATACCACGGACGACGCCATTCACGCCGCCTCGGCGCAGATGCTGGATCTGGCGAACGTCTCGGCGGTGACGGTGAACATCGACATCCGCGACCGCGTGGCGACGATGATGTCCGTGCTCGACTACATCGTCTGGATGGTGACGGTCTGCGCAGGCGCGCTGGCCTTCATCGTACTGTATAACCTGACGAACATCAACATCAACGAGCGCATCCGCGAGATCGCGACGATCAAAGTGCTCGGCTTCTATCCGAGCGAGACGGCGTCGTATGTGTTCCGTGAGAATAATACGCTGGTCTTTCTCGGGATGCTGCTGGGCCTGCCGCTTGGCAAGTGGCTGCACGCCTATGTCATATCGCAGATCAAGGTCGACATGATCGCCTTCGACGTGCGCATCGCGCCGATGAGCGTGGTGTATTCGCTGTTGCTGACGGTGCTGTTCGCGGCGATTGTCGACTTCGTGATGTACTTCCGCCTGCGCCGCATCAGCATGGCCGAATCGCTCAAGTCGATTGAATAGCAAATTTGCTTTTCTAAACAAGAAACCCTCCAGTACAGCTGGAGGGTTTCTTGTTTAGAAATTGATAATGAAACGGGAAATAAAGTTGACAGATATGGAGATATATGATAAATAAAAACTATATCAGGAGTAAACCACGGCCGATGGGAAAATAAAGCGGGGTGCCCGATGAAAAAGAAGCTCGAAAAGTGGTATAAGAGCCCAGCGTACCGGTTTCTGGCGTTGGTGATTCTCTTAACCGTTGTCCTTCTCTTGGCGGATTTCGGTCTGATTCTCCCCAACTGCAGCACAAAAACGAAACTCATTACACATGGCCTGTACCTGATCGGGTTTTACAATGCCATTTGCGCTATTCGGGAAGAAAAAGAGCGGGAAGAAGAATAACAGGGAAGGCGCTGCAAATGCAGCGCCTCCCCTGTTTTACGCTCCCATTTCGGACGCCATCGCCAGCGCCGCACCGGCGAGGATCATGAAGTCCGCGAGGTTCCACACGAGCCGCCCCGCCCGTCCCGGCAGGCGCGGAAAGCGCAGATAGTCCGTCACGCTCCCGCGCGCGAAGCGGTCGACTAAGTTGCTGAGCCCGCCGCAGGCGAGGAGCGCTGCGTCGTACCGCAGGCA
>ERZ857972.1136-NODE-1136-length-17280-cov-3.309840_pt1 | contig 17280 bp, 19 predicted proteins | sample MGYA00519757_ERZ857972 | MGnify/ENA primary metagenome ERZ857972 (study PRJEB31778, sample SAMEA3449383) | human gut metagenome | biome: human gut; feature: human-associated habitat; material: faeces | place: United Kingdom | collected 2010/2012 ...
AAGAAGGACAGACGCTTTTCAAGTACCTTTGCAAACTCCTGCCCCAGGCTCCGGCAAGCTTATTCCACAAAAGCTTCCGCAAGAAAAATATCACATGGAACGATAAAAAATGCACGGGAAAAGAAATTCTCCGGGAAAAAGACAATATAAAAATATGGTTCTCCGATGAAACATTCCATACATTCTCGGAAAAGAAAAATGCAGATCGCTCACAAAAGAAATCTGCCTTCCCCTTTTCACGACGCATCATCTACGAAGATGAGCATATCCTCATCGTAGACAAACCGGCAGGCATACTCACCCAAAGTGATAATTCCAATGAATTATCACTGAATGACGCCCTGCTGGACTATTGTCATTACAATAATCATTCCACAGCGAAGCCATCCGTATGCAACCGCCTGGACAGAAATACAAGCGGCATCGTTCTTTGCGGAAAAACTGTCAAAGGTCTGCAAATGCTGAATGAAATCATCAAGAACCGTACCCTTCATAAATATTACCGCTGTATCGTCTTAGGAGAAACAAAAGAACAGGACACCCTGAAAGGCTTCCTCATAAAAAATGAATCAGCGAATCAAGTCACTATCATTACAGAGCAAAAAGACAATGCTGTACCTATAGAAACGAGATACAAAAGAATCTCCACCATGGAAAAAGCGGGGAATATTTGCTCTCTGCTGGAAGTCCGGCTCATCACCGGCCGCCCCCACCAAATCCGCGCCCACCTCGCTTCCATAGGTCACCCCATCTTAGGCGATACCAAGTATGGCAATAAAAAGAGCTTCGAGATCTCCAAGGCTCTTCATATTCCCCACCAGCTTCTTTGCGCCTGTTCCATCACGTTTCCAAAAATAAAAGGGACATTTGATTATCTGTCGGGGAAAAAATTCTCTTCATTTGTAACATGGTAATTTACAATTGTTACAATATAACAAGGTTGCATCAATATTTTTATATTCTAAAAAATACGGAAAAGCTTTTTCAGGAGCATTTCTACAAAGAATGTTCCTGCCATCAGCATTTCCGTATTTTTGTGTATCCTTTTTCACTGATAATAATTTTATGAGGCCTGTGAAACACCAGATATGCTCTTGGTTGATTAACCTATTAATTCTAAGAAGATATTTCCTGAAGAATATCGCTTCCGATTTCCTTTTCAAAATTCTTTCAGCCTTTTATGGAAATTTTCAGTTTTTCCACATATTCCTGTATAGGCGCTCCCGCTTCTTTCCCGTTTTTGTTTATCATATCCACCACGATGCTTCCTGTGGTAATTCCATCAGCCATTTCTTTCATCCTTTGAAGTTCTTCCGTATGATGACCGTCAAGTCCTACTACGACGGGCGTATCCGTCGTTTTCCGAATAACGGAGATAATATCTGCCAAATTTGTTTTCATATCTGATTTCCGATTTGCCGATTCAACGGAAGACACAATGTATATAAATCCAGTCGCGTTTCTCACATTTTGACAGATACGTTCTTCCGATGCCGGTCCGATAATCTGTATGATGTCTATTTCATATGTATCGGCAAAGGGACGTATTTCCATCTGCTCTTCATAGGGCAGATCGGGAATGGCTACACCATCCAATCCGATGTCCTTTGCTTCTTCAAAGAATTTTTTTACGCCATAGTTAAATATAGGATTGTAATAGGTCAAGAATACCAAAGGCGTTTCTGACTGTTTCCGAAATGCTTTTACAATTTCTATCACCTGAGGCAAATGGACTTTATTTTTCAATGCCTGTACATCGGCTTCCATAATGACAGCACCATCAGCAACCGGATCCGAAAAAGGCACTCCAATTTCAATCAGATCGGCTCCGGCTGTTTCCAGATCTTCCATATATCTTAATGTATCTTCTGCTGACGGTACGCCGGCCGTCAGAAATCCAATCAGTGCTTTTCCGTCTTTAAACGCTTCCTTGATACGGCTCATGATTTCCTCCTCATTCTTTCAGATCCTGTCCGCGATAACGGGCAATGGCTGCTACATCTTTATCTCCTCGTCCGGACAAAGTAATCAGTATGATTTCGTTTTTCCCCATATTCTTAGCGTATTTTATGGCTCCTGCCACTGCATGGGCACTTTCGATCGCACAAATAATGCCCTCCGTCTTAGCCAGATATTCAAAGGCCTGCACAGCTTCTTCATCTGTAACCGCCATATATTGTGCTCTGCCAATCTCATGAAAATACGCATGTTCAGGGCTGACTCCGGGATAATCCAATCCTGCCGAAATAGAATATACTTCTTCAATATTTCCGTCACCATCCTGACAGAAAAGGGATTTCATCCCATGAAATACACCGATACGTCCTTTCGCAATTGTTGCCGCATGGTACGGCGTATCAATCCCTTCCCCTCCGGCTTCACATCCGATGAGCTGTACATCGGTATCATCTTTATAGGGATAAAAGGTGCCGATAGAATTACTGCCTCCGCCCACACAGGCAAATACAGCATCCGGAAGACGACCTTCTTTTTCCAATATTTGTTCTTTTGATTCTTCTCCGATACAGCACTGAAAGTCTCTGACCATTTCCGGAAACGGAGCAGGTCCCACAGCAGAACCTATCAGGTAATGCGTGTCATCACAACGGGCGCTCCAATTCTGCAAGGCCGCATTGACAGCATCTTTGAGAACTCTGGAACCGGTTTTCACCGCGTTGACTTTTGCTCCTAAAAGGCGCATACGGTGCACATTCAGCGCCTGCCGCTCCGTATCTATTTCTCCCATGAATATTTCGCATTCCATCCCCAGAAGCGCCGCGACAGTAGCTGCAGCCACACCATGCTGCCCGGCCCCCGTTTCTGCAATGAGCCGTGTTTTTCCCATTCGTTTTGCAAGCAGTGCCTGCCCGATGCAGTTATTGATTTTATGAGCGCCCGTGTGGTTTAAGTCTTCTCTTTTCAAATAAATTTTCGGCCCGCCCAGATCCGCTCTCATCCGTTTCGCCTCATACAGCATGGAAGGACGGCCTGTGTAATTCGCATACAAATCTTTCAGTTCCGCCTTAAATGCCGGATCATTTTTATACTTTTCATAAGCTTCCGCCACATGATTGATTTCACTCATCAAGATTTCCGGAATATACTGTCCGCCGAATTCTCCAAATCTCGTATTCATCATTTTTTCTCCGTTTTTCACATCATCAGATTTTTCATATTTCCAGTTCAGTTTCCATCACCATGCACCATCGTCTTCGTGTATCCACAGCCATACCTCTTTTCCAAATAAAAACGTCCTCAGCAATTACTGCCAAGGACGGATATACCGCGGTGCCACCTTGTTTCAAGCCTAAGCCTGCTCTTAGCGAAGTACCAACATACTTCCGGCAACTTACGTATGCCTTACGTCATAAGCTAATCGTTTTCACTTTCACCATGCCCTCCGTGGTCCATTTAACAGTCTGCGTTCTGCCGGCTTCTCAATATCCCGGCTCCCTGTAAGTGCACTTGCTGTTTTTATCTCCACATCAACGGTTTATTCATTGCTATTAAATTGTAAATTATCATAAAACTTTCCTCCCAATCTGTCAAGCCGCTTATTTTCAAATGTATGTCTTCCCTTTTACAGGTTTATCATAATTCCACATTCAGCAAGTACTTTCATGTTCCATCAATACTGCCTTTCAGCCTCCATTTTATCATCTTATTTTTCTTTTAAAATTACAAAAAGCGCCCACATTCAGCAAGCGCTTTTCATCAGTCACTGAAATACTCTACTGATACTAACCCTTTTTCGTATTTTTTCCAAAAGATGAATAGGTTGTCCCCTTAAATACATAAGTAACTTCCCCTGTGGACGCATTCAGAGAATAAGCTTCTCCATCAATCGGCGGTTTCGGTTCACTCTTAAGAAAGCCGTCCTTGCCGGTCGCATCCACCAAATCGCTAATTGCTGCAGGATAGTTTCCATGCTTTGCATAGTGCACTTCTACCGCCGAACCGAGTGTCGATAAATCTGCCTGGATACGCGCTACTTTCGCCTCATCAGTCAAACCGATAAAATTAGGAACTGCTACTGCTGCTAAAACCCCAATAATCGCTACCACCATGAGAAGTTCAATAAGCATAAATCCCTTACGTTTCTTCCCGACCGTTTTCTGCACTGCATTCTTCATTCCATGAATACCTCCCATCTAAAAAAACTGATAAATAACAAACGGCACTTTACCGTTTATAACCCCTTATGACAATAAAAAACGCCTACTGTAAGTAAGCAGACAATAAATCTATATGCCTGAAAGACACAAGCTCCCTTCCCGATTCCGTTTCTTCTTCACCGGACCGGGCTTCCATCAGACAATTAGCAGAAACACCAAAAATATTTATATTATTATTTATGTCAAAGCATCTACTATACTTGAAAATCTCACCGTAAATATCTTTCTTTTGCTTTATATGCCTAAGAAAAAACTCCTTGTTCATAGAAAGTTCCCGTTTACCCTTCTCCCATCCGACTTCGAATCATCTTATTGATAGCACCGCATGAACAAGTATTCAGAGAATTAGATAACTTCCCTATACATAAAACAAATAATAAATTTCTGCCTTTAGGTTAGCATAAAGGCACTTGATAATGCAAATTATTTCTACATTCAGATAAAGGTACGTCATACCGGCATAAAAAATATTTATCATTTCCCCGAATGATTTGGCTTCAAATGTCAGAAAAGCCTGAATTCTGCGTTTTATTTCATTTTTCCAGCTGCTATTCATTCCAGTATACATATTTTGATCATTGTCATTCCGTAAGAATCCCTTTAAATTTTTGAATAACGGAAATATCAGAAAACCGCCTTTCTCGCCACGCTTGAAAAAATCCGGCCTCTGTAAAAGAAAAAACCGTAAAACAAGGATTATCCCCTTTTTACGGTTCAGTTCCTTTGGACAAAAACAAATTCATTCCGGTATCAATCGATGATATTCAAAGCATATATACGATATTCTTCACCAAGTGCTTCCGTCTTGCGGACCATTTCCCGCTGCAGATTGGAAGCCATATCATAGTCCTTTCGCTTCAATGCATCCTTCAGTTTGGTACAGATGCATTTTTTATGCCTGCCATCCTTGATAAGCTCAATACGCTTGGTACTGATGCTATCCCAACGTTCTTCATCAAGTTCATCTTCATGAATAAGTTTCTTATAACGCTTTACAGCTGCTTCCGTGTCCGGGATCAAACGATCAATCAACTCATTTTCCCACCGATATACAATACCGGCCACAAAAGAATCTACAATAGCTTCAGAAATACCATCCCCCTGCGTCAAGACAGCCACTTTATCAGGGTTTTCTTTCATAATTTTTACATTTTCCCATACCGTGGCAGGCGGTTTCCCGAATACTGCATCCCGCTCTTCCTGCGTATAATCTTCGAACACATTCTTCTCACAGCGGTACTCTCTTTCTTTCTGCAGATAATCGGCATCTTCTCCGGCAGTTTTAGAAAGCTCCTTTAAAAGTTCATCAGGTGTCTTTCCGCAATTTACCGCATATTTCACACCATCCAATGCTGTCAGGTACAGGCAGGAAACAGTCAGATAGGTATTTGTAAAGGGATTTGGCGCACGAAGTTCAAATCGGGTCGCCTTGGGATTCCCCAAATCACGAATTAAACCGATCAGAATACTTCTATTCCGAGAGGGCTGCTCCGGTTTATGCCCAAGAGATGTCACAATACAAACCGGTGCTTCAAATCCGGGTTTAAGCCGGTTAAACGCATCCGTCGTAGATGAAATAAATGGATTGGTCGCTTCATAATTATTCAAGACGCCCATGATAAATCCGTATCCAATGGTAGAAAGATATTCTTTTTTCAAATCTTCCGGTGCAAGGAGATTCAAAACTTTTCCATTCTTAAGGCGGGCGGCAAATCCCACGTGGGTATGTTCACCATTTCCTGCAACCCCGATAATCGGTTTTGCCTTAAAAGATACATCAAGACCATTTCTGCGAAATACTTCACGGATTATAATACGGGCAGTCAATTCATTATCTGCTGCCTGCAACGGATTGGTAGAAAAGAGCCAATCCAATTCCAGCTGTTCACAGACATCAAAAATATGTCCGCCGTCATCCACTTTTGATTTAATGCCGCCGACCTCTTTATGTCCCATTTCCACATGCATGCCCCTGGCATCGAGTTCCTCAATAGCCTGTTCCATCGCAGTACGGACATTTCCACGCATTCTTTGCCAATACTGTTCTTTCAAGCGTTGAGAAATGGATAAATGCTGCACTGTTTCCTTTTCACTCGGCGTCTTTACCCAAAATTCCAATTCGGTACCCGTTGTAAAAACAATATCCTGAATTTCACCTGTCGGAAAATTCTCCATCCCCTTTATGGTTTTTCCCGCAATGAGTTTTTTTAATTCTTCCGCCACATAATCACAAGACCGTTTCAAAATAGAACGGGAATCAATAAATTTGTCATTGTGTATAAGAAAACTGGGAATACGCAGCGTTCCCACCGGCAGTCCCGTCGCATCGTCCACATTTTCGTCATTATAATCTACATACCAGTTAACTGTGCTGTCTGCAACAAAATCAACTCTGGCATCATTCAAGGTGGCTATATTCATAAATACAACAGAAGAGCCGTCCGTCTGCACGGCTTTTCCCGCAAAGAAATCATCATAGTCTTTCATAAATATTTCAATCGGAATTTTCTCATCTGTATCATTGCCTGCAAGATCGATTCCGATGAGCGATACAAATCTGATTTCAGGATGCTGTGCCAGTAAAGAAAGAACACCCTCTTTCCCATACTGTCCTGCCGGAATCCAATACAGCAAATCTTTGTTCATTTTAAAACCTCCTATAAGTTTTTTTAGAACGGCTGTATCCTTTACAACCAAGTTCCACCAAACGAAAATGACCCACTCCCGAAGGAATGAGTCATCTTTGACGTAATATTAACTTGTGAATTAAGAATACATCAAGCATCTTATACTTGTCAAGCAATAAAAGAGTCAGCCGAGTACGTCCCGGACAAGGCGGTTAACCACTTTTCCATCTGCTTTCCCTTTTAGTTTCGCCATGACTGCTTTCATCGCCGTACCAAGATTTTTTCGTTCCGGATCCAAAGCAGAAATCACATCAATAACAACTGCACGAATGGCATCTTCTGTCATTTCTGGCGGAAGATATTTTTCAAGCACAGCAATTTCCTTTTGGGTTTCCTCAACCAGGTCATCTCTGCCGGAATCCTTAATTTCAGCAAGCGTTTCTTTCCGCTGCTTCACTTCTTTCCGGAGGACTGCAAGAACCTGATCATCATCAAAATCCGCGTGTCCATCGTCAATTTCTGCCTGACGAATATGAGCCCGTGCCATACGGATAACGCCTAATGCCAAACGGCCTTCTTCTTTTGCTTTCATGGCAGTCTTCATGTCTGCCATCAGCTGTTCCTTAATTGACAACTCCATCACCTTACTGCCTATTACTTAAACTTACGTTTTCTTGCGGCCTCAGATTTCAGTTTACGTTTTACGCTGGGCTTTTCATAATGTTCACGTTTTCTTACTTCAGAAAGAACCCCGGCTTTTTGGCAGGAACGTTTAAATCTGCGAAGAGCACTATCCAAAGACTCGCCCTTTTGAACTTTAATTTCAGACATCCATATCCCTCCCTCCAAATAGACTGATGGGGTGCTATTGCACACTATTAAATTATAATTTATTGTCATCTAACTGTCAATGAATATTTATTGAATGAAATCATTGTTTCTCTTCAGGGAATGGCGGCCATCCCATTTCTTTTCCGCCTATAATATGTGCGTGGAAATGAAATACTGACTGCCCTGCTTTCTCTCCTGTATTTACCACCAGACGGAATCCGTCTTCTCCAAGTCCTTCATCTTCCGCGATTTTTTTTACGATCAGGAAAAAATTAGAAAAATCATGATTGATTTCCGATGTCATCCCGAGAACATTTTTTACATGAACTTTAGGAATCAACAAAATATGGACAGGTGCACATGGCTCGATATCCTTAAAGGCAAACCAATGCTCGTCTTCATAAATTTTTATACTCGGAATCTCCCCGCTGATAATTTTACAAAACAAACAGTTATTCATTTTCTTCCTCCTTTTGTACCATACCGATCATTCCATTGTCCGTCATCGAATCAATCCATACAGAATACACTTTGCCTTTTTCGACATCTTTATCTTTGATGAACACACGAATATATTCATCAGATACCCCCTCAAAAAATCCCTCTTTTTCTTCTTCCACTAAGACACGGACAATTTTATGAAAAAACTGGTTCCTATAAGCTCCGGCCAGCTCTTTTCCCAGTGCTTGCACACGGGCTGCCCTTTCCTTTTTGATTTCCGGCTTTACCTGATTCGGATAAGCGGCAGCCGGTGTTCCTTTCCTTGGGGAATAAGGAAATACATGAATCGCCGAAAATTGTAATTCCTGAAGGGTATCCAGCGTCTCTCTGAAATTCTCTTCCGTTTCACCGGGAAATCCCACAATAAGATCCGTTGTCAAAGCTAATCCGGGAATTTCTTTTCTCAGATTCCGGACTAGTTCTTTATACTCAGCAAGCCGATAATGGCGGTTCATTCTTTTAAGAATATCATCAGATCCCGCCTGTATGGGCAAGTGGAGATGGGGGCATACTTTTGGTTCTTCCCTTATAATACGGATCAGTTCATCAGACAATTCCACCGATTCGATAGATCCTAGCCGGATTCGGAGTAAATCAGGGATTCTTACTAATTCTGTCACAAGTGTCGACAATGAAGTTCCATCATGAAGATCTTTTCCATAATTCCCCAAATGAATTCCGGTAAGCACGACTTCCCGATAACCCTTTTCTACTAATCTTCTGATTTCTTCTACCGCATCTGACTGGCGGCGGGACTTCAGTTTCCCCCGCGCAAAGGGAATAATACAAAACGTACAATAATTATCACAGCCTTCCTGTATTTTTATAAAAGCCCGTGTCTTGACTTCCCCTTCCGCATCAACAGAAAGGTTTTCAAAATCAGTAACAGCCATAATATCACCGACTGCATTAAGTGTCTTCTTTTCGGAAGCGGCTTCTTCTACATATTCCACAATATGGGATCTATTCTGGATTCCCACAATGACATCAACATCACCCATTTGTACAAAAACATCGGGCGCCAACTGCGCATAACACCCTGCTGCCGCAATAACAGCCCCGGGGTGCTCACGTCGGATACGCCGTACCATTTGTCGGGACTTCCGGTCACCAATACTCGTTACGGAGCAAGTATTGATAACATACACATCAGCGTTTTCATTTTCTTTTGCCACCTTATATCCGTTTCTGATAAACAGACTTCGCATGGCATCACTGTCATACTGGTTAACCTTACAGCCAAGAGTGATAAAAGATACTTTTTTCCCGTTTGATTCTATAATTTCTTTTTCCATTTTTTCATTATACCATGAGTATCACAGGAAACAGACTGCGCGGAATTATTTCCACGTAAAAACCGCCTCGGCATTACCGAAGCAACAATAAAAACAAGATTTATATTCTTTTATATGTGTTTATCAAAATCCTTGAAGGGATAGATTTTATCGGACGTGATAATGCGATTATGTGTTATCACGTTTTATATTATTCCGCGCAAAAACATTGAATTATTTTCAAAATCAGGGTCAAATTTGGGGTCAAGATTGGGGTCAAATATCATAAATTTTTCCAGTTTTACAATCATTCAATTCTTGCCACATCTTATCTATCACTTTGCCCGCATTAAGTCTGTTACATAGTAAAACAATCCCCGTTTTTGCTCTGGGGAGCATTTCTCACATTAGGTAACTTTCTTTTGATAAATTATCCATGGATGAAATTTCATCATCTAAAAAACGCTCGTTAGGCTCTATTTTTCTTGATGTCTAAATAATTGTCAGGGGCTTGGCGACCGTTGCACTCTTGTTTCGGTTATTGGAAGTACCTGTGAAAGCAAAACGAAAAAGACTACTAAGCAGTAGTCTTTCATTACATCATTATTATTTTTACATCTTCCATGGATTCTTGTTTCTGTTCATCGTATATATGTCCGTATAAATCGGCGGTCATCGAATAACTGGCATGTCCCATTATCTCTTTTAATACGTTTAAAGGCATACCCTTTTTCACAGCCATACTTGCAAAAGTGCTTCTAAATGCATGTGCCGTAAAAGGTTTTATTTCTATTTCTTCTATCCTTTTTAGTATTCTTTTTATGGAATTATTTATGGTCTTTGCATATACGATTCCCTGCATTTCTGCGTTAAATACCGTATCATTCAGTTTTATTATCCTTTCGGCTGTCCACATGCTAATAAAATTTCTTTGTTTTGATAAAATGTTTCTTATCTCCGCATTTAAAGGAATATCACGCTTCGACTTTTGGGTTTTTGGCGTAGTGCCTATTATACTTTTGCCATTCTGATTAACTGTTACGGTTTTAGTAATATGTATAACATTGTTTTTATAATCAATATCACTCCAATATAACGCCCCTAATTCTCCCGCTCTCATTCCTGTTGCAAGCAATAAACATATTGCATTGTAATTCCAATCCGTTTGAGCATACTTTAAAAATAATTTCAATTCTTCCTCTGTTAGCGCTCTATGTATAGTCTCTCTGGCCACTCTTTCATTACTTTTCTTTTTGATTTTGGGTAAATATTCAGCTGCATTTACAGTTGTAATCCCATCTATCACCGCCGATTCTAATAATTGTTTGATAATATTTATGGCTTTTTTAGTGGTGGACGTAGTATATTGTTGCCCTAACTTTGATTGAAAACTTACTAATTCCCGCCGCTCTAAATCTTGGATCTTGCGTGTTCCCATAATTTGGGCTATTTGATTCTTATAAATTATTTTATACAAGCGGACGGTGGTTGCCTTTACTTCCTGCTCTTTCTGTATAATCCACTCGTTAAAGTATTGGTTCACTGTAACATTTTGATTCTTTACATATCGATGTTCGGCTATTTCTTTCCGGCGGATAAGTTCTTTTTCTATACACTCCTTGCAGGAATGCCCAAAAACAGAATATCGTTTCCTATCTATCGTAAATCGTTTTTCATATCGTCCGTCTTTACGCAAATGCATGCCAACATATCGCTTGGACATAGTCCCATCCTTTCTTCATAAATCAAGTCTATCAATCTATAAAGCGCTTTTATTATCTGCCACTGGTAATCTATTCAAAATTGCCCCAATTCCGGCAGCCATTATTTCTCTCACTTTTTTAGATGGATTATAAACTACACCTTCAAAAATAAACCTTTCATTTTCTATTACATCATATAAATCTATGCCACTCTGTACTCCATATCCGTCTTTAAGTAAAACAGATATATCAATTAAAAAACCTCTTTCCATTCTTAATCATCCTTCCTTTACAGAAACTAACGCTATTAATGGCTATAACTTGGCTCCTTCTACAGTATTAGATAAACAGAAATACCTTCGCAAATAAATTTTCCATAACGTAAACCTTCTTTATTACTTCCGATAACGCCATATTATCGGAAGTAAACAATTTCCGGCGGGTCAAATTTGGAGAAAACAGGGCTTTTTAATCAATATTTTTGCAAAGAAAATACAGTATTATGCATATTCTCCCATAAAAGTATCTGTTTCTAAACAAAATCACCGAACAAAATATAACATTATCCCCTGCATAATTCCCCATTCCCGCTTTTTTGGTTACTGCATATAAAACTTTTCTATCTGAAAATCGAATAAAGTTAGTTATTGGAGGACTATAAGATTACAGCCCTCCAACATTTAAACACGATTTACTCTTGCTTTATCGGATTTTCTAAATCGATAGTATCTAATAGATTCTCCAAAGACTCAAGCTCTTTTTCTAACAGCTGGATAATTCTATGTTCTAAGTTGCTAAACCGTCTCACCTCATAGCGGTTATGGCCTAAACTTACCACCAACGGCTCCTTATTTCCGCCGCCCAAAATATCAACCAAAATATCTTTTTTGAAGATCACATCATCCATAAATTCCTCTGTAACTCTTACCTTTTCATTGTTCATTTTTTTGTTATTCATTGCACACTCTCCTTTTTAATCGACATCTCTGCCTGTGTAGATTTTCAGAATGTACCGCCGGAAATTTCTTCATGCTTTACAAGCGGCGTATATGCGCCTGTTCTCCATTCCCATAAAGGGCAATGATAACATGTGCACTTTGTAACAGCGTATAACTCATAGCCCACACAATCTACACAATGTAGATGTATCGCATTAGCACGTCTCAACCTGTCACGTTTCCTTAACTGTACAACTTTCTCTTTCCAGTCCGTATTATCCATATTAAATTCTCCTACATCCGCTCTGGGGAGCGTTTTTCACACTTTGCGGATTTCTTTTGATAATTACACATGGATGAAATTTCATCATCTAAAAAACGCAAATTTTTAATCACCTGTTTTAGGAATCATAAATAGAGATTTCATTCATAGAATACTTCTTCTTGTCGATCAGAATTTACCTCTCCCATGGCATATATGTATATGTATGGCTATTTAGCCAGTGTATAGCTATTTTCTAATAAAACTCCCGTGCGTCCGATGGATATTAATCAAACAGCCATTTTTGCACACTGGCTGTTTAGCCATGTATCAAGGCTGAAAAATGGTCAAAATCGACTCACAACATGGCTATTTAGCCAGTAGTAACATGGCTATTTAGCCAGTGTATTTTCTAATTTGTACGCTTGCCATCCAGAAGACATTTGATAGACAGATTTAATTCTTCGATTTTTTCCATTTGAGATACAACGAATTAATCCGACTTCTTGCAGCTTTGCCATATCCCGCCGGAAGGTACTTTCACTTTTTACCTTGTACAGCCCATCATTACAGGCTGTGGAAAAGGTCAGAAAGAAAGTATCATCTCTGCATACCTGATCTACGCTTGGATATATTTTCCGTGGATTCATTACTGCCCTTAACTGCTGCATGCACAAAAGATACAAGGATTTTTGCTTGCCGCTTAAACAGCGAAATGCTTCTGAATGGGTCAGTGTATTAGACAACATATTAAACCCGTCATCTTTTCGGGAGCTTTGCCACGGCGGAAATGGCTTTCTCGCCTTACCACCCATTTAAGCTCTTTCTTTCATATACCGCCTGAATACCCGCAAGGTTATTGACTGGCTTTTGATACGCCGTTCAAATGAGGCAAGCTGGCTCTGTATCTCAACATCATTAGCCGGCATAAAATATCCCCCTTTCCCCTCCATCCTGGAACAAATTAATACACCTGATTTTCTTTCATCTTCTACCGCTTTTGTGATTTCCCGTATTGTCTTGCCTGTTAGAATGCAAAGCTCTGTTATTGTCAGGGCATTTTCTATGCCCACAGCATTATGCTCTTTTAAAACAGCCTCTATCATTTTTCATCACGCCCCATTCTGTCCAATGCCCTATCAATGACTGACTTATCATAAAGGACACGCCGTCCTATATGTACATCAGCTTTGATAGATTTCCCCCATTCAATAGCTTTATTTCTGCCTAAACTAAGGTAGTCCTGTAACTCGCTTAAACTCAATAATCTTGCTTTTGTCTCATTTGTCATACAATTTTTCTCCTATCTTTTTGATGAACATTTAAACTCTTAAGAGCCTTTTGTTGACGTCTGAACACATTATGAACTAAAATATTCATATCATAAATTAATATGTTGAAACTGGTTTTTTACAAACAAAAAAGTCAATTAATAAATTTGGCAGCCATTTAGTGAATTTATTATTGAAGAAATTTCATTTTATGAATTAATTTTGTTCCGCGATATGTGAGGTACCACCATGAAGACAATAAAAGAAATCAATATTCCAGAAATCGACATTTCAGAAATTGACGCAAAAAGTAAGGAGATAGAAGAAAACATCAACTATGATGAAGTCCGCGATAGAATAAGACAGGTACTTGAAAAAATTACGGATAAAAAAAATAGAGGGAAAAAGGTCAGTCAAGATACTATCGGCAAATATCTTTTTCCACACTTAGGAGCCGATAGCAGTACACAATCCACCATGTCTCGCTTTGTCAATGGTAATAAAAAAACTAAAAACCTCTCTGATAATTGCCCCGATATAAAGGCTTTAACACGCTTATCACAATTGACAGGTATTTCTACTGACTGGTTTTTATATGGAGAAAATTCCAGCGGAATAAACAACAAGAAAAAAACCTTGCGTGATTATGCAAGGCTAATGCTTATTGATATGAAAAGAGATCTTAACGCTGATATAGCACTAGTGAATTGTCCGATTGACGATTTACCAGTACCCACAGGAAAATTTCCTGTTATAAGAATTGACATTCCCATTAAAACATACACAAATTATGACGATAACCGCCCCTTGCTTTATCAAGATAGATTCATAGAATGGGAATCACCAATGGGTGATTTATTTAGAGCTGTTAAGTCCGTTAACGCTCTGGATTCCCTCATGGAACAAACGCCCATTAATTCTCCTGCCTATCCTGCTCTATCTAATTCCATTCAACTTACTATTCAAGGACTGGCACCCGTTTTGCCCCCATTTTTTTATGATGATGATGAATATTAAAATTGTGGTCAAAATTGGGGTCAAATAAGGTTGAAAGATAAAAATTCTCTGTATTTGTCGAACACATTGGACATCATCGAATTACCGAAGCAGTAAAACGATTTTGGTTCATATCATACTGTGAAGAATATCTGAGGCAATGGCAAGAGCGGATAAAGTCTTCGCATCAGTGATCTTCCCCTCATGAACCATTTGAAATACTTCTTTAAGCGGTATTTTTACAATATCCAAATATTCTCCATCATCCAAATGCTGATGTGTGTAAACCAGATGATCCGCTATATACAGATAAATCTTTTCGTTGCAGAATCCCGGAGTTGTATAAATAATTCCTATCTTACGAAGTGTTCCAATACACCCCGTTTCTTCCTCCAGTTCACGAACCGCACAGACACTGGGATCTTCACCGCTGGAAAGCTTGCCTGCAGGAATTTCAAGCAATGCCTGCTTAATCGGATAGCGGTACTGTTTTACAAAAAGAATTTCCCTGTCTTCTGTCACAGGAATAATCGCCGCAGCACCGGGATGTTCCACAATCTCCCGTCGATAAGTTTCTCCGGCAATATCCACTTCATCGTAGTACACGTGAAGAAGCTTTCCTTCATACATCATTCGATGATCAATGGTTTTTTCTTTTTCAATACTCATTACACACCTGTACTTCCCATACCGCCGATACGCTTACCTTCTGTATGATCGTCATCCGTTAAAAGGTATTTCATAAACAGCCCCTGGGCAATCCGATCCCCTTTAGAAATATGGAAAGCTTTTCGGGAAGAATTATATAAAGCACACATAATATGCCCTTCATTATCTTCATTCCCATAGTAGTCCGCATCAATAATACCGGTGCTGTTTGCAAGCATAATGCCATGTTTAACGGCCATGCTGGATCTGATATAGACTGCCAGATACTCATCAGATTCCATGTATGCTTTGAGTCCTGTCGGAATCACCTTTATTTCTCCCGGCAGCACCTCTGTTTCCACAGCACTTTCTATATCATATCCGGCACTCATGGCAGTTTTACGCCGCGGAAGGGAAATACCTGCACCTTTCCAAGTACTGACTATCTCAAAGCCCCTTTTCCCCTCCATTTATTTCTTCTCCTGGAGCAAGGCCTTGCGGGAAAGATTAATACGGCCCTTGTCATCAATTTCAGTAACCTTGACCATAATCTCATCCCCTGAACTACATCTTCCGGCTTTTCTACACGCCGCGTCGCCAGTTGGGATACATGAACCATCCCCTCTTTACCCGGCAGGATTTCCACAAATACCCCAAACTTCATAAGTCGTGTCACTTTACCAAGATAAGTTTCACCCACCTGCACCTCATGAGTCAATTCTTCCACCCACTTCTTTGCCCGCTGTGCGGCTTCTTCGTCAGGTGTCGCAATGTATACATGACCATCTTCTTCAACGTCCATCTTTACACCGGTCTCGCTGATGATTTTATTGATTATCTTTCCTCCGCTTCCGATAACATCGCGAATTCTATCCACCGGAATCGTCAATGTAATAATCTTCGGCGCATAAGGCGACAGATGTTCAGCCGGTTTATCGATGCATTCGGCCATCTTTCCAAGAATAAACATACGGCCCTTCTGTGCCTGCCGAAGAGCCGCAAGCAGAATTTCACGGGAAAGCCCATGGATTTTGATATCCATCTGGATCGCTGTGATCCCTTTCGCCGTTCCTGCCACTTTGAAATCCATATCACCAAGCGCATCTTCCATTCCCTGTATATCGGTAAGAACAGTGAAATATTCACCTTCATTAACTAATCCCATAGCAATACCCGCTACCGGAGCCTTAATCGGAACACCTGCATTCATCAGAGACATAGTGCTCCCGCAGACAGATGCCTGGGAAGAAGAGCCATTAGATTCCAGTATTTCAGAAACCACGCGGATAGCGTAAGGGAATTCTTCTACTGTCGGAATAACAGGAATAAGCGCTCTTTCTGCCAGCGCGCCATGACCGATCTCACGCCGTCCCGGCCCTCTGGAACTCTTTGTTTCACCGACAGAATAGGACGGGAAATTGTACTGGTGAATATATCTCTTTTCTGTTTCCTGGGTCAGATCATCAATGATCTGTGTTTCCGACATAGGTGCCAACGTAGTAATGGTCAGTGCCTGTGTCTGTCCGCGGGTAAACAGGGCAGAACCGTGGACGCGTGGAAGAAGGCCGACTTCACAGCTGATAGGGCGAATTTCATCCAATGCACGTCCATCAGGACGAATCTTATCAACAGAAATCATATGACGGACAATTTCTTTGGTAAGATGATTCAAGCATTCCGCAATATCGGAACCATTTTCAGGATAAATTTCTTTGAAATGGGCTTCCGCTTCTTTTCTTACTTCTTCCATATGGGCTTCACGAGTCAGCTTATCCGGATTAAAAATCGCTTCTTTAAGCGGTCTTTCAGCATAGGCATAAATAGCAGTCTTAATCTCTTCCGGAATTTCCGGGAAGATCAATGTACGATTCGGCTTGCCTACTTCTTCAATAATCTTCTTTTGGAATGCCACCAGTTCTTTGATGGTTTCATGTCCAAACATAATAGCGTCAAGGACATCTTCTTCCGGCGCCTCCTGTTTTGCCCGTATTGCTGTCACAAGACCGGAAAATCCACCGCCTACCACGAGAATATCGGTCTCAATGACTTTTCCC